>OIZL01000822.1_pt1 | contig 20211 bp, 21 predicted proteins | sample 1588541 | NCBI WGS metagenome assembly OIZL01 (sample SAMN03283285) | human gut metagenome | biome: human-associated habitat; material: feces | host: Homo sapiens | place: Peru | collected 2012 | reverse complement strand
ATGATGTACATAATCAAGGGTTATATCTGGATTTTCGATTGTTGGATAGCTTACAACAAATCCTTTATCTTTTATATAATTTACTTTAAAATCATCAATTAATCCTGTTTTATTTGTTAATGCTCCATAAAAATAATCATAAACATCATCTATACGATAAAGACTAATATATGAGTTACTTATATATTTTAATACATTAACTTTATCATACATTTTCCTTTTAGCAAAGTATTCTATAGCATCAGATCTTCGAACATTAAATTTAATTATTTCCCAATCTTCATTGACTATTTTTTTCATTTCTTTTTCGATATTATTTATTAATACTTTGTTTAATTCAATACCGGTTATTTCGCAATAAAAACCTTTATCAATAGAGTTTTCGACTCTTAAGCGTGCTTTTGTATTTATTCTTTTTAAGGCATATACTAATATAAATTGTAGTGTTCTACCGTAAACAGATAATCCAATACTAGTTGTTCGATCATAAAATTTAATATTTCCGCTTTTTAATATTTCATCATTTAATTCTCTTAAATCATTATCTACTTCAGCTATTAATATTGGATATTTATAATCATTTTGGAAATCTTTACTTATTTCATATAAAGTAGTTCCAACAGGATATTTACTTTCTTTTTCTTGATATTTAATTGTTATTAGTTTAGACATTTTCTAGCCTCCTATACATATTATAGCAGATTTTCATATTTTGTCATATAATTTTTTGAATACTTTACAAAATTTGTTCTATTATATTATTAGGAGAGTGAGTATGAATTTAATACCAAGTGTTATTGAAAAGTGTTATGGTGGTGAAAGAGCTTATGATATTTATTCTAGACTTTTAAAAGATAGAATTGTTTTACTTTGTGGAGAAATCGATGATAATGTTAGTAATATTATTATTGGTGAACTTTTATATTTAGATTCCCTTAATCATAATGATATTAGTTTATATATTAATTCACCTGGTGGAAGTGTTACTTCTGGTATGGCTATATATGATACGATGAATTTCATTAAAAGTAATGTATCTACTATTTGTATTGGTATGGCTGCTTCTATGGCTGCATTCCTACTTTCTTCTGGTGAAAAAGGTAAGAGATTTTGTCTTCCTAATTCTGAAGTTATGATACATCAACCTTTAGGTGGGGCGCAAGGTCAAGCTACTGAAATAAAGATAGCTGCTCTTAGAATATTAAAACTTAAGAAAAAACTTAATTTAATTCTTGCTAATAATACTTCCCAAGATATAGAAAAAATAGAAGCTGATACTGAAAGAGATTATTTTATGGATAGTAATGAGGCTTTAGAGTATGGAATTATTGATAAAGTGATATAAAAAGAATCTTTAGTTTTTAGCTAAAGATTTTATTATGTATATTTGATTTTTAGATGTTTCTACTTCGTTCATACAAGCGTTTAAGACATCAAATGATTTTTTACACATTTGTCCCTGTGGAGTACTTTTTAAAATTTCTATTTGTTTTGTTATGTTTTGTTTTGTTTTTGTATCTGATAGATAACAACATGATTTAAACATTGCTTTAATATACTCTATTGTATCGTATAAAGATTCATCATTATAAAATATATCTGGTATCATTAAAGCTTTTAAGGTCATAGTTGTCATAACATTTATTTTTATTTTTTTATATTCATTCACTAAATTTTTATCTATACCTAAATTGGATGTAATGTAATCATACATTAATGTTATAGTTTTATTAGGAGTAAATTCACTTGCTAGTGCATCTGTCTCTTGTTCTTTGTCTAGATATACTAAAGAAATAATTTTATCTATTAACATGTCTTTCCTGTTTTTGTTGTTTGTATTATCTAATTCTTGATATAAGTAATATGTAATCAAATTAAAGAAATCTTTATCATATAAGTAATTAGCTACATAAGACTTTAACATTGAACTTTTCGTTGGTTTTATTAAAATTATTTTTCCATTTGATTCTGGTAAACACATTTTAGATTTAAAATTTTGAATTCTATTTGCTAATCTCATTTTGCTAAATCCAATTTGATTTATTTTTTTATCTATTAATTCTGCTTCTGTACAAACAAATTCATCTATAAATTTATTATCTTTTAGATATTTCTCTGTTTCTTTTAATTTTTTTTCAGAAGTAATGAGTCTATTTAAGATGTTTTCTTCTATGTTAGTAAGTGTTTTTAGTTCACTAATCAGTTCTTTCTTTTTAGTATCATTATTTCTTTTTAACGTGGCACTTAATTCAAGATATGTTTTATATATATTGTTTTCTATGTTTATTAACATTTTTATATCTTCTAGTTCTGTATTTGTTAACATAATATCCCCTTCTTGATGAGATGTATTATATCACTATTTATTTTTTCTGTAAATCTTTATCAAAGTGTAATCAGACATTTGAAAAAGTCTTTAGTTCTTGCGAGTAATTCTCTTGATTCTCTATATAAAACTCCACTATGTTTTCTTAAGTCTGATGGTGAACCATATGAGTCTAATTTGTATTTATCAGAAATGTATAGCGCTCGGTATAAGTGATATTTTTGTGTTACTAATATTATTTTATTTAGTTTATAAGTTTCTTTCATGTTTTTAATAGTATCATATGTTGATAGGCCATATTGGTCAGTGATTATATTCTCTTCTGGTATACCTTGTTTAATTGCATAATTTTTCATTACTGCGACTTCATTTCTTTCTTGATGTGTTCCATCTCCACTCATTATTATTTTTGATGAAATTCCTTCATTATAAAGTTTTATTCCTTCATCTAGCCTATCTTTTAAAATTGGACTTGGTTCATTATTTTTTACTCCTGTACCTAATACTACTATTGCTGAGATACCTTTTAGTTCATTATAATTGTTAACAATTTTGTCTTTAGTGTTATATATAATATAAAAATTTGTTGATAAACCAATAGTTATACACACTAAAAATAAGATTAATATTATTTTATTTAATTTTTTCATAACTACTCCTGAATCAATTATACTTTAACCATAATTTGATATCAACTTAAAAAGGCCAATAAGTGGCCTATTTTACAATAGATTTTATTTTATATAATATAAATGTTAATAAAGTTGCAATTAAGTGAATAAGTAAGTTTATAAATAAGGTTTTTATTTTAATTTGCGTATACTTATAAAATAAAAGATATGTTATTAAGTAATATATAATTTTAAATAAGATATATGCTGTTAATATTATTATAATTTTATATTTTATTAACTTATTATAATTAATTCTAAGTATTAAATATTCTATTGAATGATTTTCATCATATATTAAAAAAGAATAAGTTATATAAAAATTTATAAGTATTTGAAATAAAAACCATAATATATTAATTAAAGATAAATTATTTATAGTTAATGTTCCTATTACTGCTTTATATGTATTAATTGTTATAAATTCTTTATTTTGAAAAGATAATAATATTACAGAAGCACTAAATAAGATATATGTAATTATTAATTTATAATATTTACTTTTTGTTAAATGTTTTATAACTTTAATTTGATATTTCATTTTAATTTATCCTTTTGACTTTTGTTAAATTTTGTGTAATAAGATATAGTTATTATTAACATTAATAAGATTATATGATATATAGAGTATACTACTTCTTTATTAAAACTTTCAAAACTAACTGGTTTAAATAAAGTTGTTACTAACACGGGAATACCATTTATCATAATATTAAAATCAAATAATAGTAAAATGCTTAAGACTCCTATTGTTATGTTTGCTAGAGTTATGTTTTGCCAATTGAAATAGTATATGATTATAGAAAATAGTAGCATAAATATCATAAATCTTACTATTGTAAACACTGTATATAGATTAAAAGGAATGTTGTACGGAAAGTAATTAATTGTTTCAAACTTTAAATTTGATAGTATCAGAGATATTGTTATTGTAAAAATTAAACTTATTAGCATAAATATTATTATAGTTTTTATTAAATTTTTAGTGTTTTTATCTATGTAGTCTTTTAAGTTAATCTGTCTTATAACCACATTCACATTACTAGTTATTTCATAATAGTTTATAACTAACATAGAAAGTGAAAGCAACATCATCATTGAATACCACTCATTAGTATATATATCTAGTAGTGATTGCCAGAAAGTTGTATTTGGTCTTACAGAAAACAATGGTATGATTAGTCCAATAGAAAAGAAAATGAATGATAGAAATAATCTTTTATTGTTAACTACTTTAAATGACATTTTTTAGTTTTCCTTCATCAAAATGATATATTTTATCTGCTATTTTTAAATCTTCTTTTATGTGACTAGATAATATTATTATTTTGTTTTTCTTTATTTTCTTTAAATGATTTAATATTTTTTCTACACTACGTTCTTCTATTCCATTCATTGGTTCATCAAATATCATTATTTCAGGATTTTCCATTAATACTTGTGCAATTGCTAATTTTTGTTTCATACCTAGGGAGTATTCACTATATTTTTTGTCTTTTTCTTCATATAAATTTACTATTTTTAAAGTTTCTTCTATTTCCTTCATACCAATTTTATTTTGTATGTCTGCTAGTAATTTGAGATTCTCTTCACCAGTTAAGTCTGGAAAAAAAGATGGTGTTTCAATCATAGCGCGTAGATTTGGTACAAACATATTATCTTTGCAGTAGTTTTTATTATCAAATAATACTTCGCCAGTAGTTGGATTATAGATACCACATATTATTTTTAATAATACACTTTTGCCTGAGCCATTTCTTCCACTTATTCCATAAATTTTTCCTGTTTCAAAAGTTAAATTTATATTTGTTAATACATTGTTTTTTTTAAAAGTTTTACTTACATTTTTTATTTCTATTTTCATTTTTTCTCCTTTTTATTTATTTTTTTCACAGTCTAATACCAGTTTTTCTTTATTTCTATATGCAAAATATATTGATATGAATGATAGTAAGAACATTGTTATTGAAACGGCAAAGTATTTAATTAGACCAACATTAATATTAAATGAGTAAATATCCATTATATTAAATAATGTTGCATTATGAGTTTTTGATATATAAGTCACTACTATTTCTAAGAATAGTTCTATTGATATAAATAATATGGAAGATAATATAAGTCCTTTTATATAAGTATGAACTTTTCTAATTGCTAGTAGACTTATGTTAATGTATGTGAAAGAGTGAATGAAAGTATTAAATATGTATAAGAAGATAAATATATATGGATGTTTTATTAGATCTGTTTCCCACATTCCTGTTCCATATAATAATGAATATTTATAGCCAGTGGATGTGAAGTGAACACATAAAAACATTATTAATGTTGCAATAAATGGTAATACCCAGACATATCTATAAGACACCTTTAAAAATTTTTTCATAAAGTTTTTGTATGAATCTCTTGTTAAATAATATTCTATGTGATTTGTTTTTAATATTTTGACTAACGGAACTAAAGTTGGTATTACAATTATAAAGAATGCCATTCCACTCAATATGTAGATATCAAACAATAATGAGGTTAGCATTGTGTAAAAGTCCACCTTTACAACTCCAGTTTCAATTACTTTTTTGCAATAATTTTGTGTAAATTCCGAAAAATCTGTTTTTATAAATTTCTTACAGTATTCGACTTCATGTTTTGAGGTAATTTCAAGATCAGGATGATTTTTTACGAATTCTATGGTAGGTTTTGATATAAAAAGTATGACCAGTAATAGAATTATGATTATTAACCAATTATTTTTTATAAATTTTTTCATTTTTTCTCCTTAAATGATGAAGAATTTAGCATTTTATGCTAAGTTAAAATTATACATTAATGTACCATGTATATCCAATATAAGTATTTAAAGTAGTAAAATTTAATCTTGTATAACTTAATGTGTAAGTTCCTTCTGGGTTAGAATGATCATATATAAACTTTTTTGTTTGGTTCAATGCTACTGAAATTGTTTCAGTTCCAATATAACCAAATGTTGTATTTCCATCCAATTTAAAACCAATATAACAACTATCACAAGGATTTGTTAAAGATGTGTATGCTTGATCAACAGAAACTTTCTGATCCCTTCCACGGTTTTTATAGTATGTAGGTCCTGTTGAAAATTCACGATATTTTACTGGTTCTAATGGACATAGTGAAACAGAATCGGGTGCTGATACTGCTTGTGCAATCTTACAACTAACAATTACAGCTACAGTAAGCAACGATAACATTATTTTTATTTTTTGTTTCAATTTATTTCTCCTTTCTTTCAAATTCAAAACTGCTAAATTCTTCTAGATTGATTATAACAATTATTATAAAATCAATCAACAAATATTGACAAAATTTATAAAATTTACATTTAAAAAGCACAACCAATGTTATGCCTATTTCTTATTTACCATTTCTTTTATTTTTCTAAATCTATGATTAATACCACTTTTTGTTATAGTAGAGCCTGTTTCCATACTTATAATTTCAGCTAGTTCACCCATAGAACTTTCTGGATATTTTTCTTTATAAATGCATACTTCTTTTATTTTATCATCAAGCAGATCAAAGTCATATATTTCTTTTAGTTTTTTTATGTTTTCTAATTGTTCATTTGAAGAAAATACTATTTTATCTATATTTGCTTGTTCACAGTTATTTAGTCTATTGGTCATATTTTTGTGATCTCTATATATTCTTATGTCTTCATAATAGAATAAACTATTATATGCATTTAATAATTTTATAAAATCACTTATTTTTTCTGATTCTTTTATGTATACCATGTAATGTCTTTCTCTTTTTAATACTTTGCTTGAAAAGTTTAAGTCATTTAATAATTTATTTATAAAATTTGCAACTTTTTTGTTATCTATTATAAATTCTAAATGATATCTACTTGTTTTTGGATCATTAACACTGCCACATATTAAAAATGCACCTCTTAAATAAGCTTTTTTTTCTTCTAAGTTATCAGTTATGTAATCTTCTGGTATGTATCTTCTTTTGTTATTTTCATCTATTATATTAAGTGTTTTTAATATTTTTTTATCTTTGTCTTCTACTGATATATTTACTATGTAGTTTTTGTTTAGTCTGTTAATTTCTTGTGTCGTTATTTCAATTTTTTGATTGAATAAGTTTTTTATAAGTGTATATATTCTTCTTGATACTCCTATATTTTCTGTATATATTTCGAAGGACTCTTTTTTTATTTCAGCGGAAATGTTAATAATTGCTGACAGTTCTGCGATTATTTCTGTTTCTGGATATTCAATATTTAACATTTCATTTTTTATATTTGTTGTAAAAGACATAGTACACCTCTTTTCTTAAGTAAATTATATCATATTTGATTATATAAGAAAAGAATCTTACTTTTGTAAGACTCTTACCAATCTCTTCCATAGAACCAACCATCTGGGAAGTATATTACTGATGTTGGATCAATTAATGATGAACGATATGCTCCAGCAGTTACATGGCCATCACATATAGATAAGTGAAGGTGTGCCCCTGTTGTACAATAGTCATAACCACCATGAGAAGTACTTGTCGAATATCCACCCATATGTGCAATTACTTGATTTGTTGTTACTACATCGCCGACTTGTGTGTCTGCAGTATCTAATAAGTGCATATAAACTGATGTATAGTTTTTACCATTTATGTTGTGATATATAAATATAACATTTCCTCCACAACTCCATCTTTGAATAGTACTAACTATTCCTGGTGCGACTGGGTAAACATCTTTTCCTTCCGCAGGAGAAGAATCTGATATATCTAGACCACTATGGTATGATAAACTTCCACTAAATGGATCTGATCTATAACCAAACCAACTCATTATTATTCCTTTGTTAACTGGTCTTAAGAAACCTGTTGCAGTAGGCACAGTGTCTCCACAAGTTGCTAGGTTATCACTTTTGTCAGTACACCCCATATCTTCGTAGAACGCTATTAGACTTTCTTGAGTACTAATTTTAGCATCTATTGATATTGCTTCATCATCTAATTCATCTATTCTACTTCCTATTTCAGATAGTTTAACTTTTAATTTTTCTCTTTCAGATTCTTGAGTTTTAATATCATTCTTAAGTTGTTCTTTTAATTCATTATTTTGTTTTATTAAATTATTCATTTCTTTTATTAAGTTGGAATTATATTTACTTAATTGTTCTACTACCGAAATTCTATGAATAAAATCTGTAAAGCTTTTTGCTTTGAATATGTATTCTAAGTATGATTTTTCACCACTTGTTACTTGTAAAAATACAAGTATTTTTTTGGTTTCTTCTTCTTTCTTTTTTATTTCAGTTTCTAATTCAGCGATTTTTTCTGTTGCTTCTTGTATTCTTTTATTTAAGTTATCTATGTTTTGTTCAGTTGTCATTATTTCATTACTAGTTTTTCTATATTCTTCTTCTGACATTTGTTTTTGATTATCTTGTTCTTGTTTTTCTTGTCTTAATTCATATAATTCATCATATAAGTCTCCCAATGTTGTAGCATTACTTTTGGTTGGTAATGAGAAGAATGTTCCTAGTAATAATATAATTAATACTACTTTTTTCTTCATTATATTTTTAAGTACCTCCTTACAGCTTTATATGAACCAAAGGCACCTACTAATACACCAATAGATACTAATATTATTGATAAGTTTAATAATATTTTTTCTGGGCTTACTAAACTTATTACTTCTGTAAATAGAATTCCACCTAGTTTATCATAAAGAATTATGTAACCATAACAACTTATTAGTATAGGTAGTATACTTCCTAAGAAACCAAGTATTATACCTTCAAAGAAGAAAGGTAATTTTATGTAGGAGTTTGATGCTCCAACTAATCTCATTATTTCTATTTGTCTTTTTCTATTAGATATAGTTATTTTTATTGTGTTACTTATTAAGAATGCAGTTACTATTATAAGTCCGGCAACTATACCTAGTGTTATTTTCTTGACTATGTCGAAGATTTTTACTAATTCTTCTACCATTCCTTCTCCATATTTAACTGTGTTTACTTTGTCTATTCCTTCAATTTGTTTGGCTGTTACACCTATTTTTTCAGTATCTTTTACTTTTACTAGATATTCATCTAATAATGGATTATTTGTCTCATCATATTCATTTAATATTGTACCTAAACCATCAGAATCACTTGCCATGTCTTTTCTAATGTCTTCTTTTGACATGAATGTTACACTTTCTATGTTGTCTAAGAACTCTATTTTAAGTTCTATTGCTTTTCTGTCATCTTCAGTAGCATCTTTATCAACATATACCACTATTGTTACATCTTTTTCTATGTCATCAGTAAAGTTTTTTATGTTTTCTGATAGTATTATTGAAACAGCTACTAAGATTAAAGTTATTGTTATACAACTTATACTTGCTAGGCTTAGAGAAAAGTTTCTAAATACACTTTTAAATCCATCTTTTAAATTATTTCTTAATATTCTAAATGCTTTCATTATTTACTGTATCCTCCTTTTTCTTTATCTCCAATAAGGATACCTTTTTCTAAAGTTATTACTCTTTTTTTGTATTTATTAACTATGTCTTTATCATGTGTTGCCATTATTATTGTTGTTCCTTCTTCATTTATTTTATTTATTATTTCCATTATTCCCATTGATGTGTCTGGATCTAGATTACCTGTAGGTTCATCGCATATTAGTATTTTAGGGTTATTTACTATTGCTCTTGCGATTGATACTCTTTGTTGTTCTCCACCTGATAATTCATCTGGATAACTTCTAAATTTTTCTTTTAGTCCTACTTTTTCTATGGCTGTCATTACTTTTTTTCTTATTTCTTTTTCTGGTAATCCATATATTTCTAATGCAAATGCAACATTTTCAAATACAGTCATTTGTGGTAATAGTTTATAGTCTTGGAATACTATACCTATCTTTCTTCTAAGTATGTAAACTTTTCTATTTCTTAGTTTTGCTACATTTATTCCACCTACATATACTTCTCCTTTAGTTGGCTTTTCTTGTCTATATAGTAATTTTATTAGTGTACTTTTACCTGATGCAGTTGATCCGATGACAAAAACAAAGTCTCCTTTAGGTATTGAAAGATTTATATCGCATAAGGCTGTTACACCATTTCTATATTGTTTATATACATTTCTAACTTCAATTAAGTTCATTTTTACCTCCACTTCAATTATACATTATATTCTTAGGTCATGTAATGGTAGTTTATACCTATTTGTACCACCATATACTTCATATGCATCTAGTACAGTTATAAAAGCATCTTTGTCTATTTTCTTTATTTCTTCTTTTAATAGCATATACTTTTCTGTAGGTACTACACACATTAATAAATTTTTATGTATTCCTTTATAACCACTTTTTATTTTAATTTCACTTGTTCCGCTTTTTATTTCATGTATTATATAATTATTTATTTCTTCTTCTTTTTCAGTATTTATGAATAAAACTTTAGAGTCACTTATTCCAATTAGAAAGTTATCTATTATTCTGCTTTCTAAGTATCTTATAACAAGTCCCATTATAAGCATTTCAGGTCCAAATACTACTGTACCAAATATTAAGATTAGTATATTTATTATTAGTAATGCTCTTCCTAATGGATAACCTAATTTTTTTTGGAATATTAGTCCAAGTATATCAGTTCCACCTGTTGAATAACCTGCTAGATATATTAAAGTACATCCTATTCCATATAATACTCCTACGGCTACTATGTTAAGAAAGATTGAATCGATTTGTACTGTTATTAGATTTTCAGTTAGATATACTCCTAATGTATATATGAATGAACCAATGATACTTGGTATTGTTTCTTTAAATCCTAGTACTAATACTCCTATTACTATTAATAATATGTTTCCAATAAGTAATGTAGTCGCAACATCTATTTTAAATAAGTAGTTAAATATTACAGCTATTCCACTTACTCCTCCAATTACTATGTTTTTTGGAACACACAAAGTATTAAATGTTATTGATACTATTGTTATACCTATTATAAACATAAATAAATTTATTATATTCTTTTTATTCTTATTCATATTTTATTCCTTTTTATTCTTATACAGATACATTATATCAAATAATGTAGTTTATTTCTATACTAAGAAGGAAAAAAGTATCTAGTTCAAGTAGATACTTTGTTAATAGTTATTTTTTTGTTTTTTAATTTGGCTTATTATTATAAGCGATATGGATAGTATGCTTGTTACTAGTATAATAAATGAGTTGTAAATATTATCCCCAGTTTGTGGATTTTCTATTTCTTCTTGATTAATTTTTGAATTCATTTTTTCTATGCCATATATACTAAAGTGATTTGTTTCAAATTTAATCATATATTTGTTATTATATTTTACTACTTCTCCTATTAAAGTTTCTCCTATAGTATAGTCATCTTTTATATAATAGATTTTTACTTTTTCTCCTATATTTCTTCTTATAGTAGGTAAGTACACTGTGACAGTTCCATCTATATTCCTTTTATATATTCCACCTATTAATTGAATTAATTTGATATCGAATGCACTTTCTAAACCAAAGTGTTTTAATTCCTCGTTATCAGATACATCTTCGCTTTTAACAACTGTATCCGGTGCTACATCGTATGAATCACTTTCTATAGCCACATGTTCATCATTACTTCTTACATAATTATCTTCTATTTTGTAGTCTTCTTTTTCTTTGATAAGTGCTAATGTAAATTTTCCGTCTATTGTTAATTCTATGAATTCTCCACATTCTTCTTCTGAGTAATCTATTAAACAATCATCTTTATATCCTTCTACTTCTTTATATTCAAAAGGTAAATTTTTGAAGTATTTTTTTAGAATTTCTAGTCCCTTTTCTAAAGTTGTTCCTGGTTGTTTTTTATCAACATATAGAAAATATTCATAAGAAAATGATGTATGTCCAACATTTAATAGTGTTCCATCTTTTACAATTCCAACGGTTACTTCATTTCCTCCGCCACCGTTTCCTCCACCAGTTCCACCGATACTAAATACAAAGTCATATTCTTCAGGTACTGACATTACATATTCTTTAAAATCATCAAATATATAAAGTGCTTTATCGTTATTTTCAAAGACAGCATCTTGTGCGCCATATAATCTAATTGAATTTATCGCTCTTAAACCTTTTGTTTCATATTTATCTTTTATTTTATTAAGTATATTTGTAGCAGATTCAAAATCTTTTTTATTATATTGTTTTGTATATAAAATTTCCGTATTGCGTGTGTTATTTGCTAAAGCGTATAAAATTTCTGCTTTTGGGTTAACCTTCTTGACATATAAATCTATTATTGAATTAACATAACCATTCTTTTCTTGTTCTATATATTTGTTGTACCATTCATCTGTCATTACTTTTTTTCTCTCATCAGGATCAGTAACTTCTTTATAATTTCCTGTTGTTGGATTATAAATTGAAACATATGCCTCTTCAAATATTTTTTCTTTATATTCCGGTGTTAAATCAAACATATGACTTTCTTCTACTATTATTTTTGGATCTACCGTATCAAATGTTATTAGAAAATGATCATTATCAATTATAGTTATTGGTAAGTCTTTTAAAGTATCTCCTAAGTAAGGTGAATTATCTATAGCATAGATACCAACTTTATTTGTTTCTATTTTTACAAAAGTCTTATTGTTATAATTAACTATTGACCCATTAAGTTTTTCACCTTTTGATAAGTAGTCTTTATAATAATTAACTGTAACTTCGGCTCCAACAAGTTTTTCTTTATTAGTAGGAATGTATATCATAACATTATTTTCAAAATTAGTAACTGTTTTTTTATTTTCTAATTCATTAAGCTTTAATTCATAGGCACTTTCAATATTTTTATTAATTAATTTTACTTTATTAGTTACATCTTCTGTTATAAAAGCTGTATCTACTGTAAATTGGTTATTTATGTCTTCTAAGTAAATATTATTGTCAGAATAAGTTTCTTTATGTTCATTAAAATCATACTTTTTATTTTTATCAACAATTAAATTGAAATTAAAATCTATTGAATCTATTGTAATTGCTAATTGTTTTGTGCCTCTATTTAATGTTCCTATCGTAATAGTACTATTTTTAAAATAGTTTTTTAGTAATTTTGATATGGTTTCTTTTATGTACTCATCACTTAATTCATCTAGTCTTTCTTCGTAAGTTATAGATTCAACATGAAGAGTATAATAAAAATCATGATATATATAATCTGAAAAGTAAATAACACCATTTTTTAATATATTATACTTAATTTGTTTTGGATAATCAGTTAAATTACTATCTATTTCGATTGTCATTCCATTTTTAGACAAAATTGTATTAAGTTCGCGATTATATAATATATTGTTTTTGTTTTCGATGTAGGCTAATGTATATTTTATTGCTGGTAAAACATTATAACTTCTATACTTTTTATTATTTATACTATAGGTTGCTAAAGATTTTACTATAGCTATTTCAGCATCCTTAAAATTTAAATATGTTGTTATCTCTGTACTTGTTTCTTTATTATAAATAGTTATTGTTTCAGCTGTTGAGTTAACATTATAAAAATAATTTTCATCTAATTTAAGAGATGATTGAAGCATATTGATTAATAAAAAGTACTTTTGATCTCTACAGTTTTCAATGTCACTCCATTGTTTATTTTCTTGTACGCAATAGTTATCTATAAAATATTGTGGATTTACCACATTTACATCTATGTAGTAATTATTATTTTTTTCATAAATTGGTAAATTTTTAAAGTCATCTGGTATTTCTGCCTGTAAAAATTTAGGACTTATTATAATAATTAATCCCATTAAAACATAAATAATTTTTTTCATCACATTTCCTACTTTCTACTTAAATTATATAATATAATATTTTTTTAAGCAAGTTAAAAAATATCTAGTTCGTGTAGATACTTGTTATTGGTCTATACCATAGTTTCCTTTTTTAAATTCTATTAGATTAGAATCAATTATGTTTTGTTTAAAATTATTTTGATGTTTTTCGTTATTTTCTAATAAACTCACTACAACAGTGTTACATATTTCATCTATATAATGACCTGTATAATTTTCTATTTGTCCATTTGAATTTATGTAATCGTTAATATAATTATAAACATAAGTTAGCTCTTCTTGTTTAATTTCTTTTCCTTGTTTAAATATTAGTTTATTTGAATTTGATATGTTATTTTTAAACCATTCTTGTTCTTCTTCACTATTATTGATTAATTCTATAGTTATTGTATTATTTATTTCATCTATTTTGCATGAACTTAAATTATTGTAGTCTTTATGCTTAAGAATATTTTCCTCAATGTTTGCTTTTATAGTATAAATATTTTTTTCTTTTTGACATCCTGTTATAAGTATGCAAATTGCAATTAAAAATATTTTCTTCATTTTGTTCTCCTTATCTTTTTATTTATACTTATATTATATTATGTTTAGTTAAAATAAACTAGTATGATTTTAAAAGTAAAAACCTACTTATGGTAGGTTTCATTATTCATTATTTTAAATATTCTATATATTTGTTCTAATAGTATCCCTCTAAATAAACCATGAGGAAATGTTAGTTTTGAGAAAGATATTAATTCATTGCTTAGTCTTTTTATTTCATCATGTATTCCATCAGAACCACCTATTATAAATGTTATATTTGAGTTACCATTTAGCATAAGACTTTCTATTTTATCTTTTAATTCTAAAGTTGTTAATAACTTGCCTTCTATACACATTGATATAATGTAATCAGAAGTTTTTATATGTTTAAGTATTTCTTCTTTCTCATTATTTATGTTGGAATCTTTTAGTTCAATTATTTCTAATTTATGATATTTGTTTATTCTTTTTTGATAATCGTTTATTAAATCTGTTAGATATTTTTCTTTTATTTTACCTATACATATTATTTTAATCATTGCTTACCTCGGTTAATTCTGTTTGACTTGCACATGTTATGTTTGAAAAACTTATATTATTTTCTTTAAGTACCGACTCTGCTGTGTTTAAAGCTAAATCTATTGTATTATTTTCTTCTGATAAGTGTGCTAGTACAACTTTTTTTGTATTTGGTCCGATAAATCTAGATAGATAGCCTGCACATAATTCATTAGATAGGTGTCCTTTATCACTAAGTATTCTTCTTTGTAAATATTCCGGATACCTTCCTTTTATTAATTTTTCGGTATCATGGTTGCTTTCTATTATGTAATATGTTTTGTTTTGTAGGAATTTAAAATATCTTTGATTTATGTAGCCGGTATCTGTTATGTATACTAGAGATTCATTATTTTTTTCTATTAGAAATCCATTTGATGTTAATGAATCGTGAGATGTGGGTATTACTTTTATCATAGCGTCATCAATGTATAATTCATCACCTAGATAGATACTTTTTTCGTAAGGTGTTTTCAGTATTACTTCTTCTACTTCTGGAGTTATATATAATAATGGGTTAACTTTGCTTATAAATACAGGTAGTCCATATGTGTGATCTGAATGGTCATGGGTTATTAGAACAGCATCTATTTCTTTAGGATCTATGTTTATTTTAGATAGTTGTTCTTTTATATGTTTATAGGAAAACCCTACATCTATTAAGATTTTTTTGTTTCCTAAATCTATAAATGTAGAGTTTCCTTTAGATCCACTTCCTAATATATGGATTTTCATTAGTTATATTTTACTCCTAGTGGGTCTATGTAAACACCATTTGCTATTATACGGAAGTCTAAGTGTGTACCAGTTGAATATCCAGTACTTCCCATGTATCCGATTAACTCTCCTTTAGTTACTGCAACTCCACTTCTCATTCCATCTGCAAAGCCACTCATGTGCATGTAAATTGTTTGGAATCCTTTTCCATGATCTATGTAGATGTAGTTGCCCATGTCTCCAGCCCATCCAATTCTAGTGATTGTACCAGATTGAGCAGCATATATTGGTGAACCATAACCTGTACCAGAAATATCTATTCCACGGTGATATGTATGTTCTCCAGATATTGGGTCTGTTCTCCATCCAAAGTATGAAGTTATTACATATGGTCTTATTGTTGGCCAATACCAAGCACCTGTGTCACCTACATAGTTTATAGATAGACCACCTTTTACTATTACTTCATCTACTACTGGTTTAATTACTTCAGTACTTAATGGTATTACTTGAGTTATTACTCCATTTATTGTTTCTGTATAGTATTCAACTCTACTGATACCATTTTGTCCAGTTTGTTCTGTCCATGTTGTACCAACTACATATTTATTATCATATTTAGTTTGACTTTGATATGGTACTGTTTTATCTTCAACTAGATTATTTTCTACTACAATACTTATTATTGGCTTTACTAGTCCTACATTAACTTCTTGTCCGTTAAATAATAATGCATTTTCACTTACTATTTCAGGGTTAACTATTAAGAATTCTTTTACTGATAGTTCATATTCGTCAGCAATTTGTTTAATTGTTTCTCCTGCGGTTACTATGTGTGTTCCTTGTGTTTCATCAGTACCAAATAACATGTATCTACTTAATTCATTTGCGTCTCTATATATTTTGTCTTCTGTACTTAGATATTTTTCTTTTATAGTTATATTTTCTTTTATATCTATGTTTTCTATAGTTGAACCTGTTGTTATTATTTCATCTTGAGTTTCATTTAAGTATTTATTATATTCAGTTTCATCTACGAAAGCTTTTATTGTATTTTCTACTGCTATGTCAAAGTCCTTTTTATCTAGTACATTTATTTTTTCTATGTTATTTTCATCATGTGTTATTGTTACTTCATAACCTTTTACAGTAAATGGTTCTTCATCTTTTATTTTATTATAAACTTCTTTTACATCGTCTAGTTCACTATCATATGTTACTAATTTAGTTACTTCTAGTCCGATTGGAGCATATATTTTATTTACTTTGTATTCTTTTTTAAGATTTTTTTGTTCTTTATCTATTAAGTCATATAGGGCATCTTCACTTTTGATGACACCTATTGTTTGACCGTTTAGATATACTTGATAAACAGTTTCAGGGTTTTCATCATAACTTTTTCTATCTGTTCCAAGTATAAATATTAGGCTAGTTAGTATGATTACAAATACTGAGCTCCAATATATACTTTTCTTATTCATTTTCTTTTTCCTCACTTCTTAGATAATTCTTGAAATTAGCATGTTCTCTTTCAAAAATTAAATCTACTGTACCAGTACTACCACTTCTGTGTTTAGATATTATTAGTTCTGTTGGTGATAGTGCAGGTCTTTCTTTTGATTTGAATTTGTAATAGTCATCGCAATAGATAAACATTACAATATCTGCATCTTGTTCTATTGATCCACTTTCTTTTAAGTCACTCATTAAAGGTCGTTTGTCTTCTCTTTGTTCTACACCACGAGATAGTTGTGCAAGGGCGATTACAGGCACTTCTAACTCCATTGCTAGTTTTTTTAAGTCTCTTGATATTTCACTTACCTCATTAGTTCTTTGTCCAGAGTACTTATTTGAACTGCTTATTAGTTGTAGGTAGTCTATTATTATACAGTCTAGACCTTTATCACTATTTTTTAATTTTCTACATTTGCTTCTTATTTCTGCGACTGTTATTCCTGGTGTATCATCTATAAAAAACTTAGTATCTGCTAGTAGACTTAATGCTTCGTTGAATTTTTTCCAGTCCATATGATCTAGTCTACCAGTTCTTAGTTTTTGGCCATCTATTTGTCCAATGGATGAGAACATTCTGTTTACTATTTGAGTTGCTCCCATTTCTAGGTTAAATAAGGCTACTGATTTTTTTGCATTTATTGTCATATATGTTGCCATGTTTATAGCAAGGGCACTTTTACCCATTCCTGGACGACCAGCTAAGATAATTAATTCATTGCCATGAAATCCAGCTGTTCTTCTGTCTAAGTCTTTAAATCCACTAGGTACACCTGTTATGTCTGCACCATTTTTAGATAGCGATTCTATTTCTTGTTGTGCTTTTACTAAGACTTCTTGAATAGGTTTGATATCTTTAATCATTCTATCACTATTTACTCCAAGAATTCTTTTTTCTGCATCTTCTACTATAGAATTTAAATCTTCTGATTCATCATAGCATTCATCTATTATTTTAGTTGATTCTTCTATTAGACATCTTAATACGTATTTTTCAAATATTATTTTTATGTAGTATTCTAAATTAGCAGGTGTTGCGACTGAATTTACTATTTCAGTTAAATAGTCTATTCCGCCTACTGAACTAAGTGATTTAGTTCTTTCTAATTCATTAGTTACAGTTGTTATATCTACTGCAGTGTCTGTACTTCTTAAATTTAATAATGCTTCAAATATTTTTTTATGACTGTCTAGGTAAAACATAGGCATGGTTAATTCTTCACATACTTTGTCTAAAGCACTTTTACTTAAGAACGCACATCCTAAAGCATTTATTTCTGCTTCAATACTTTGTGGTTCTTTTCTTGCCATTTATTCACCACCTTTTAATTCTACATTTAATTCGGCAGTTACTTTTTTATGTAATTTTATTTTAACTAAATGCATTCCTAGAGAATTTATGTTTTCTGCATCTATTATTTTTTTGTCTACATTAAGGTTTTTCTTTTTTAATTCTTCACTTATTTGTTTAGAACTTATACTACCAAAAACTTTATCTTGAACCCCAGTTTTTACTTTAAAAGTTAGTTTTGTTTTTTCTAACTTACTTTTTAATTCTAAGGCTTCTTTATATATTCTGTCTTCTTCTTCTTTTTTGTTTTCTAATTGAGTTTTTAGAACCTCTTTACTTTTTTCTGAATAAGAAACTGCTTTTTTTGATTTTATAAGGAAATTTCCAAAGCCATCTTTAACTTCTTTTATTTCATCTTTTTTTCCAGTTCCTTTTACATTTTCTAGTAATATTATCTTCATAAAATCCTCCGTCAGTATATTATATCACAATTTTATGTATTTGCAAATTGTGAAAGATTTGGTACAATTTTAAATCAACACTCCGCTAGTATATATATAATAGCACATAAATAGGGGAAATTACTAGAATTTTTTTGAAATTTGATAGAATTAGACATAATAAAAGAGACTTATCGTCTCATTTTTCTTAGTCTCTTTCTTTTTTATCAATGTTTATTTTATCATAAGATTCCCTAATTACTTTATATCTTGAATTAACTATTTTCTTATGTATTTTATTTAATATATTGTATCTATAAGTAATTATATTTTTATAAAAGGTTTTTCTTGTTTTTGATATTCCTTTTATACTATCTATAAAGTCATTAATTTCTTCTATATTAATTTTTTTAAATACTCTTAATAAAGCTTTATTGCAGTCTTCGTTTTTTGCATTTTTTATGAAAGTGATGTAATTTATCTTTTTTCCGTTTTCTTTAAGACATGAATATGAATTAATTGCTAAATTTTTTAACTCTATTTCATCTATTTTAGATAATTCCTCATCATCTAGCATTGGATTTAAACAAGAACCACAGTCATATATTGGTGAAAAGCTTGCTTCCTTAGTTTTAGTGTTTACCAATAATCCCCAGTTACCATTATGTCTGTCTGTATTTCCAATTAAACAGTCTATGATAAACATATCCCAAAATTTTTCTTTTATATTATCATTTATATATAATTTAATATCTTTTGAATTAGTCAACCAATTAATAACTTCCATTATGTCATTTAATTCAGTTTGAATTTTTTTATCGGGATTAGTACTTAGTGCAAGATTTTCAAATTCATACAATTCGTGGTTACTGTCAGTAAAGTCTTCACAAGCACATACTACTTTGTCTTTATTATTGTACTTATAAATACCTAGTAATGTATTTTGAGTTTCAAATCCTAGTAATTTAAAGATATTGCTTCCTACATATTCTGAAAAAGCATTATTTATATATGAAATTGTTTTATTTTTTTCTCTTATTGGATCTGGAAATTTTACTAAATATTTTTTTCCATTGTAAATTAAGGTTTTCTTTTTTTCTGATCCCTTATAACTATTTAATTCTTCAATTGAAGTAGAAAAATCAATCATTTCTTTCACTCCTTTCTTCATATTTTTTCTCTTTTAAGTTTGTCTCGAATTAATTATATCATATGTTTTAGTATAATAAAAGAGACTTATCGTCTCATTTTTCTTAGTTTCTTTCTTTTCTTTTTAGATTTTCTAATTATTAATAGAAGCATTAGA
>OIZL01000819.1_pt1 | contig 20273 bp, 22 predicted proteins | sample 1588541 | NCBI WGS metagenome assembly OIZL01 (sample SAMN03283285) | human gut metagenome | biome: human-associated habitat; material: feces | host: Homo sapiens | place: Peru | collected 2012 | reverse complement strand
AATTCATTCTTCTAAAACTCCGAAATACCACAAGCCCTAATGACCGATTTGGGTTAAATAGTTTTGAACAAAAAATCAAAACGAATTCTTAATTAAGAATGAAATTTCTAAGGCTCGGTTCAAGCACTTGGCTGCAAGTGTAAACTCTTGCAAATTGCTTCAACAGACTCACAGTCGAAAGCTTTGGCCGCGCTTGGGAATTTTCACGAATTTCAAATTTTACAGTAGTAGTTTTTTTCTGCATAGGCACTCAATTTTAAATTACACATCTTTATAACGGCATAGTTACTATTTTATTATATCAAATTTCGATAAATTTTGCTCACATCAAATAAAAAAAGTAACTTTGTAGTAAACTAAAATATAAGAGGTTTGAAGAATTTCATCACACGCATTTTATCCGGAGCAGTGTATGTAGGACTCATATTCTGCGCCATCTATTTTTTTGATACTATTCCAGCTATTTTCTTGGTGTTTTTTGGGCTCGTCACATTGATTGGCGTTTGGGAAGCCTGCCGTCTAACCCATGGTGATGAGCAAAATCAATCAAAGGTCGTTAAGTGCGTCGATGCACTTGGGGCTTTAGCCGTGTTCGCGTCGTTTTTCTTCAACGAAGAGTGCGGTCACTCGCTTGCAAGTTTCCTTCCCATCTTGCTCTACGGATTGGTGAGATTCACAATCCAGCTCTACATCACCAATCAAAACCCCATCAAGAGTTTGCAACAGTCGTTTTTCTGCATTTGCTATGTAGCCATTCCACTGGGCTTGATGAGTACAATCAGCTTCACCGAAAACAGTATGCTCCTGCTTAGCATTTTCATTTTCTTGTGGCTCAACGATTCTGGTGCCTACCTTGTGGGCTCCACCATTGGCAAGCATCGCCTGTTTGAACGCATTTCACCCAAGAAGTCATGGGAAGGCTTCTGGAGCGGCCTCGTTCTTTCCGTGTTGGCTGGTTATGTGATGGGTGCATATTTTAACGATATTTTCCACGGTCCATCGGCACTACTTTTTGCCGGTTGGGGCATGGTGGTTTCGATATTCGCAACGCTTGGCGACCTCACCGAGTCACTCATGAAGAGAACAGCCGGTGTGAAAGACTCAAGCCATTTGATTCCCGGTCACGGTGGCATTCTCGACCGCATCGACAGTCTGCTGTTTGCTGTGCCGGCATCACTAATTTATCTCGTCGTAATCAAAAACTTATTATAATTTTCTAATATGAGTAATCAACGATACGATCTTAGAGGTGTATCTGCCTCAAAAGATGATGTGCATAACGCTATTAAAAAAATTGACAAAGGCGTTTTTCCTCTGGCATTTTGTAAAATAATCCCTGATATTTTGGGCGGCGACCCCGAATATTGCAACATTATGCACGCCGATGGTGCTGGTACTAAATCATCGTTGGCTTATATCTATTGGAAAGAGACTGGCGATTTGAGCGTCTGGAAAGGCGTGGCTCAAGATGCTGTGGTGATGAACATCGACGACCTACTTTGCGTGGGCGCAACCGACAACATCCTTCTTTCCTCAACCATTGGCAGAAACAAGAACCTCATTCCTGGCGAGGTGATTTCTGCAATTATCAATGGCACACAAGAATTTCTTGACGAACTCAATAAAATGGGTGTGAACATCATTTCCACTGGCGGCGAAACTGCCGATGTGGGCGACTTGGTGCGCACCATTATCGTTGACAGCACTGTGACTTGCAGAATGCGTCGCGACAAAGTGATCGACAACGCCAACATTAAGGGTGGCGATGTGATTGTGGGCTTGGCATCGTTCGGCAAAGCCACTTACGAAACAAAATACAATGGCGGTATGGGCAGCAACGGTCTGACTTCGGCTCGCCACGATGTGTTTGCGAAATACATCGCAGAGAAATATCCCGAAAGTTACGATCAGGCTGTGCCTAACGAACTCGTGTATTCTGGTTCTAAGAAACTGACCGAAACTATCGACGGCGTGGAAGTGAACGCCGGCGAACTGGTGCTTTCTCCTACCCGTACCTATGCTCCTGTAATCAAGAAGGTGCTCGATAAGATGCACGACAAGGTGCACGGTATGGTACACTGCACAGGCGGTGCTCAAACCAAGGTGATGCACTTTGTGAAAAACAAACATGTGGTGAAGGACAACCTCTTCCCTATCCCACCACTCTTTAAACTCATTCAAGAGGAATCGGGAACCGACTGGAAGGAAATGTACAAAGTGTTCAATATGGGACACCGTATGGAAATTTACGTTTCACCAGAAGACGCTACCGACATTATTGGAATATCTAAGTCGTTCAATATCGATGCACAAATCATCGGTAGAGTGGAAGATGCAGAAGAAAACCATCTGACCATCAAGAGCGAATACGGCACATTCGAATACTAACGCCACAATTTGCCGAAATGCGACAACTTTTCAGTACATACATGGCGATATGTGCTTTGGCAATGATTTGCCAAGGTTGCGCATCTTCTACGGCAAATGAAAGCGACAGTTACAAACTGCCCGACACGCTTCGTGTGGGCACCCTGTATAGCCCAACGAGTTTCTTCATCTATCGAGGCGACACGCTGGGCTATGATTATGACCGAATTTGTGATTTTGCGAAGGACAAAAAGATAGCGCTAAAATTCACATTGGCTCACAGTATGCAATCGCTGCTTCAACTTGTGAAGGACGACAAGGTGGATGTGCTGGCATACGAGATTCCCATTACCGCTGAATTTAACGAGGAGGTGCTGCACTGCGGCGAAACCAACACCACCTATCAAGTGCTGGTGCAGCGTAAGGGCCGACACCGCATTACAAATGTCACACAGTTGAAAGGCAAAGACCTGTATGTGGAGAAAGGCTCGAAATACGAGTCAAGACTTGAGAACCTCAACAGCGAGATTGGCGGTGGTATCAACATCAAATCGGTGGAGAAAGACACCGTTGATGTTCAAGACCTTGTGAATCAGGTGAGCACGGGGAAAATTCCTTATACGATTGTGGATAGCGATATTGCTAAAATCAATAAAACGTATTACAGCAACATCGACATCGGTTTGGAGGTGAGTTTCCCTCAACGCTCATCATGGGCAGTGAACCTCAACAACAACGCCCTATCAGACTCCATCGACGCTTGGAGCACAAGCGAGCGCACCATTCTCTATAGCGAAGACATATCAAAGCACTACTTTGAGCAAAGCCGCTATTCGCTCATGCAGGATAACGACACATACGGTGGTAGCGGAAAATATGTGAGGAAAAATGGCGACATCTCGCCATACGACGACTTATTTAAAGCCTATTCCGGACATATTTCCTACCCTTGGCAACTGCTTGCCGCCATTGCCTATGTGGAGTCGAAATTCGATCCAAGAGTGGTGTCGTGGGCTGGCGCAAGGGGGCTGATGCAAATCATGCCCAGCACAGCAAGGGGCTATGGATTCGACACGTCGAAGCTGCACGACCCTGAAGTGAGCGTGAAGGCTGCTGTGCGCGAGCTTTCGAGCTTGGAAAAGTATTTCTCCAGCAGAGTGCCCGACCCTAAAGAAAGAATGAGATTCATGCTTGCCGCCTACAATGGTGGTATTGCCCACATCGTCGACGCCATCAATCTTGCCCAGAAATACGGCAAGAATCCCCATGTCTGGTACGGCAATGTGGAAGAGGCTCTGAAGTGGAAGACCAATGAACGATATTACAACGACCCCGTGTGCAAATACGGTTATTTCCGTAGCAACGAAACCGTGAATTATGTTCAAAAGGTGGAAAGTAGATTTGAAGCATATCGTAAATAATAATTTTTTAAAATTTATACATCATGAAGAAAAGGTATTTAAGCGTGGCATTAATCGCCATATTGGCATCATCAATGATGTTCACTTCATGTATTGGTAGTTTCAAGCTCACCAATAAAGTGTTAACTTGGAATAAGCAAGTGGGTAGTAAATTCGTCAACGAACTGGTGTTCGTGGCATTCTGGATTCTTCCAGTATATGAGCTTTCGGGCTTGGCTGACTTGTTGGTGCTCAACAGCATCGAATTCTGGTCGGGTGAAAACCCTGTGCAAGCAAGCACAAAGACTATTGACGGCAAGAACGGCAGATACATTGTGAAGAGCGACAAGAATGGCTACACCATCACCAACACCACAGACAAGAGCGTGGTGAAATTCAACTTCGACGCAGCCGACAACTCTTGGAGCGTTTGCAATGGCGACAAGGAAGTGAAATTCCTGCAATACGTTGACGACACTCATGTGAAAATGATTACCCCTGAAGGTGATTTCAAGACCGTGGAATTAAGCGAACGTGGCGTGTATGCCTACAAGCAAATGGTGAACAGCAGCGTTCAATACGCAATGCGATAAACTCCCACATACTCATAATTATAAGAATCCCCAAAGATGCGTTGAGAAAATCTTTGGGGATTATTTGTATCTTATTTTCGCTACTCGCTATTAGCGGGAGGCTTTCTTGTAAAGAACTACTGCTATAAGGGTGAACAAAATATTCGGAATCCACATTGCCACACGCGATGAGGTGTAGCCGTTTTGGGCGAAGGTTTGCGTCACCTGCATAAACAGGATGTAGGAAAAACTCAGCACAATGCCAATCATGATATTCAATCCTGTGCCACCACGCACCTTTCTTGACGACAGAGAAAAACCGATAATGGTCAGAATCAGTGCGGCTGCCGTCATAGCATAGCGCTTTTCGTATTCAATCTCGAATTGCTGGATATTAGCCACACCACGCTCTCGCTGTTCGGTAATGTAGCGTTTCAATTCTGGCGAGGTGAGGGTTTCCTGGTCGTTTTTCGAAATCAAAAAGTCTTTCGGGTCGAAGTTCAAGAGCGTGTCCATCATGCTGCCAGTGGTCATTGTTTCCTTCAATCCGTCGAACTTACGATGATTGTAATCGCTCAATTTCCAGCGTCCCAACGTGTCGTAAACTGCACTTTGGGCAGTAATTCTCGACACCAACACATTGTCCTTAAATTCCTCAATAGAAATGTGATAGCCATGCTTTGTGGTGTTGTCGTATCGCTCCATGTGAAACATCACACCAGGACGCATTTGCAGTTGCACATTGTCGCCATAGTCCACTCGCTTGTTTTTCACCCATTGGTTGGTGTATTCAATTCGCTTCACATTGGCAGGCGGAATGATATACAACGACAGTACCAGCGTGCCTATCGAAATAAATACCGCCGACACAATATAGGGTACTGCCAATCGGTTGAAACTGATGCCACTCGATAGAATTGCGGTAATTTCGCACCTGTCGGCTAATTTTGAGGTGAAGAAAATCACTGTAATAAACACGAACATTGGCGCAAACTGGTTGATGAAGCCCGGTAGGAAGTTCAGGAAATATTTAAACACAGTTTCCTTCAATGGGGCAAGAAGCATGGCATCGAGTTTTTCGTTGATGTCGAACATTACAATCACCAACAAAAGCATCAGAATGATAAAGAAAAACGTGCCGATGAATTTCTTGATAATATACAGGTCAAATTTCTTGACCAAAGGCTTCTTTGCCTCTTTTTTCTTTTCAGCCGTAGATGATTCGGCAGATTCGGCGGAGTTGTCGATATCTGACAACTGTTTATTCTCGCCATCTGCTCTTGCTTCCACACTTGTGGTTGGTGATGTGGCATCACCATTCAATTCTTCGGGCTGTATGTTTTCAATGCTGTCTTGCATGATGCTAACGATTATAGGCGGCGCGTGACACGTTCCACCATTTCTGTTTTCCACGACTTGAAGTCGCCCTCAATAATGTGTTTGCGAGCCTCACCCACAAGCCACAAATAGAATGCGAGATTATGAACGCTTGCGATTTGCATCGCCAAAATCTCTTGCGCAACAAACAGGTGACGAACGTAGGCTTTAGAGTAAATGTTATCCACAATCGAAGCGCCATCTTCTTGAAGTGGTGAAAAATCGTCAGCCCACTTCTTTTTGCGCATATTCATAATGCCATGCTGGGTGAAAAGCATACCGTTACGGCCGTTGCGAGTTGGCATCACGCAGTCCATCATATCCACGCCACGATCAATGGCTTCGAGTATGTTGGCTGGTGTGCCCACGCCCATCAGGTAGCGAGGCTTGTCTTCTGGAAGAATTTCGTTAACCACCTCAATCATATCGTACATGGCCTCGGTTGGCTCACCTACTGCCAAACCGCCGATAGCGTTGCCCTCCGCGCCAAGGTCGGCTACGAATTTTGCGCTGTCGGTGCGCAGGTCTTTATACACACAGCCCTGCACAATGGGGAAAAAGGCTTGCGAATGGCCGTAGCGTGGCGACGTGGCATTGAAATGATCCCAACCACGCTTGAGCCACCTTTGAGTGAGGCGAAGCGACTTCTCGGCATACTGATAATCAGATGTGCCTGGAGGACACTCATCAAGTGCCATCATAATATCGCTACCAATGCTGCGCTGAATATCCACCACCTTCTCCGGAGTGAACAGGTGCTTAGAGCCGTCGATATGGCTACGGAATGCCGCACCTTCCTCTTTCAACTTGCGGTTGCTTGAAAGCGAGAACACCTGAAAGCCACCACTATCAGTAAGAATTGGCTTATCCCAAGTGTTGAATTTATGCAGACCGCCAGCACGCTCAATGATGTCCATACCAGGGCGTAAATACAAGTGGTAAGTATTACCCAAAATAATCTGCGCCTTAATATCTTCACGCAATTCGTGCATGTGCACAGCTTTCACTGCACCCACAGTGCCTACTGGCATAAAAATTGGAGTCTGAATTTCGCCGTGGTCGGTGCCAATCACACCCGCACGGGCTTTTGTATCTTTACTTGTCGCTACGACTTTATAATTCATTATCTGTCTAATTTACTCACAAAATTACAATAATAATTCCAATAGAGCAAAACTTCCCCAACCGCAACCACCGTTTTTTGCCAAATATGCAGCTTTATTGCTTCAAACAAATGTGAAACCAAAACCAAAGTGAAACACCCGAAACACCCGAAACACCCGAAGCACCTGAAACACCCGAAGCACCTGAAACACCCGAAACGCAATGCAAAGGCATCGGAGATGCCGAATCATGCGAAACACCATGCAAGCGAGGGAGTTCCGCAGGAACGAACGAGCGCAGCTTGGTGACAACACACCACACCCTGCGCCGAGCCTCGGAGAAGGTCGCTTATGATAACCTCTTACGGATTTGACAATGATTGACACCTGCCCCCAAAATAGCATCCATCACACCAAACCAAAATCTACTACACAAAAATAACGGCACCCCCCACACACACCAAGAGCAAAAAGGGGACTTAGTCAAATTTTAGAAAGCTGAAAGTAGTTGTTATACCCTCTCAAAATGAGGGCTTCTACAACTATCTATTCTGTGGTTGCTTTATCTGTTTTGTTGTTATACCCTCTCAAAATGAGGGCTTCTACAACAGAGCATCTATAAGAACCTCTAATTCTGATAAATGATCTTTCTCATAACATTTACGAATTAAAGGTGAAACATTTCCACAAATATACACAAATCCACTGTTGCAACAGACCGTGAAGAGCCGTGAATCTACAATGATTTTTTCGCACTGCGTTTTGGAATCTACAAAAAAATTGAGTAGCTTTGCAACCAGTTCCACGCCGAAGTGCTTTCGTCTATGATGGTTGCGCGGTTGGGTGGGACGACATACAAACATAGGCGTTTTCTGGACGCTTTGGTTTTGATGCTCTAAGAATCTCGCAAGTTCGAACAGTTTGTCAAAAACAAAGCAACGGGAACGCCCCTTGAGATGTTTATACACTTCCATCTTTGACATATCTCCAAAAGAGTTTGTCAGAGTTGTGGATTTGATATACTCATCGGCGTGGGGCTTTCGGCGTTGCTCGTTTCGACAAACTGGGCAATGCGAGAGCCTTTAGAGCGTGAAGCGAGCGACAGGACTGGCTCCACGCTTTTTGTTTGCGTGTAACATCTTATAATTGTAATCCTCTGCTGAGAAGGGCCAAGGCAGAACAGTTTATTATAATATGGCAAAGAATGACAAACAATGGAGTTCTGCAACCCCTGGTCTGTTGATCATTTTGTTAGATCAATCAGGATCAATGATGAGTGATTATGAAGGCACAACACGTACCAAGTTCGCAACACTTGCTGTCAATAAGGTTATTGACAACATCATTTCTAAAAATGCATACGAAGATGCACCTAAGAATCGGTGCTTTATTTCGGTTATTGGATATAACCACAATGTGAAAGAGCTATGTTCTGGTTGGCTGAAAGACTTAGACGCAAATCCTTTGCGGTACGAGACCGTAAAGAAGAAGATGCATGATGGTGCAGGAGGTATAATTGAAATCGAAGAGAAGACACCTGTTTGGGTTGAACCTATTGACAAAGACGGGGCAACAAATATGCTTGGAGCATTCCAATTAGCAAAGGACTTAGTTGAAAAGTGGATGACTGAACATGCAGATGGTCCAGCACCTGTAATCATCAACATCTCTGACGGTGTTCCATATTATGAAGGAAAAGATCCGAGAGACTGTATGACAGAAACTGTAGCTTTGGCCAACGAAATCAAGAATCTTTCTAACAATGATGGAAATGTGTTAATCTTTAATGCACAGATAGACGAGTCAAATGGTAAAGTCGTATTTCCATCTAACAGGTCTGACATTTCCCAGGAGCAGGCTCAATTCTTGTACGACATTTCAAGTGAGGTCCCCGATTCGTATAAAAAAGCAGCAGCAAAGAACGAGCTACCAACAGAAGATTTTTGTCGAGGTTGCATCTTTGGTGCAGATGGTGTTCAACTGATTCAACTCATAGACTTTGGCTCGTCAAAAGGCCAGGGAGATAAAGGACTATAATAGGCTATATGGTTATACGAGCTTTTATAACTCACAAGCAAGCTGAATTATTCGCAGATTGCCAAGATAGGTTTGGTGTTAATCCTGACACCAAATCTATCGCGGTATCTGACGGTATGGGATCAACATGGCAGCAAAAGATTTGGGCACAACTTCTTGTTGACACCTTTACAGAGAGCCCGAAATGGAGTCCATCAACAGAATCAATTAAGCCTTTATGCCTTTATTGGAAAAACAAGGTTCTCGAGCATATTCAGAATTTAAAGGACAAGAATGCTCCTGTCAATATCATATATAGGAATGAGCGGAATCTATATTCTGGTCGTTCTGCAGGAGCAACGTTTGTTGGCATTCGTTTTAAAGGTAAAGAATGGAACGGTTCAGTTCTAGGCGATTCTTGTCTGATAGAGTGGGATGGAAACGAAGCACAATTCAACACTTCACAAGATTCTGGAACTTTTGACAGTTATCCTGATTATTTCGATAGCGACGCTTCAAAAGAAGGAAAAGGTACCCCCAAACCCATAGGGGGTGTACTAACAGAAGGTAAATACTTACTGTTAGTATCTGACCCATTCTCTGAATTTCTGCTAGAACATAGCAAACAAGGCGATATTGCCAAGTATATTCAACAATTATTGTCGCTAGCTTCGCATGAAGATTTTGAGACATTGGTATGTGAATGGAGAAAAGAAGGGATGCATAACGATGACACTACTTTGGTAATCGTTGAATATGACAATTCCGATGCACTTACTATTAAGTATAGGGATGATATTGCAGAGATGATTGAAGAGGAGGAGTCCATAGCTACATCTAGTCAAGAAAGAGTTGAAGCAGAATCCGAAAACGGTAATGGAGCACCAAAAGTAATGGGAGATGCCCTAGATAAAGATAAACATGGTGAGAATATTATGGCGGCGAACACAATTGAGATTTCTCCCCTCCCCATTGATGCGGCTATATTTATTAAAGATCTCTTGGCTGAATACGAGAAAGCCCTTGAGGGCAATTGTAAAGGAAAATCTCAAAAAGCGATAAGAAAATTTCGGAGTAAATTGAAGTATAAAACCACTCAGGATGCTGTAAAAATGGCCTCTCATATCATTCTCAAAAAATACGTTATATACACCAAATAACATTTACCATGCCATTACCTACTATTCCTGATTATAGTACATGTATAAAAACACCAGCATTGATTCATCCTTCAGTGCTGAAAGATGGACATCCTATAGAAAAGGGAGTTCGTCTAATCAAGTATTCAGGAGGCTTTTGCGTGGTGTTCCCATATCAGACGCCTTCTAAGAAGTATGCAGTACGCTGCTGGCATGCAGCGGTCACTAATGCAAAGCGCAGAACCCAGGTTATAGCAGATGCCTTGAAGAGATCTAATCTGCCCTATTTCGTAGGATTTGATTTCTTCGAAGAAGGTATAATGACACCATTGGGAATGCAACCAATAGTTGTAATGGATTGGGTGGACGCACAATCTTTAAAGAAATTTTTGGCTGAACATATTACAGAATCCAATGTAATCAATGAAATTGCCGAGAATTTCAAGAAGATGGTAGCCGATTTACACACCAACCATTTTTCTCATGGCGACTTACAGCACGGAAACATCATGGTCAAACCTGATCTTTCATTGGTTTTGGTAGACTATGATTCCATGTATGTCCCTGAACTAAACGGAATGCCTGACGAGATTAAAGGACTTGTTGGGTATCAGCATGAAGCTAGATGGAAAAACAAACTGGTTTCAGAAAAGGCAGACTATTTCTCCGAGCTGGTTATATATCTCAGTCTAAAAGCACTTGCCAAAATGCCTTCCTTATGGAAAGACTTAAACATGGAGGACACAGAAACTCTCCTGTTTTCTGGGGAAGACATACAGTCAAAAGGTTCTTCCAATATATTCAGACTGCTGAAGACAGATTCTGAGTTAGTCCCACTTGTCGATAAACTATGCGAGTTTATGGATAAGCCAACAATTGAAGACCTTACGCCCTTAGAGGATGCCGTAGTATCGAAAAGTGAGAGCATCTCATCCAAATGGAAAGGTGGGAATGGATACAAAGCCACGACTAAAAGAGGTGAAGTGGATAATCCTAATGAAATTGCAGGAAAATGGGGAAAAGGGAATGGATATGTTAAACCGAACAAGGAAGAGGAACGTAAAAAACTTTCATCCTCTATTTCAGAAAAGTTTAAAAAACCAGAATAAATGCCAACAATACCAAGTATAAGAACTTCCGTTGAGAACAAAGATGTTCTTGTTCTGGATAATCACGCAAAGAATGGCACCTTTGAAAGGGATGCCAGAGGTCGACTTATTGCGTTTACTGGAGGTTTCTCTGTCGTTTATCCTTATCGAACCGCTAATGGAGAGAAGTGGGCTTTCCGTTGCTGGCATTCAGATATCAAGAATACAAAGAAACGCTACGATGCCATTTCTGACGCAATCAAAAAGGCGAACTTAAGTTTCTTGTGTGAGTTTCAGTACATTGATAAAGGTATCAATGTGGAAGGTAACATCTATCCCACAACCAGAATGCGATGGATTGATGGCATGGCCATCAAGGATTACATTTGTCAAAACCGAAATTCCAAAAACCTGTTAATAGCACTTGCTGACAATTTCCTAAAAATAACGCAAGCATTACATGCTCAGTCTTTGGCCCATGGAGATTTGCAGCATGGAAACATTCTAGTTAACAAGAATCACCAACTTTATCTTGTAGATTATGATTCTTTTTATTGCCCACAGTTGAAAGGAGAGGCTGACATAGTAACTGGTCTTGCCGATTATCAACATCCAGCCCGAATAAGCAACAAATCTGTCTCTGAGAAATTAGATTATTTCTCGGAACTGATAATATATCTTAGCATTCTCGCCATTGCGGAAGCACCTTCTCTGGCAGATAAGTATAAGGTTGCTGATGCCGACCACCTCCTTTTCTCTAAAGAAGATTTTGTGGACATAAAGAATGCACCAATATACAAAGACATTTATTCTCTAGGGAATCATTTCCAAGACATGCTGGCAGTGCTAGAAGAATATCTTGGTCATAGTAGTATTAATGATTTAGTCCCTTTCGAGTTTTGTTTGTTATATCAAAAGGTTTCTTTCACTGCATCAACGACCAAATCCGTTCGCAATACCCAATCTATTGAATTGGCCTGGGATGTTCCTTTTGATGCCGAGATTTTTCTCCGCAAAGGTAATGATATCGCTATTCAACAATGCGAGAAACTTGGGACATTTACTACCACTCTTTCAGAAAGTGCAACCTTTGAACTGTCAATAAAGACATCCAATGGGCAACTAATAAAGAAAGAAGTCTCGATTGACGTATTCGACGAATGCGAAATTGAATTCACTGCTGACAAATACTATGTATTTCCGACAATACCAGTCAAACTCTCATGGAAAGTTAAAAACGCTAAAAAGGTGTGGTTAGATGATGAGGGAATTGCGTCTTCTGGAACTAGAATCATTGAGCCAAAGAAAGCAATGGTATGTGTCTTGTCTGCGGAAGATGAGTTCGGAAAGAAGGAAAAACGAATTGAAATAGGAATGCTGCCCATTCCTCAAGTAAAATCACTGCTCGTCCCAACTCCAAACATTGTCAACAATCTGTCTCTATCCATAAAGATGCCTCGCTATAATGCGAATGTTTCATTTCCAAACATAACTATTGGAATGGTAAGGGCAGAGATTCCCAAGGTAATTTCTCTTATAGACATGGGGCTAGATGTAGAGTTATCACCACCCCTTCCACGATTTAGTATAAAACGTTCAATTCAAAATATTTTCAATCATTTAGCAAAAGGTAAAAATGGAAGCAAACAATAAATCCAACAACAAAGAAGAGAAAATCGAATGGGGCGGCTGGCTCAATGAGTTCCTGTGGATCTGCGCTGGAACAAACCGTGAAGTCTTAAGGCAGTGCCCAACAGATTATGCAAAATATGCTGGTATAGGTGGAACGATTCTGTTTACGGCCCTTATGGCAATGTTATCTGGCGGATACGCTCTGTATTTCGTTTTTGAGAGTGTGCCAAAAGCTATTGCATTCGGTATCTTTTGGGGAATGCTGATTTTCAATTTGGACAGATTCATCGTCAATACGATGTATTCCGATGGCAAGGTTACAATTAGTTGGCGAGAATTTTATAGTGGCTTGCCACGTATTATTATGGCAATCTTTTTGGGTATTGTCATTTCCACTCCATTGGAAATGAAGATCTTTGAGGACAGAATAAACTCTCAGCTTGTCAAGGACAATATTGAGAGGACAAATGCTTCACGAGCAAAAATTGACGAAGGTAACAAGCCTCTTTCTGACCGCAGGAATCTTTTGGAACATCAGCAAGCAGAAATCCAAGACAGATTAGCAAAAGCCAACGAAGAACTAAAAAAAGAAGGCGAAGGAAGTGCCCTTAGTGGGAAAGCCGGTCATGGCCAGATATATAAGGATAAGGAACAAAACATGAAAGCCATTGAAAAGGAGTTGGCAATGTGGAACAGTTCTCATCAGCAGGAATTGGAAGTTCTTAGAGAACAGATTAAAATCAATAAGGACAAGGGAAATTCGGATATTGCAGAAGGCAATCATGAGAATGGTTTCTGTGTGCGATACGAAGCTTTCACAAACGTAAAAAAGGAAAACTTTGCTCTTAGCGTAGTCTCTTTGGTCATAATGCTTCTCTTCATCATTATTGAGACTGCCCCCACATTTTTCAAAATGATGATTGCATCTGGACCATATGATGATTATCTCCGTGCAGAAATGCATAGGGCTCGCGTCTTGTCTGACAAAAGAATTTCAGATCTCAATGATGAAATTAACACCGAAGTCCAAATTTCCACCCAAAAGAATAAGGAGCGCTTAGCTGCTGAAGCTCTTGCCAATAAAGAGTTAATGGAGAGAATTGCCAAAGCACAGGCAGAACTCCTTCAGACCGCAATAGACAAATGGCGAGAGGAGGAACTTGCTAAGATTAACGAGAATCCATCAGCATATATCCAATCAAATAGAGAAACATAATGGAGGATTATTAAAATCATGTTTATTTCTTCTCTTTGGAAGAATTCAATGTTAAAACGGACATTGATCCACTGGTACGTCAATATAATGACAATTCTCTGAAAGCCAGAATGGAAATGGCTTTATAAGATAAAAGACGATCTCGATTTGGGCATTATCCATCACGATTAAGATATACTTTCGTTGCACCAACAGAAGAATCTGCCAATGAATGGTGTAAATCTGTCAAGTCTCAATTGTGGGCATCACAAGGATACTATTTGGAGTATTACACTTATGAATTGGTCAGTACGAGTCTCATCCTTTGGTTCAATGCCGATATTTTAATGCAAAGTAAAATGCCAGGTAACAATAAAAGCTTAGATGAAATTGCGAGAGAATATTGGCTGTCGTGTTCAACAAGCAAACCTCTATCTACAGCCTTTGATATAGAAGGGTTAGTTGATGGTCCTCTTACTATTATATCAAAAAAGGAAATGTGTTTATATAGGAATCAAAAGTACAAAGAATGGCATGCATAAACAAAAATCACTCATCCCTGGCTTTAGTTTCTCATGGAAACGAGCATTGGGAATAACGAAGGTAAGGCAGAATATAAGTCGCGCTACTGGCGTACCTATGTCTAAGGCTGGAATGGAACGCAAAATTGGAAATTCCATCATTAAGTTTTTTACAAAAGGAATTAGATAACGGGATTTCGTACAATAATAATACAACTTCATACAATAGGACTTTTAAGGGGCACTGATTTTTAAGAATAGTTGTTATTTTTGTCGTTGTCGTTGCAAAAAATAAACAAATATATAATCCCAGAGGTCATTAGGATTTCTCTGTGTCGTAAGGCAAAGAGAAATCCTATAATTTTTCCCATATAGACAAGAATGATTGTTGTGTTTTTAGTGATCTGGCCAAATATAGTATATGCTTGTCTTTTGTTCTCCATAGCGTCAGGCTCACGCAGCAGACTATGTGGGTGATTCAAGAAAGCGGCGGTAAAGGCCGATTTATTGAACGAAATTTTGTAACTTTGTGGTTTGAAACAATAATGAATTATTTATGGGCATTTTCAGCAAATTTTTCTCAAAAGAAAAAAAGGAAACTCTCGACAATGGTTTGAAAAAAACCAAGGAAGGCGTATTCAGTAAAATAGCGCACGCTATTGCGGGAAAATCGACAATCGACGACGATGTTCTCGACAATCTTGAAGAGGCTTTCATCACAAGCGATGTGGGCGTAGATACCACCTTGAAAATTATCAAGAGAATACAGGACCGTGTTGCTCGCGATAAGTATGTTGGCACCTCTGAACTCAACGCCTTGCTTTGCGACGAGATTTCACAAATGCTTGCCGACAACAATAATAGCGAAGTAGCCGACTTTACCGTTGCCACCGACAAGAAACCGTATGTGATTATGGTGGTGGGCGTGAATGGTGTGGGTAAAACCACCACTATCGGTAAACTCGCCTACAACTTCACCCAAGCAGGCAACAAAGTGGTGCTCGGTGCTGGCGACACCTATCGTGCCGCCGCTGATGAGCAGCTCGAACGCTGGGGCGAAAGAGTAGGCGTATCGGTGATTAAGCACAAAATGGGTACCGACCCTGCTTCGGTGGCTTACGACACGGTGAAAAGCGCCGTGGCACAGGGTGCCGACGTGGTGATTATCGACACCGCTGGCCGTCTGCACAACAATGTGGGTTTGATGAACGAGCTGACAAAAATTAAGAATGTGATGAAGAAGGTGGTGGATTGGGCTCCTAACGAAATTCTGCTGGTGCTCGATGGCTCTACCGGTCAGAACGCATTTGAGCAAGCCAAGCAATTTGTAGCAGCCACTGAGGTGAATGCCCTCGCTATCACCAAACTCGACGGCACCGCCAAGGGTGGCGTGGTGATTGGCATCAGCGACCAGTTTAACATTCCTGTGAAATACATCGGACTGGGTGAAGGTATGACCGATTTGCAGATCTTCCGCAAAGAGGAATTTGTGAGGAGTCTGTTCGGCAAAGAATAATAGAATAATATGCGTAAAAACAAGATTGACATCATATCGCTGGGTTGTTCTAAAAACCTGGTGGACTCAGAACACCTTATCCGCCAGTTTCAAGCCAACGGCTACAGTGTGGAGCACAACCCCAGCCGTGTGGACGGGGAAATAGTGGTGGTGAACACCTGTGGTTTTATCCGCGACGCACAAGAGGAATCCATCGACATGATTTTGGAGCTTGGCAGAGCAAAAAAAAAGGGTAAAATCAAGAAGCTCTTTGTGATGGGCTGCTTGGCAGAGCGCTTTATGGCGCAGCTCATCGACGAGTTGCCAGAAGTTGACAAATTCTACGGTAAATTCAACTGGAAAGAGATGCTCAACGACCTTGGCAAAAGTTACAAGGAGGACCTGTCGAGCGAAAGATACCTCACCACTCCCAAGCATTACGCATATCTGAAAATATCGGAAGGCTGCAATCGCTTTTGCGCCTTCTGCGCTATTCCTTTAATCACCGGCCGACACAAGTCGGTGCCAATGGACACGCTGCTCAACGAGGTGAAGCACTTGGTGAGCCAAGGCGTGAAGGAATTTAACGTGATTGCGCAAGACTTGTCGTCGTACGGTCTTGACCTCTACGGCAAAATGATGCTGCCTGAGCTGATTGACCAGATGGCGCAAATCGAGGGTGTGGAGTGGATTCGCTTGCACTACGCCTACCCTACCCAATTCCCTTACGACATTCTCCCCGTGATGGCGAAGCACGATAATGTGTGCAAATACCTCGACATCGCTTTGCAGCACTCTTCCGATAAGGTGCTCAACAATATGCAGCGCCACATCACCAAAGCTGAAACCATCGAGCTGATTAAGCGCATACGCAAAGAGGTGCCGGGCATACACATTCGCACTACGCTGATGGTGGGATTCCCTGGTGAGGGCGAAGAAGAATTCCGCGACCTTGTGGATTTCGTGAAAGAGATGCGATTTGAGCGCATGGGCGCTTTCGCCTACAGCGAAGAAGAAGGCACATTTGCCGCTAAACACTTCGACGACATCATTCCAGAGGACGTGAAAGCCGACCGCCTTGATGAAATCATGGAGATTCAAGAGGAAATTTCGGATGAAATCCAATCGAAGAAAGTGGGCAACGTTTATAAGGTGATCATCGACAGCGTGGACGAGATGTATTACTCTGGCCGCACCGAATGGGATTCGCCAGAGGTTGACCCCGAAGTGCTGATTCCTGTGGAAAACGGCAAATTAGAAATCGGCAACTTCTACCAAGTAGAAATCACCGATGCCACACCATTTGAATTGTTTGGTAAAGTGGTGGAATAACAATATGGACTAAAACAATTGAAAAGAGCCCAAATTTCCACACACGACAACACTATAAAGTTAGAGCCATACCCCATAAGGTATGGCTCTAATGCATTGATGATTGCGATTGAAACTAAAACGCCAATTTATTAACGCATTGGAAACATGCCGAAGGCATGTCCCTGCGTTATAATCGAACTTATTTTCGAGGCAACAAATCATTCTTATCCTCGATTTGAGGCAGTTCGTTTTCATTATCGTCGGCGTAGGTGCCGTATTCGGCTTCTTCTCTACGCTTCTGGCGATAATACTCCTTTTTCTTCAGCACAAAATGCAGTGCCACGATAATAACGAGCCCTACGCCAATCACACCATAGTAGTGCCAGTAATCACCATCAGCCAAACGCTCGCGCCCAAGCCATGCCATCAGGCACAAATACAGGAACAAACACAGTGGCACGAATACCGACATCTTAATTTTGCTCTTCATTTTCTATCTCCTTTTTGTAAGGCGAGGTTTCGGGATTGAACTCACCTTGAATCAAATACTCATATATTTTCACACAAGCCCACGCGTCGATTGCGGCATAACGCTGCTGCGAATCGGTGAGCGATTCACATTCCCAGTTGGTAAGGCGCTGCGATTTGCTGATTTTCTGATTAAAGAGAATAGCAAAAATCTTCTGTAGGCTAATGTCGCTGATTTTGTAGCGTCCCACCATCTTTTGGAGTTCCACGAATCCACCCGGAGCCACATCGGTCACTTTTGAGAGTTGGCGGAAATCGTCTTGAGTGGAAAGACCAATCTTCAAGCAGTGGTCATCTGCCAAATAATCGGCAAGCACTTGTGGCACACCAATCTTATTGACCCTGAAAAGAAAACAAATATCGGAAGTTGACAGCTGAATCAATGCCACCTTGTGGTGCTCACCTTTTCTGAACGATGGGCGCGTTTCGGTGTCAAACCCTACAACATCGGCTTTGCGGAGCACATCGACAGCCGCTTTCAATTGAAACATCGAATCAATCACCACCACCTTGCCTGGGAACACCACCTGTGGGAGCGTATTAACCTCGGTTTTATCAATCGCAATCTTATACATTTGTCTTCTATCTATATATCTATTATATGTGGTTTTACTAAAAAACTCTGAAGCATAGTTGCTCCAGAGTTTCATATATAAAGTTTTGTTGGATAATCAATTATTTAAGAGCATCCTGTACCTTGTCGTTAGGAACCATGCGCTCAACAAATACATAGGCACCAGTCTTTTCAGAGCGTACCATCTTAATAACTTTGCTATATGTACGTCCTTCACCAGTTTGAAGGGTTGCAACTACTTTTTTTGCCATGATTCAAATATTATTATTTAATTTCCTTGTGGATAGTGTACTTCTTCAAATAAGGATTGAACTTCTTCAATTCCAAACGTTCTGTTGTGTTCTTGCGGTTCTTAGTGGTGATGTAACGTGACATTCCTGGCACACCGCTTGCCTTTTGTTCTGTGCATTCAAGAATTACTTGAACTCTATCGCCTTTAGCTTTTTTTGCCATGATTCTCTAATTACTTTACAAATGTTTTGATTTCTTTTAAGTTACCTTCAGCAGCAGCTTTCTTCAATGCTGCATCGAGACCGATACGGTTGATGATACGCAAACCCGCAGCTGACACGGTCAAGCGGATCCAAGTTTGTTGTTCAACCCAGTAGAACTTACGATTGAAAACGTTTACGTTGAATTTACGTTTTGTTCTTCTCTTAGAGTGCGATACATTATTACCAGTAATCGCCTTCTTGCCTGTAATTTCGCAAACTTTTGACATAGTTGTGTTTAATACAATTTAAATGTTCAAAATTTATTTTTGATTACTCGACTCAAGACGGTTACTTCTACCTCGCAGTAGCACAATATCCATGGCCTAATGTGGTCCACCATCACTTCGCGAAGTGAGAAGGCGACGCGCTGTGTGGCTGCCATTGGGGCTAATAAAAATATCGTCCTACGCTTTACGCATTGCCTAAAGCATCACAGCAATGCATCGAAGTTTCAACGATCATGTCACAGAACAGGACTAACGGGAAGTCGTAGTACACTGCCTTGAAATCGACTGCAAAGATACACATTTTTTTTCATTCCACAAAACTTCTCCACAATCAATCACGCATTTAGACAAAATCGGTCATTAAAAAACCACATGCCCTAATGACGGTTCAGTGGATAACAACTGGGGGACTGAAACAAAAACATAAAAAACAGCCTTTTAGCGATGCCAGTGCTTCGCACCTGTCGTTAGTGCTGTGGCATGTCTGATTTCAAGCCGAGGCTTGAATCAGCCACACCACATCACCAACGCCGCCCTCCCCTGCGAGGGCGGCGGCATCGCCAAAAGGATAAAAACCTCTCGCCTCGGCGAAAAACCAAACCCGGTAGGGACGTGATACTTTGAAAGCACTGAAAAAGTCGTGGACAGCCGTTGGAAACGGCGTGTTGTGGTTAACTCCATGCAAGCTCGCTTGCGAGCGCAGCTTGGAGATAAGACCAGATATAGCGGTGAGCGTCGGAGACGGTCGGTCGTGGTAGCATCATAGTTCTTGACCATAACCGACCCTCTACGAGGCTCATACCCTCTTTAGCATAATCTCCAAGCTACGCTCATTTGCTCCTACGGAGCTTCATTCGCTTGCATGGAGTTAACCACGATTAGCCGTTTCCAACGGCTGAAGCCTATTCAAGATTTTTACCACATTTGCTATTCCCTGACTTTTCCAATGCTCGCCCTCCCATCTGGTAGGGAGCGGTGGTTCACCCTCTCGTCGTTCAGCTCGTCCCTCGCATTCACTCCGGAGGGTGAACCACCGCTCCCGTTAAAGCTTAGAACAAATAACCCGGCTATGCGAGGCAAAATGAATTTCTGCTAAACAAGGGCAGTTTGGTTGCAAACTCAAAGGGCCAACCGCAAGCCAAGGCAGTAGTGCGGAGCGTCGGGATGTTGAGGAAACGAAACGACGAGCGACAGCCCCCGGCGCGGTTGATCCAGCTACCGCCACGGCGCA
>OIZL01000817.1_pt1 | contig 20293 bp, 26 predicted proteins | sample 1588541 | NCBI WGS metagenome assembly OIZL01 (sample SAMN03283285) | human gut metagenome | biome: human-associated habitat; material: feces | host: Homo sapiens | place: Peru | collected 2012 | reverse complement strand
GTATGTATCTTCGTATTCTCATTTGCGTTATCAGCCATTATAAATAAGGTCACTGAACGTGATGTATTACAGTATTAGGAGGATGAGATATGAAAAAGCGTAATTTTCCTTTATACAAAATCTTTGTTTATGTTGCATTGATTACTTTGGCAATATCGATTATTGTGCCAATCGCATGGGTGTTTCTGGCATCTTTAAAATCACAGCTTGAACTTGTTAGCGGTAATCCATTTGATTTTCCTAAACAAATGCTATGGTCAAACTTTGCGGATGCCTTCGTAAAGGCAAGAATGGGAGATTATTTGTTAAATACAATTATTGTTACGGCATTATCTCTTGTAATCTTGTTAGTGGTTGCGCTACCTGCATCTTATGTTCTTGCACGCTTTGATTTTGTGGGCAAAAAATTTTTTAACGGATTGTTCATGGCTGGATTGTTTGTCAATGTAAACTATATTGTATTACCAATTTTCTTAATGTTATTTAATGCAGATATCAAGCTAGGTGTTGATTTCTTCTTGAATAGTAAATTCTGGTTATCTGTTGTTTATGCTGCAACAGCTTTGCCGTTTACGATTTATTTGTTGACTGGCTATTTTAAAACGTTGCCTAAGGCATATGAAGAAGCTGCTCGTATTGATGGCTGTGGTTATTTTAAGACCATGACTAAAATTATGATTCCGATGGCACGCCCAAGTATTATTACCGTGATTTTATTTCAGTTCTTGGCATTCTGGAATGAATATATTATTGCGTTTACTTTCATGGATAAAGAAAATGCGACCTTGGCCGTTGGTGTTAAATATTTGATGGCCGATGCTAAATCACAAGCTAACTTTGGTGTTATGTATGCGGGATTGGTAATAGTTATGATTCCAACATTGGTTCTTTATATTTGTGTTCAAAAGAAGATTACACAAGGTATGAGCATTGGTGGAATGAAAGAGTAAGGTGTCCAATATGAAAGATGAAAATAAAGTAATGAACATAATTATGATCGTTTTATTCTTTGTGTTCTTGGGCATGATCATTTGGGCACAGAAGACGGTGAGTGTTCGCAATCTGATGATTGAAATCGTTGGATTGACAGGCTTACTAACATTATTGTTTCTATACAATCGAAAACATAAATAGGAGGAAGAAGTATGGCAGAATTATCATTGCAGCATGTTGATAAAATATATGACAACAATGTTCAGGCTGTATTTGACTTTAATTTAGATGTAAAAGATAAAGAATTTATTGTGTTTGTAGGACCTAGTGGATGTGGTAAGTCTACAACACTTCGTATGATTGCTGGTTTAGAGGAAATTAGTGCAGGTGATTTCTATATTGATGGAAAAAGAATGAATGATGTGGAACCAAAAGATCGTGATATTGCGATGGTATTCCAATCCTATGCTTTATATCCACATATGAGTGTGTATGAGAATATGGCTTTTGGTTTAAAACTTCGTAAGTTCAGCAAGGAAGAAATAGATAAACGTGTACATGAAGCGGCGCGAATTTTGGAAATCGAGCCTTATTTGGATCGTAAACCAAAGGCATTATCGGGTGGACAAAGACAACGTGTTGCATTAGGACGTGCGATTGTACGTAATGCGAAAGTATTCTTGATGGATGAACCACTTTCAAACCTAGATGCTAAATTGCGTGTTCAAATGCGTTCTGAAATCATTCAGCTACATGAAAGAATTGGTGCTACTACAATTTATGTTACACATGATCAAACAGAAGCTATGACAATGGCAGATCGTATTGTTGTTATGAAGGGTGGATATATCCAGCAGATTGGTACGCCAAAAGAAATTTATAATAATCCTGAATTAGCAAACGTTAAAAAATTCATTGACTCTTACGAGCAGATTACTAATATTTATTATTCTTGGATGGATGCCACTCTTGATAAGGATGAACGTGTTAATTGTTGTAGCATGATTGAGCATTGCCTTGATAGTGAATCTCTCGTAGCCAATAAAAATGTGTATATGTTTGATTGGGGTCGCAAATCTGTTACTATTCGCCGTGGTCCGCATGCAGATACTTCAAAGCCGCTTGAACTGAAGAGTGATATGAAGTTGATGCGAATGATGGCTAAAATTGTCGATTGGTTTGAGCTGGACAAAGAAGCATTTGAACAGTTCCGTATTCTTCATTCGCGTGTTTTGAATGATCGTATGATTAATGCTAATATTACATTGTCTATTCATCCGCTTGACTATCTTACTATGAGTGACAATGCTTGTGATTGGGAGAGCTGTATGAACTGGTATCAGGGTGGCGATTATCGTCTTGGTACTGTTGAAATGATGAACTCCCCTGTTATCCTTGAAGCATATGTTGAGTCTGAGCATCCTTATTGTCCTATTGATCGTGATAATAGAACTTGGAGCAATAAGCGTTGGCGGTGTCTTTATATTGTTAATAAGGATATTATCACTGAAATCAAACAGTATCCTTATAATAACATTTATCTGCGTGACTATGTGCTGAATAAGATTAAGCAGTTGGCTGAACAGAATATGGGCTGGCATTATGATGATAAAATGTATGAATATAAAGATAGTTATGTCATAGAGTATTTTAATATAATAAAGAAAGTGTTTATATCCGCATGAGGACCGGAGCTATGTATAATGATTATTATGATAATCATTATGCTTATATCAATCCAGAAGTCAAAGAAGTAGAAGTTTGTTATTCTGGTGTAGCTGAATGTATGTGTTGCGGCAAAGGCTACGAAGCTGACCCGAGTGGAAATGTAGATGCATTTGTAGAATGTGATAAAGTCGTATGTGCAACCTGCGAAGGCAAAGTCCAGTGCGATGATTGCGGTGCTTGGATTGATAGTGAAGATGCTTGGTTTTGTAGTGAAGATGGTGCAACTTATTGTAGTTGGTGTGCAGAGGGCCGCACCCAGGTTTGTAGCTGCTGCGGAGAAACTAAATGGCTTGATTATGATTTCAAGAAGCAGGCTCTTCCATATATGTTTGAAGTAAAAACTCCTAATGGTAAGCATCGTCGAGATATTGGAAATCCGATTGATGTCTGTGATGATTGCTATGAAGATTATTGTTTCGATGATGTACCAAAGGAACCAGACTTGTGGGGAGATTTTCAATATATTGATGTTGACAAGGTAGATAAGAAGGTATGGGAGCCATTTCTGTCCCTTGAAAGAATTGCTGATGCCAAGGTGCGGCTAAAGGCAACTTACCCTGATGATTATGTTTAGTTTAAATTCTTGCCAAAATTGAATACTCGAAAATTTATAAAAAATTTGATATAATATATATAGAAAGGATGGGAGAGATATGGAACGCATTTATAAATTGACTTATGGTTCTGACTATGAAGAACAGAAACTTGGTTATCTTACAGAAGATAAGCTGAATGATTATCTTGAAGAGTTGTTTCATTCAACTCTGATGAAAGATAGTATTCATAGTCATTTTGAAACTCTCCGAGCAGAAAAGATTAGATATGCAACCAAGCGTTATAATGCTATTCAGGATATGAATAAATATCTTCCCATCCTTCAGGAAGGCAAAGCAAGTCCTGAATATAGGAATGCCAAGAAAGAATATAAGAAATATGAACGCATTATCATTGATTGTAAATGGCAAATGAAGAAAGCGGATATGCTGCTTGAGGAATGCAAGAAATGGACGGCAGTTGATTGGCTTCATTGGGCTGATTATAATTGGGAGCCGATTGAACTTAATGTAATCAGACAAGTTAATGAGGAGGATTGCTAATGACAATTTATAAGGTAAGCCGCGGCAATGCTTGGGATGAATATGACATTGCTTATCTTACAGAAGATAAGTTGGAAGAATATCTCAATGCTGTTTACAATAGCTCTTGGATGGAACAGCATAAGCATAATCATCTTGATGGTATCAATGAGACAGAGAAAGATTACAAAGAAAGTTTTGATAGATATATTCAAAGCTGTAATTTCTATCTTCATGCTCCAAAACATGGACAGTTAAGTAAAGAAGCTTCTAAAAATAATTTCAATCAGTGTGAACGAAAAATTATAGAAACACGCAATAGACTTCAGCAAATCCAAGAGATTAAAGAAGAAGTAGTCAATTGGAGCAAGGAAGATTGGCTGCATCACGCACATTATAATTGGGAACCTATCCGAATTAATGATATGGAAAATCTTGAAAGACCTGATGATGACAGAACAAGTGAGGATTGGATGTAATGGAAAAGAAAAAGATTGTAATTAAAGTTTTGAGTGAGTGCGGTACTCTGACCGCAAAACAGATTTCTGCATTTGCTAAACGTAAGTATGATTTTGACATTACACCACAGGGTGCCTCGGGTGTAATGCGTGGTCTCATTGGTCAAGGCTTGGCTGGTAGTTCTAAGGATGAAAATAACCATACAAGATATTGGCTTAATACTTGCTCTTGGAAGGATATGTCAGATGTTTAAAAAATGTATTGTAACTATTCTATTAGTTGTAACTGTTGGATTACTTCTTATTTCGTCTTGGAAATATACTTCTAATAAAATTCGTATTTTTCCTAATACCTTTGGTTCTCAGGGTGTTGAAATTCAGAAACGTGATGGTTATAAAATTAATACAATGCATCCTTATGAAATGATTGAAACAGAAGATGGATATGATTTAATTATTCATTTTATTAAGGAGTAATATGGCTGAATGTAAATATTTTAGTTATGAAGATACGACTCCTTGGCACGGTGATGTGTTTGATCATCCTGATTATAAGTATTATTGTTTAAAGAATGAAAAGAAAAAAGAAATTTTTTCTTGGACTTGTTCAAAATGCCCTTATTATAAGGAGAAGAAAAATGATTCATAAAATGATTGCATGCTCAGAAGAATGTCTCCGCTTGGCCTGTTGTAATGTTTGTAAATATGTTATTCTAGATTATTTTTTTGAGAAAGATAAAGATGGAAATATGCAGATTGTAAATGGTGGACCATATGGTTGTTCTCTCCATAAAGATAGTGACCATCAAATGATTGCTGAAAGTTATGGCTATTGTCCAGATTTCCATTGCAGAAATGCTACTGAGGAAAATGAATACAAATGGGTTGTAAAGGAGACTATTGATGACTGAATATAAATGTAAAGTATATCTGGTTCCGCCGCAGATAGGTTGGCATGGATTTAGTCTAGTTGCTGCCCTTGATGCTGAATATGCTAATCAAATTATTCGGAAAGCCGCTGGAGAGAGTAGATATTATTGGGGCTATTCACACGTGCGAGAGTATGATGCTATTGATAATGTTTATTCTGATACTATTGGATTTGTATATGAAGGGATTTTTGAAGACGATGAATATAGCAGAATTGATTAAACTGGTTGAAAAAACTGATTGGAATAAATATCAGAAAGAAGATATTCTTGATTCGGTTAAAGCAATAGATAGGTATGTTGTTAATGTAAATGGAAACTATAGTCATGACTATGAACAAGTTAAATTTAAGGAAATTGATGAAGCAACTGAGGGAAAGAAAATTGTAAAGAGAGAGATTAAAATTAATAGTAATTTACTTGATAACAAACATTTTTCTAAGGGTCATATTGGATTGTTTGATAAAGATGAAATTAAATTAATGGAATATGGTACTAAAGTTCATGAAATGCTTGAATATGCTCTGTTTAAAAAAGGAGCAAATAAATATGTAGATAATTTATTAGGTCAATTAGATAATAATTATATTAGGGTGTATAGGGAGTATGAGTTTAAATATATAGATGATGGAGTTTTATATCATGGAATAATTGACTTAATGCTTGAATATGATCAGGAAATAAAAATTGTTGATTATAAACTTAAAAATATAGATGATGAGAATTATATTAAACAAATTAGTGGATATCGAGATTATATTATGAAGATTAGTCAAAAAGAGGTTAATGTTTATTTGTATTCAATTATGGATAATAAGCTTAGAAGAGTAATATAATGATATTAGGAGGATACAATGAGAAATAATATTATTGCCATTATGTATGATTTTGATAAGACTTTATGTGCTAAGGATATGCAGGAATATACGTTTATTCCTAATTTGGGGATAGATGCAAAAAGTTTTTGGGCAGAGGCTAACCGTGTTAGAGAAAATAATAAGATGGATCAAGTATTAACGTATATGTATTTAATGTTTAAAAAGATGGTGGATAATAACCGTAGTTTGAAGAGGGATTATTTAAATGCGATGGGAAAGGAAATAGAACTTTTCCCTGGAGTTAATACTTGGTTTCAAAGAATTAATGATTATGGTAAAAGTAAGGGGATGATTATTGAACATTATATTATTTCTTCAGGATTAAAAGAAATAATCGAAGGGACAAAGATAGGTAATGAATTTAAGGAAATTTATGCTTCTGAGTTCTTTTATAATGAGGATGGTAACGCAATGTGGTCTAAAATTGCAGTTAATTATACGAACAAAACACAATTCTTAAATAGAATTAATAAAGGTGTGTTGGATATATCTGATGATAATGGCTTAAATAAGAAAATGTTGGATAATGATAGAAGGATATCCCATGCGAATATGATATATATTGGCGATGGCTTTACGGATGTTCCTTGTATGAAACTTACCAAAGATGGTGGGGGAGTAAGTGTTGCTGTATATACGGATAAAACTAAACATATTGCGAAGGGATTATTATCTGATGGAAGAATTAATTATATGGCTTTAGCGGATTATCGTGAGGGAATGCCAATAGATAAAATAATTAAGAAAACGATTGATGCAATGGCAACAAATACTGAATTAAAAAATATTGGATATTTTTTACAAGATGATGTAGAATAAAATAGAAGTGTTGGTGGTAAAATGAAGTTAACTAGTACAAAAGCTAGAGAGATGTTGGAAAATGCTCGTGGTAAAACAGAACACGATGGTTGGATTAATCATTCTATATGTGTAGGCAATACAGCATATAGGATAGCTAAGGCTTTGCTTGAAAAAGGATATGATATTGATCCTAATAAGGCAAAGACTTTAGGCTATATTCACGATATTGGAAAAATGGTTGGACCTTTTTATCATCATATTTTGAAAGGATACAAATATCTAAAAGATTGCGGATATGATGAAGAGTATTGTAATATTAGTCTTACACATTCGTATTTAAATAACGATGTTAATTGTACGGCTGGAGGATTTCCTACAAAAAACAAATTTAGGGAGGATTTTATTAAAAACCATCATTATACAATATACGAGAAAATTATTAATTTATGTGATTTGATGTGTACTAATAAAGTTGTTACTCTTGAAAAACGATTAATAGATATTATTGTAAGAAGAGGGGTTTATCAAAATGCTCAATATCATATTAAAGAAGTATTTAAGTTAAAAGATTATTTTGATAATCTTTTAGAATATAATTTATATGATTTGTTTCCAGAGATTAAAGATAATTTGTAACTATAAAGTAATACAGTTGTGTTTACTTTTTTTCTTTTATTATTTATTTATACAAATTAACAAGAAGAGGATAAAAATAAAAAGATATTGTTGATTTTACTAGAATTTTTGTGTATAATTAAATTGTATCATTTTAGGGAGAGTCGATATCATGAAGAAAATATATACAAGTATTGATATTGGATCTGATACTGTTAAAATTTTAGTTGGAGAAGTAATTCACGATAAGGTATATGTACTTGCTAGTAATTCAATTAAGTCTAAAGGTATTAGAAAGGGGTTAATTGTTGACTCTAATTTGGTTGTTAATACTATTAAAGATGGTATTAAAAAAATAAATGGAGAGTTAGGATTTGATATAAAGAAAGCTATCGTTAATGTTCCAGAATATAATGTTAAGTATATGTATGTTACAGGACGTATTAATGTTAATGGAATAATAGATACAGAAAAGGTTAACAAGGTAATTAAGGATTCTGCTTATAATAAGATAGATAGAGATTATGAACTGGTTACAGTGGTTCCTCTTGAATTTATTTTAGATGATGAACAAAGTGTAGAATTTCCAGTTGGTAGAGAGTGTAAGACATTATCATTAAAGGGAATTATGATTACAGTTCCTAAGAAAAATGTTTACTCAGTTATTAGTGTAATGGAAGGAGCAGGACTTGAGATTGTTGACATTACTTTGTCTGGATTGGCAGATTATTATCAAGTTAGAACGCCAAAGCTAGATAATAAAGTTGGGGCAGTAGTTAATTTAGGACACGAAACGGTGAATGTTTCAATAATTAATCACGGGAAATTAATGAATACTGAAACTATTCAATTAGGTGGAGTTAATATTGAAAATGATATTGCTTACGTTTTCGGTGTTAATATAATAGATGCTAGAAAGATTAAAGAGAGATTTGCTTCTTGCCATAAGAGATTTACTAATTTGAATGATGTATATGAATTAGATAATAATATGGGAGAAAGAATTAAACTTAATCAACTTGAAGTTACTGAAGTTGTTATGAGTAGAGTAGTAGAGATACTTAATTATGCGAAAAAGCAGATTATGTTACTTACTAAAAAAGAAGTTCAATATATAGTTTTGACTGGTGGGCTTACAGAAATTAAATCTTTTAAAAATTTAGTATATGAAATTCTTGGAAAAGATGTTATAATATATTTAATGGAAGAAATAGGAATTAGAGATAACAAATATATTACTGCTATGGGAATGATTAAATATTTTAATGATAAGATGGCAGTAAGGGGGAAAGAATATTCTATGATAAGCCAAGATGATGAAATGTTATTGTTGACTCCAGAAGACAAAAGAAAAAAAGAGAAAGAAAAAGCGGTTGTTACTAAGATGTTTAAAGGCTTTATTAGAAATAAGGAGGAAAAATAATGAATAATATGTTTGGTTTGGAAATGAATCAATTAGCTAAAATTAAAGTTGTAGGTATTGGTGGTGGCGGTTGTAATGCTGTTAATCGTATGATTGATTCAGGTCTTAAGGGCGTTGATTTTATTGTAGCAAATACAGATTTGCAGGTTTTGAATGATTCATTGGCACCAACTAAATTACAACTTGGTAGTAGCCTTACTGATGGACTTGGAGCTGGGGCGAATCCAGCTATTGGAAAGGAAGCGGCACTTGAATCTAAAGATGAAATTGAAGAAGCATTAAAAGGCGCTGATATGGTGTTTGTTACTTGCGGTATGGGTGGTGGCACCGGTACTGGAGCATCTCCTATTGTTGCTGAAATTGCTCAAGATCTTGGAGCTTTAACAGTAGGTATTGTTACAAAACCATTTAGTTTTGAAGGTAAAAAAAGGATGGAACAAGCAGTTGCGGGATTAGATGAGTTAAAGCAACATGTAGATACTTTAATAGTAATTCCAAATGATAGATTAAGAGAAATAATTGATAAATCAACTCCAATGTTAGATGCATTTAGGGAAGTAGATAATGTGTTACATCGTGGTGTTCAATCTATATCTGATTTAATCGCCGTGGCAGGATTAGTAAACCTAGACTTTGCAGATGTTAAGGCAGTTATGAAAGATAGAGGAAATGCTTTAATAGGAATTGGTGTTGGAGCGGGAGAAAACAGAGCTGTTGAAGCCGCAAAACAAGCTGTATCTTCACCACTTCTTGAAACATCTATCAGTGGTGCAACCGATGCAATTATTAATGTAACGGGAGGTTCTAGTTTAACATTATTTGAGGTAGAAGAAGCAGCTGAGGTTATTAGAAGTGCTGCAAATACAGATATTAATACAATATTTGGAGCAGTTATCAATGAAAATTTAAGTGATGAAGTAATAGTTACAGTAATTGCAACTGGATTTGAGAAACCAAGTGAACCATTATATCATAGTTTTAATTCAACTAAGAGAGAGGAAATAGAAAAAGAAAGTACTAAGGAAGAAGATATTGATAGTGAATTTGATATTCCACCATTTTTAAGAAATAGACAAGATTTTTAAACTGATTATATATCAGTTTTTTTTAGGTAATGTTTGCACATTTATTGTGCATTTTTGTATATAAGAAGAGTTAGAAATAATTTTTAATAATAGGTATTGTTTGTAAATTTGACAAAATAAGATTTTTTTAGTATAATCTTATTTACTTCAGGTGCTTTATGAGCTTTAAAAAAACTATTATTGGAATTGACAAAACAAGACAAATATCATAAAATATTATTATAGAGGTGAAGTAAAATGTATCAAGGTAGAATTGAATTAAGTGCTAATGATATATTGGAAAAAGAATTTAAGATAGATCCATCTGGTTATCGCATGAAGGAAGTAGATCAATTTTTAGATACAGTTATTAAAGACTATAACGAATTTTATACAATTATTAAAACTATTGAAAAAGAGAGAAAACAGTTACTTGAAGAAAATAGTGAGTTAAGACAGGAACTTAGAAATTTAAAAAGTGGAATTGCCGCGGCACGTGGTAATGATAAAGAACTTACTAATATAGACTTACTTAGAAGAATTTCACAACTAGAAAAAATTGTTCTTGGAAAAAATAATGAATAAATAATTAATCTGGGTAAACGCTGCAAAATTATTTTGTAGAGGAAAGTCCACGCTCGCACTACCTGAGATGGTAGTAGTGTTTGTGCTTAGGAAAAAAATAACCTAAGGTAGATTTATCTAACGGCAGTTTTATTTTCTAAAAGGTAACTCATGAAAATAAAACTCTAAGGTGCCACAGAAACGAGTTTATTTGGAAACAAGTAAAATGAAACGAGGTAAACCCCACAAGCGAGAAATCCAAATTTTGGTAGGAGAATTACTACTGAGGAATAAAACTTAAGTAGTAAATGTGAAAGCATAGATAAATGTTTACCGCCTAGTAATAGGTACAGAACGTGGCTTATAAGATTATTATTATAAAGGAAGGAAAATATGAAAGAAATAGGTTTAAGTTTAAAAGCCAAAAGAGAAGAAAATGGAGTTACGGTTGAAGAGGCAGCAGAGGATTTAAAACTAAGACCAAGTCAAATAAGAAGTATTGAAGAGGGGAAAATAGAAGATTTTAAGGATGTTTTTTATTTAAAATATTTTATTCGTGATTATGCTAAATATTTAGGTTTAGATGGTAGTAAACTAGTAGATCAATTTAATGAATTTTTATTTGATTATACATCTAAGATACCTCTTAGTGTTATTGAGCAAGCAAAAAAGGAAAAAGAGAATGAAAAAAGAGAAATAGTATCACCATATACATATCAACGTAGGGAAAAAATTAAAATACCTAGTTATGTTTGGTATATATTAATTGCTACCTTAGTTATTGTTGTTGGTTATGTTATAATTAGTCATTTACAAAATGATGACTTTAAAAGTGATGAAATAACATATGTTGAAAGGGGATAAATTATGAATTTAGCAAATAAGTTAACGATGTCTAGAATTGCTCTATCTTTGGTTATTATTGTTTTGTTACTTTTTCCATTTGAGCAGATAGGTTTTAATTTTCCTAGTTTAGTATTAGATGGAAGAATTATGATGGATACTAAGTATTTAATTGCTGGTGTCATATTTATAATAGCATCACTTACTGATTATTTTGATGGTATTGTAGCTAGAAAATATAATATGATTACTGATTTTGGTAAAACAATAGATGCTATAAGTGATAAGATATTAACTAATTCATTAATTATTATTCTTGCTTGTCAAGGAATGGTTAGTCCTGTAATCGCAGTAGTTATTGTAATTAGAGATATTGTAGTTGATTCACTTAAAATGATTATGGGTACTAAAAAGGGTGCTGTTGGTGCGATAATGGTAGCAAAATGGAAAACGGCAACACTTATGATAGGATTAACTTTGACATTATTTTATGATTTGCCATTTTCTTTATTAGGAGTAATTGTTAGTGATTATATTTTAATAGTCGCAGCAGTGTTATCAATAATATCAGGGGTAGAATATTATAAAATGGCATCTAGTTGTTTTGAAACTAAATAGAAGGAGGAAATTATGAACGGGGTAATGGTAGATGGTCTTGCTTTAGGTATAGAGATTAAGAAAAATGATTATGATTATACCTGTGGTTTAGCAAAAATAGGCCGTATTAATAATGATAGATTTATTAATATAGATAATAATGAAATGTATAATATATATAAGAAGAGTAAAACTAATGAAGATAGTACTATTTTAGTTATAGAACCTAATATAAAGAATTTTTTAAATGTTTATATGGGTGTTAATGAAGAAGTATTATCACCTACTTGGATTAAGCATCTTTTAAAAGAAGTATATCCTAGTATTAGTTTTTATCCACCTAAGAAGGTATTAATTAAGAATATGAAGTAACTTTTATATAAGTTATTTTTTTATTTTGTTTGCTAATACAGTTTTATTGTTTGAGAATAATATAAATACTAGAAACTTACAAATTACCGAATGAAAAACTTACAAATTACCGAATAAAAAACTTGCAAATTACCGAAAAGATATTGTAATATCTCATCTTTAATACTTTTAGAGGCTAAAAGATTTATAATAATATATTGACAATATATAATAAAAGCAGTAAAATTAATACATAAGAATAGCAAAAGGAAGTAGGTGTTTAAAATGAATAGAATATATTTAATTGACTATAATATTCAACCTTTTATATGGGTGGGGCAGTTTAAATATTCTATTATTTTAAATACTAAAAAGATAAATGAATTAGATAAACTAACTAATATTAGTACTTTTTAGGTGCTGTTTTTAGTTAGTTTTTTGCTATTAAAATAGGAAAGAGGAGTTATAAGTGAAAGAAAAAAGACCATTAAAATATTTATATATAATAAGTGCCTGTATGGTAATAGTTTTATGTGGATGGCTTTGTTATAAATATATAAAAGTAAATCAATCTTTAAAAGAAAGTGATAATGATAAATCAAATATTAGTTTAGTAGAAGATAAAAGTGGGGCAAATAGACCAGTTCTAGCAGAGGGGATGATACCCATTATTTATAATGAAAAAAAATGCGGGGATTTAGTTGATCCTACTGAAGAAAAATACCCAGGTTGTTATGAATATACTATTGATAATATTACTGAAACTGATTGGGAAGGTATGTTAAATGATATGTGTGTTGGTAAGTGGAAATACGCTTTAAAAAGTTGTACTATCTTTATTAATAACATAAAGAAGGAAGCAAATGGTAATTCTAATGTAAATAATTTAGATTATTGGACAAGAAGTTATATTTCATATGGCTTTACAATGAAAAGTAAAAAAACATTTTTAAAAGATAATGTTATTAATTCGACTTTAATCAAAGCTGATAATACGAATAATAATTGGTATGATTATGAAAATAAGATGTGGGCAAATGCAGTGATGGTTAAAACAGAAAAAAGAGATAAATATATGAATGCAAAAGTTGGAACAGAAATAAAGGAAGATGATGTTTTAGCATATTATGTATGGATACCAAGATATAAATATCAATTATTTAATGCAGAATATAAGAAACCAATAATGTCTGATGATTTCATAACTTGTGTTGATAATTGTCTTGAAGAACAATTAATAGAAGTAATTTTTGAAAATGGGACAAATACTACAGGAGAAACTAGATGTCAAGTAAGTGAAATAGGAGTAGAAACATGTACTAATAAAGAAAATGGTAAATGGTATACCCATCCAGCTTTTACATTTGGTGATACTGAATTAAAAGGTTTATGGGTGGGAAAATTTGAAACTTCTGGGAATGCCACAACTCCTACAATAAAGCCAAATATGACATCATTAACTAATCAAAATGTGTCAACACAATTTATAACATCACAAAAATTTAATTCAACAAATTATTTAACTAAAAATGGAACGAAACAAACGGATGCTCATATGATGAAAAATATTGAATGGGGAGCAGTAGCATATTTAAAACAAAGTAAATACGGATTAGGTAATACAGATATGGGAATGAATAATTATTATTATTGTGATAAATATGGCGATGATAAGGATTCTGTGTATTGTGAAAGTCCAGTTTATCATAAAACAGGTTGTGGTGATAAGGCAAATAGAGAGGAAACTTCTTTTTGTAATGCTTATTATACTGTAAGAGGAAGAATGGCATCTACTACAGGAAATATTACAGGAGTATATGATATGTCAGGTGGGACGGATGAATATGTAATGGGAGTAATACAAGATAATGATACTACTAAAAGAAGTCCAATGTCAGGATATAGTACAATTGATAATTCAGGATATATAGGAAAAGCAGGAGAGAGTTATATTGATTCAGGAAACACATTAGCATTTCCAAATTTAAAATATTATGACTTATATGCAAATGATACTAGTGATAGTTATTATGCAGGAAGTCATTTAGGAGATGCAACTGGTGAAACTGCAGGATGGTATGATGATTATCATGATTTTATTTCATTCCGTGGGCCATGGTTTTATCGTGGATTAGCTACATTTAATTATCGACAAAGTACAGGTATATTTGCTTTTGGTGATAATGGTGGAGGAGCTAGTGATTATTTTACTTTCCGTTCAGTATTATCTATCACAAAATAAATCTATAGAATTAAAACTGCAATAGCAAATAACAATAAATAAACTATTACTTTTTGGAGTAATAGTTTTTAAATGCAATGTATAATTAAAATAAATTATATACAAATATTTAAAAGAAAATAAATTTATTATATAATAATTATGAGGTAGATATGAAGAAGTTTGTTTTATTTATAATGTTATTTATGTTTTCATGTAATGTTTATGCAAAGGAAGAAGTTAAATTTTCTAAATGTGTTGATGGAGACACAATTAAGGTTTTAATTAAGAATAAAGAGTATACTGTAAGGATGCTGGCGATAGATACTCCAGAATCAGTTCATCCTAAGAAAAGGGAAGAATATTATGGAAAGGAATCTAGTGATTATACTTGTGATAAGGTTAAAAATGCTAATAAGTTAGAACTTGAGTATGACGATAAAAGTGATAAAAAAGATAAATATGATAGAATACTTGCATATGTTTTTGTAGATGGTTATTTACTTGAAGATTTGCTTGTAACAAATGGTTATGCCGAGGTAGCTTATTTATATGATGATTATAAATATGCGGATTTACTTAAAGATAAAGAGAGTGTTGCTAAGGCTAAGGGAATTGGTATTTGGAATGAGGAAGAAAGAAATAAATTTAACAATAATGATGTTTCTTTATCTATAAAGGAGATAATTTTATTAATTGGTTTAAGTGTTGCTCTTTATTTTTATAAGAAAATAGATAAAAAGGTTAGAAAGAGAGCTAAAAGGTATAAAAAAGTAATAAATATTTAAATTATGTGGAATTATGTAAAATAATAAAAAACTATTTAAAAAAATATAAAAATAGTTTATAATGATAATGAAAGGAATGGTTGATATGAAATATAATATTCGTGGTGATAAGATTGTAGCTACTAAAGCTATAAAAGATTATGTACAAAATAAGTTGAGTAGACTTGATAAATATTTTAAAGAAAGTGATGAGTATACCGCTAATGTGCTTATTAGGGTTAAAGGTCATAAGCAAACTATAGAGGTTACTATTCCAACAACAAAGTTTATTTTAAGAAGTGAAGTAACTGATGATGATTTATATGCTGCGATAGATATTGTTTGTGATAAATTGGAAAGACAAATTAGAAAAAATAAAACTAGATTAAAAAAGAAAAGTGTTTTAGATAATTATAAGGAATTAAATTTAAATTTTGATATTGAAGATAGTGAATTAGATAAAGAAAAGATAGTTAAGAGAAAGAAAATAGATACTAAGCCAATGAATGAAGAAGAAGCAATTATTGAAATGAATTTACTTGGTCATGATTTCTTCGTGTTTAAAAATTTAAATAATGAAGTATGTATCCTTTACAAAAGAAAAGATAATAAATACGGTATAATTGAAACAAAATAACTATCTTTTTTTTTCAATATTTGGTACAATAGTGTAGAAAGGACTTGATATAATGTTTAATTTTATAAGGAATATGTTTGATAATGAGTATAAAGAATTAAAGAGATTTAGACTTATTGCTGATGAAATAGATAAATTAGATGAAGATATGTCTAAATTAAGTGATAAAGAGTTACAGGATAAAACTTTAGAATTTAAGGAAAGATTAAAAAATGGTGAGACTTTAGAGGATATTTTAGTTCCTGCTTTTGCCGTTGCTAGAGAGGCTGCTTATAGGGTAGTTAAGATGAAACCATTCTATTGTCAATTACTTGGAGGACTTGCTATTCACTATGGTAATATTGCAGAGATGAAGACAGGTGAAGGTAAGACTTTGACTTGTGTTTTGCCAGCTTATTTGAATGCTTTGACAGGTGAAGGTGTTCATATTGTTACGGTTAATGAATTCTTAGCTAGTCGTGATGCTGAATGGATGGGTGGAATATTTAGATTCCTTGGTTTAACGGTAGGTTTGAATTTAAGGGAATTAACACCAAGTGAAAAACAAGAAGCATATAACTGTGATATTATGTATACTACGAATAATGAGTTAGGCTTTGATTATTTAAGAGATAATATGGTTGTAAAAAAAGAGAATAGGGTACAAAGGAAATTAAATTATTGTATTGTCGATGAAGTGGATTCTATTTTGATTGATGAAGCTAGAACGCCTTTAATAATTTCTGGTGGTGTTATGCAATCGGCTAATATGTATACACAGGCTGATAATTTTGTTAAGGGTTTAAAGGAAAATGTTGATTATATACTAGATGAGAAAACTAAGGCAATTAGTCTTACTGATGAGGGTTCTTCTAAATGTGAGAAGAGTTTTCATATAGAAAATTTATATGATATTAATAATACTGCCTTAGTGCATCATATAAATCAAGCTTTAAAGGCTAACTATACAATGAGTAAGGATGTTGATTATGTAGTTCAAGATGGTGAAGTAATAATCGTAGACCAATTTACTGGTAGGTTAATGAAGGGTCGTGCTTTTTCTGAGGGGTTACATCAAGCTATCGAGGCTAAAGAGGGTGTAAATATTCAGCAAGAAACAAAGACTTTGGCGACAATTACGTTTCAAAATTATTTTAGAATGTATGCTAAACTATCAGGTATGACAGGAACAGCAAAAACAGAAGAAGAAGAATTTAGAAATATTTATAATATGTATGTTATTTGTATTCCTACGAATAAGCCTGTTATAAGGGAAGATGCTACGGATTTATTATTTGCTGTTAAAAGTGGTAAATATAATGCTATTGTAAGAGAAATTGAGAAGAGGCATAATTTAGGTCAACCAGTTTTAGTGGGAACAATTGCTATTGAAACGAGTGAGTTAATTAGTAGTATGTTAACAAAAAAGCATATTAAGCATGAGGTTTTAAATGCAAAGAATCATGCTCGTGAGGCAGAGATAATTGCTAAGGCTGGTGAAAAAGGTTCTGTTACAATTGCTACAAATATGGCTGGTCGTGGTACGGATATTAAATTAGGTGAAGGGGTTAAGGAACTTGGTGGTTTGTGTGTAATCGGTACGGAAAGGCACGAATCAAGGAGAATAGATAATCAGTTGAGAGGTCGTGCTGGACGTCAAGGTGATCCTGGATTTACTCAATTTTATGTATCGTTTGAAGATGACTTGATGGTAAGGTTTGGCTCTGATAAGTATAAGCAAACATTACAAAATTTAGGATTTGATGGAGAACAATCGATTCAAATGAAGATGTTTTCTAAGTCTGTTGAATCTGCTCAAAGGAGAGTTGAAGGAAATAACTTTGATATAAGGAAGCAACTATTACAATATGATGATGTTATGAATAATCAAAGAGAGATTATATATGGAAAGAGAAATGAGATTTTAGATAGTGATTCGATTCGTGAAACAACACTAAAAACATTTAAAGATAATATTAGTAATTTAGTAAATGTTCATACTATCGAAACAAGTAAGTTGAGTCATGAAGATTATGCTGAGATATTAGAGGCCTCAAATGAGAATTTACTTAAAAGGTATCGTTTGAATTTAAGTGATATTGAGGGTAAGAGCAATGAGGAAGTAATTGATATTATTTATGATAATGTGGTAAAAGATTATGAAGAGAAAATAAGTGATGTTCCTACGGAAATAATACAAGAATTTGAGAAAGCTATATCTTTGAGAGTAATTGATAATTATTGGATGGAACATATTAGTACAATGAGTCATTTAAGAGAGGGTATTCATTTGAGAGGATATGCTCAGGAAAATCCACTTCAAGCTTATACGTTAGAGGGGTATGAGCTATTTGATGAGATGTTAAATAGAATTAATAAGGATATTTCTATATATTTACTTAAGTCTGAGATAAGGCAAAATATTGAAAGAAAAGAAATTGTTAAGAAGAAAATGACTAATGAGGGGAAAGAAGGGGGTACAAGGACTCCTAAAAAAAGTGAAAAAATAGGGAGAAATGATCCGTGTCCTTGTGGAAGTGGTAAGAAGTACAAACAGTGTTGTGGTAAATAACCTCGCAAACCCTTATAAAATAAGGAATTGTTAAAAATAGAAAAAATGATAAATTTGTCCACAGATGACAATTTGTCCACGATTTGTCCACATAGCATAAATAATGTGGACAGAATCGAGGAAACCCCATAAAAATCAATAAAAAATCTACGTGGACAATTATTGTGGACATAGTTATATAAAATGTCAGCATTCGAAATGCTGGCATTTTTCCGTTTCATTAAGTTTTATAATGAAGGAGAGATAACTATGGTAAGCGTAAGAAAACGTGGAAAGGTATATGAATACCGATTTGAAATTGCAACAATTGAGGGAACAAGAAAATGGATAACAAAGTCAGGGTATCCAACAAAAGCAGAGGCTTTTAAAGAAGGAGCAAAAGCCTATAACGATTTTTACTACAATGGTCAAAAGACGCAGTTAAGAGAAAATATGTCGTATGCAGATTTTTTAGATTATTGGATAGATAATTACGCAAGTTTTAATTTGCATTACTCTACTACAATATCTTATATAAACATTATTAAAAATCACGTAAAACCAAGAGTAGGATTTTATAAATTATGGCAATTAGATACACGCCTTTTACAGGAGTTTATCAATAAAATATATGTTGAGTATGGCTTTTCAAAAAACTATATGGCGAGTATTTTAAAAGTGGTTAAAGGTTCATTAAAATATGCGTGTTACACATTAAATTATATTAACACTAATCCTGCTGAACACGTCCACGCACCAAGAATAGATAAAATTGGAAAAGATCCTGCACATATATTTACACAAGAAGAAATAGAAAGAATATTAGATAGATTTAAAGGTACACATTCAATATATTATGCTTTTTTAACTGCTTATTATACAGGAATGAGAGTGTCAGAAGTATATGGTTTAACTTGGGACTGCGTTGATTTTGAAAAGAAAACATTAACAATAAATAAAAACATTATTAAGAAAAATCAATATGGTTTACCAAAAAGAAAAAATATAACAAAAGGACATTCTGTTGGTGTTTGGTATTATGGGGATTGTAAAAATCCTCAAAGTAGAAGAACTATTTCTATTGGAGATACGCTAGTAAATGCATTAAAAGATTATAAAAAAGAACAAGAAGAAAATAGAAAATTCTATGGAGATTCTTATCTTTGCTATTATGAAAAGAAAGTAATAAATGAAATTACTAAAAGAGAACAAACAAAATTGATAGAAGCAAATGCAGAATTAGAATTACCTTTACCAGAAGCACAATTAGTTTTTGTAAAAGATAATGGACAATTTTTAGGAACAGATTCACCGAAGTATGCATTTAAAGTTATTCATTATGAATTGGGAATTAACAGTAGGTTTCACGATTTTAGAGATACACACGCAACAAAACTTATTGAGAGTGGTGCAGATATTAAAGCAGTATCAAAGAGATTAGGACATTCTACTATTCAAACAACATATAATATATATGTTAGAGTAACGAATAAAATGGAAAGTGATACAGTAGATAGATTTGAAAAATATACTACAACACTTGATATTCCACAAACATCAGAAATTCCTTATCAAGTATAAATAACATTAAAGGGGGAATAAATATGTTTAAAAAGAAAATAAAAGTACATATATACAAAAATGAAATTTCATTAGTTTTGAAAGCCTTAAACGAATTTAGAAATGAGGCAATAGGAAAAGGTAGATATACAGATTGTATTGATGAACTAATAATGAAATTAAATAAATAACATTTTGAACTGATTAAAAATGGTCAGTTCTTTTTTTATGCCATAAATGGAATACATAGCCATCTTATTAAATTAAGGTGGCTAAATTAAAAGAAAGGAGGCGAGAATATGCAAGAAAGTAAGTGCA
>OIZL01000816.1_pt1 | contig 20293 bp, 24 predicted proteins | sample 1588541 | NCBI WGS metagenome assembly OIZL01 (sample SAMN03283285) | human gut metagenome | biome: human-associated habitat; material: feces | host: Homo sapiens | place: Peru | collected 2012 | reverse complement strand
CATATGGCTTGATTATAAATACAAAGATAAAAACGCAATGTACATTAAAAATGTACTAGAGCTGGTAGGTAGCCCAGCCGTCCTATGCAAATAGGGTAAGTAACCTGCCCCTCCGGGTTGTCCATTCTTTGTTCAATTCATTTTAGGAGGGATTCTTATGGACAAAGCAAGTGGAAAACTGACGGTATATTTTGAAGAACCATTTTGGGTAGGTGTATTTGAACGTATTGAAGATGGTAAACTATCTGTGGCGAAGGTAACATTTGGTGCAGAACCAAAGGATTACGAAGTGCAGGAATATATTCAAAAATACTATTTTAGTTTGAAATTCAGTCCGGCTGTTGATACTGTTGTAAAAGATATAAAAAGAAATCCCAAAAGGATGCAACGTGAAGCGAAAAAACAGATGCAGGAAACAGGCATCGGCACAAAATCGCAGCAGGCATTGAAATTACAGCAGGAACAGAATAAACAGGAGCGTAAAGTGAGGAGCCGTGAGAAAAAAGAAGCGGACGAACTGCGAATGTTTGAACTGAAACAGCAAAAGAAAAGAGAAAAGCATAGGGGACATTAGTCCCTTGGGCTTTTGCTTAAATTCCAGTTTGGAGAATTGAGAAAATCGTTATTTAGCGAGGTAAAGATATATGCTTCATTTAGAAAAAGTAAATGGTAATAATGTCTGGGATATCCTGAAACTGACGGTATCGAAATCGCAGAAGAACTTCGTTGCCACCAATGAGATTGTCAGACGGCACATTGTGGGAGGCACAAACCGCACATTGATTTCGGCGAACTTGCCTTCCCGATCGTGCCGTACCGGCACCTGCCGCAGACTCTCCGCGGCTTGACCGCAGATTGTCGTAGCCTTGTTTGAAAGGCAGCTACGCTGCTTTTGAAATAAGGCCATGACAGGAGTCACAGCCTTAAAAATGTACTTTGAAAACTTCATCAGTAAAGTCCCTGATTGTCAACAGCGGCACGGATGATCTCGGCATCGATGACTTTTCTGTCCTGCTGGGAGCCAATGGTCAGGGCATCGGTCATCAGGTTGTCGATCAGCCGGGGATTTCCCTGGGTAAAACTGTGCACAGCTGCAAGTGCTGCCGGATCAATGATGGTGGTCGAGGCACCGGACAGCTGAAGCTTGTGGAGGATGTACTTTGAAACTTCATTGTCCGAAAGCCCGGCGTAATTATAGTGGACAGTGATCCGCTGTCTTAGTGCTTCGTGTACCGGCTTGCGGAGTGTGTCATTGAGGTGGGTCTCGCCACACAGGATGAGCGTAAAGTAATTGACGGAATCATAACCATAGTTCATGAGCATCTTGATATCATTCAGGATCCCGGTGCTCAGGTACTGGGCTTCATCAATGGCCAGGAGCAGGGGCTGTCTTTTTTCTTTGTACAGATAGGTGATCTGTTCCTGGATGGCTTTGAACATACCGGTCTTACCGCCTTTATCGGATACACCGAGGAGGGAACAGAGCTGTTTGTAAAAGTCTGCCACGCTGATGGTGGACAGGCACAGGTATTCCATGTGGAAGAGACTGGGATTCAGACCGGCAGCAAAGCACCGGAGAGCGTACGACTTTCCCATGCCCGGTCTGGCAGTAAATACCCCAATCCCCCGGATATCCTTGAGATAATTCAGGCGGTTGGTCATTTCGGTAAAGTCCCTGGAAATGAAGTGGTCTTTTTCCTTCAGCTGTTGTTTGTCAAAAGGGTTGAAGGTGAGTCCGTAGTAGGAGTTATACATCAGGCATCACCTCCGGCTTTGGCATAGTCGATCGGAGGAAGATTGTTTCTCCTGGTATGGCAGTTGTCATTGCGGTTGGTCCGGCGGATGGGGAACTTCTTACCATCCACCAGGATGTAGGCGGAAGTCATGTCATCCGGAAGATAGCGGATATCCACTTTTGCGGAGATGAACTGCATGGGGACATCATAGCAGACCGAGTCAATGGTAATGGTGGAATCTTTCCGGACTTTGCGTGTGATACGGTTGTAAAAACAGTCTTCCAGCCACTGTGCAGACTGAGGCCTCCGGGGATGATCCTTAGACCTCTGAAAACGTTCCAGGGGAGTGGAATCAATGCCCCTGTGGAAGGTAGTGTTGTAAGAGCGTATGTAATCTCTGAGCATTCCGTTGAACTGCGACAGAGAAGTAATGGAACGGATGTCAAGGGTATAAAGCCAGCGTTCCTTCAGGGTGCGGAAATGGCGTTCCACCTTGCCTTTGCTGGCGCCATCACGGATTTTTGTGTGAAGGAGCAGTATTCCCAGAGATACGCAGATCATGGAAAGCTGTTCATTGGAGTAGCTGCAGCCGTTGGCGACGTAGAGCTTATCCGGGATACCATAGGCGGCAATGGCGGACTTGAGGACCTTCTGGAAGTTGCAGGCATTGTCATTATAGAACAGTCCGTCGCCGACCAGGAGCCTCGAGTGGTCATCAATGATCATGATGCAGTAGACACGTCTGGTCTGGCCGTTTTCGGTGATGTGTGGAAGGTAACAGGTATCCGCCTGCCAGATCTTGCCGAATTCGTCCTCTTCATAGGCCTTACGGTCCCGGAGATTCGGATCTCTTGCTGATCTGAGATCGTTTGACCGTATAAAACGCTGTACAGAATCCACGCTGACGGTAGCAGGAAGAAAAGATTCCTTTATGAGATGCTCATGAATCTGGGTGGCGTTCATACGGGACGGTCATTCTTGATCCGGTAGATCTCGGCAATGGCCTCATCGTTCAGCGCACGGGAGATGCCTTTGTCAGACCTGACGGTGGGCATCAAGGCCGCCCCGGCTGTACAGGGATTTCCATTTTTCCAGTGTTTTGTAACTGTAGGAAACTGTGGAGCCGTCGGGAAGAGTCAGAGGAGAAGCGGTAACACGTTTGTAGTAAGCCGTAGCCGAGGCATCATGTTTGAGAGTTTCAGTGTCTTTATTCATGGGAAAAGCCTCCTTCTTATGTTTTTCTTTATCATAAGCGGAGACTCCGCGGCCTCCCATCCCCCGGTCGTGTGGTCAGAAGATGGAGATGTCTGGAGCAAACACCAGCTGATGGTATCGTGCGTTTTTCAGACTGGCAGGAACCGGATTTTTATGGGACTGGAGGAAGGAATACGAAAAACGCAGGACAAACTGCATGGAGAACTCCGAGAAGCGGTCTGCTGCAAGGATGCTCCTGAGGAAAGAAAGGTCAGAAACCACGAGATCCTCCAAAAGTCCGAGCCAGTCCTGCTTGTGGGATCTCCACAGGGAAAGCCACTGATAGAACCGGTTCTGAGAGATGCCGTATCTTTCACAGAGCTGCTCCACGGTAAAACGGTCTGCGAAATACTGGCCGAGAAGGCGCAGGATAAAGAGCAGACTGAAACTGGAATAAGGGATCATGACATCCGGAAGGATGGCGTGGGCGTGTTCACAGCTGTCACAAAAGACGCGCATTACACAGAGACTGTAGCGGGTTCGGATTCCGGAGCGGAAATCAACCAGGGAGCGGTCATAGTAGTCGTGGATGTGGCAGTTGCCGGTGCTTCCGCAGAGGGGACAGGTCTCAAGATGAGGTTGGAATTTCGCCATGTAGGAATCAAAAAGAGATTTTGATGAAGTTTTTATACGAAATATCTTGCATAACAGTAAGTTTTTTCTTATCATAAGTGTTGCATAACAATGCGAAGTGACTGCTTATATGACAGGCAACCATTTATTGGGGCATGACCCTGCAGAGGACCTGCTTTGCAGCACTTGAATTAGTGAAGAGAAAGAACGAACTGTAGGAGGGGCTGTTCTTTCTCTTTTTCTATTGGTTACAAAAGAACTATATGGGAAAGAATGGGAATGGTCAAGAGGGCAGATAAAAACGTGCCGTAAAAAACAGCACGTTAAGATAGGCGATAGGAAGGAGATGCCGGATTTAATCTGCGGCAAGGCTGCCGTAGGTGGGAACTATAATTCGACGCATGACAAGTACCGGAGAACTCAAGAGAAAAAGTTAAGAATCTGCTTAAAGATGCAAATGAAAATGGCGTAAAATTAAGTCATCAGGCACCAACATTGTATGATGTTGTTCCAAAAGAAGAAATTGCTGAATTTGAAGAGCTTATGCGCAAAACCATAGCTGACATTGTATCAGAAGCCAGTAGCGTTGCCTGTTGGGTGTATGTGCAGAAATATGTGAAACAGAAAACTCTTGATGAAATGCTGCAAGAATTGCTAGGAGCAGGTCAGTTCATCATTGTTATGAATACCTGGTTCGAAAGACTGATGGCGGAAGAATAGATGCTGTGATAGAATAAAGAAAATGGTTAATCTAACTATTATTGAGTAAGTAGCAGCAAAAATAAGATTTTACAGAGTAAGACACAGGATTAATGAGATGAAGATAAATATTGCAGAACAATTACTTCCAGAAGTATATAATAGACATGGCAAAGACTGTTATCTGGATCCGATAAGACAAAAATTAATTTATATAACACCAGAAGAAACAGTTCGGCAACGGATGATATCATATTTGGTAAACGAATTGAAGGTGCCTAAAGGGGCAATCCTGGTGGAGGAACATTTGTCGCATTATAATGTCCCATCAAAAAAAAGAGCTGATATTGTTGTTCATGGCAAGAAAGATGAAACACAATATCCAGTACTGATTGTAGAGTGCAAAGCACCAGATGTATTTTTAGATGAAAAGGCACATCAACAAGTATTCGATTATTGTGATTTAATAAATGCGGATTATGCGATTGTGTGTAATGGCAGCATTCTGTATTGTTATAAATATATAGAGGATACTGATAGCTATGAAGAGCTGAACAGTGTTCCTGATTATGCAGAAATGTTGGAAGGAAAATACGATATTATTACAAAAAAGAGTATTCCTGAACGAATGCCATACGAACGAATGGAATCATATTTAAAAGAAGCATTTGCCGAATATCCAGATGATTATTATGGAGAAACTATAAGTAAAAGTACACCTTTCAATATCGCAAAGGCTGCATTCAATTTTGAAGAAGCTTTATTTGATATTAGGCACAAACTTCCCAAAAAAGACTTTGGTATATTTGAGCTTATTGAGGATTACGGAATACGAATATTGTCATATGGCAATGCGGGTGGCGGGTATTTTGGTGGTCCCTATAGATCTTTTCTTATTGAATACAAAGGTAATATAGAATTTATTTCATTTGCATTCAGTACATATGCAAGGACTGAAAAACCTGGAATAGTTAAGACTTGTCTCAATATTGCTCATGATGATGAAAAAGAGACTCATCATGCATTACAACTTTCGTTTGACGATAACATACAGGTAATTGGTGACAAGGTAACGATATATCATAGCGGCAGAATTGCGATAGGAAATAAAGGAAGCGGAAAAATTGATGAATTGCGCCAGTTTGTTGCAGAGAGATATCCGAAGATTATTGATGGAAAACGGTTTAATTTGGGGAGCTTAAAAAATGATTATCAATGGAATATCGATCAGCCAGATGTGACTGAAGTAATTGTTAATCTTATTTCCTATGCTTTAATTAGAGATGAGTACAGGGATTATATAAAGCAACAATAGATGCGAAGGATTACAGCTACAAATCGTCCCCAAGTTGGGGGTGATTACCATTGTAGAGATTGAAGCTGAATTAATGAATAACTTCAAGTTTGGAGAATTGAGCAAATCGGAAGTTGCAGACTGAAAGAAAAGATTAGGAAAGAAAGTGATATTCTTGAAACGGGCAATTATTGGCGGATTTATTTCGCTGATCGGAAGCATTTGGACATTGGCTGTTATTATATGTGCAAACAATTATCCTATCAGCGGGTGGTCAACTCCCCCCGGAAAACTTTTGACGCAGATAATAGAATCAAACCTTACCGTGTGGTTTGGTGTTTCTATTGCAATGGTGGTTTTAGGGATTGTTTTAATGGCAATTGAGTATTTTAAGAAAGATAACTAAATTTTTAATTTGGCGTTCCGATAGTATCAGTAATAATAGGTTTTGTATGCTATGCAGGGTATTGAGGGAGCATCCATGAGAAGAAATGGAATAAATGCGATATTTTATTAAAAGGGAAGATGAGATAAATGGAGCTGAAAAAGAAATCTAATATATTGGCTGAAGAAGAACCAAAATACATAATATCGTTAAAGAAAGGATATAGAGAATTCTGCATATCATAATGTCGATATTATTCCTGTCATGTACGCTGTATTTTGGAATGATATCATTTCGTGCAGGTACAGATACGATGGTTTTTGGCATTGGATTTACAGGGATTTTTTTAGTATTTTTACTTTCCTCATTGAACAGTATGCCTTATTGTCATCAACATGAAGAAGATTATATTTTAATAATAAATGCGAATAGAGTCAAAGGTATAAAAAGGTCTATTTTAATATATAAAAGGTTTATTTTAAGCGAATATGTGGTATAATGTTTATACAGAGTACGAGGAGGAGATATTATGTCATTGAAAGCAGAAGATATATTTAAGCCGGGGGCTTTTCCAGAATATACATATGTATCAAGAAATTATGAAAATACAGGGATTTCATATGAACTTCGTTTAAAACAAGCACTGAGAACAGCAGGTTGTTTAACATCCATTATTGGACCGTCTAAAATGGGAAAAACGATATTATGTGAACGAGTGATAGGTTTAGATAATATTGTAGAGGTTTCTGGTGCAGATTTTAATGAACATACAGATTTCTGGGCTACAATTGCTGCAAAAGTAGGATTACCGTATATGGGTGAGATTACAACAGAACGTTCGGCGGTAGAAGGAAGTAATGAAGCACGGGACAGCAAGAGCGAAAAATACATCCTATCTAAAGATAAGATTATTCAATATTATATTGAAAAGGATAAAGTCTTAGTAATCGATGATTTTCATTATGCTTCGCCTGACATGCAGATGAAGATGGCACAACAGCTGAAAGATGCAATTCGACGAGAGCTAAAAGTGGTCGTGGTCTCACTTCCACATCGTGCGGATGATGCAATCAGACAAAATGCAGATTTGTCAGGAAGATTAAGTTTAATCAATATAGAAACATGGAAAGAGTCTGATTTGAAAAAAATAGCTATGAAAGGCTTTGAAAAATTAAACATAAAAATAGATGATATGCTGGCTGAAAAATTAGCTGTGGAATGTCTTACATCACCACAGTTGATGCAGTATATTTGTTTGAGTATCTGTACTTTATTGGAAGATGAAGAAAAAACACAAATCGATGCTGGATTATTGGAAAGAGCATATCGATTCACTACGATGAACTTTAATTATGCAGATGTTGTGAGTGTATTATCCAAAGGTCCCAACCCAAGAGGGCAGCGAAGAAAGTTATATAAAACAATCGATGGAAAAGAGTTGGATCTCTATGGTGTGATGGTGGAGACTTTGGCAAAGAATCCACCTCTTATGGAAATTGATTTTGAGACATTTTATGAAAGGATTCTTTGTGCTATTGATACAAAGAATCAACAAACAAAAATAGAGAAGCAAACGGTAAAAAATCATCTGAAATATTTACAGAGCGTGTTAGATGGAAAAGAGGAAATCTATCGTGCAATTGAATGGAAAGATGGGACAATTTATGTCTTAGACCCGCTGTTTTTATTCTATTTAAGATGGGGAAGAATGAATGGATAATAGAATTGAAGAATTTATCAAACGGATTAACGTAATAGATAGCATAAAAGAATATGACACAGAAATGGAAATTTTGAATTGTATTCTTTTGGAAGAAAAATATCCAGAACAATTACGTATGGAAATTCGAAACAAACAAAAATATATAAAGAATAACTTTTCAGATGAAGTAAATAAAGAAAAAATGCAGGAAGCCAAAGAAAATGTATTGGAAATTCTTGAAAAATATTTGAAGGAAGAAAAACATGAGAATGACAATAAATGCTTACTGCAGTATTTACAAAATTTCTATATGTTCTTGGAAGCGTTAACAGAGAAAACAATAGATAAGCGTTCGACAATAAAACTTGAGGATTTTCAGAATCTTAAAATAGAGAATGAATATGATCTTCAACATTTTATGTATGCTGTTTTAAAACCACTATATCCGGATATAAGAAAAGAAGTTTCAGAGGATTCAGGTGTTGGAACAGTTAGAGCAGATTTGAAAATTCCATGTTTAGAAGTTAGTATTGAGGCAAAGTGTACAAGAGAAAATATGTCTTTGAAAAAATTAACAGAAGAAATAGAGGCAGATATTGTTCACTACAAAGACAGAAATATTGTGTTTTTTATTTATGACAGAGCAAAAATAATCCAAGACAGACAAAATTATGAGAGTCATTTTAATCATGTCTTTGATGGAAAAAACATAAAAATGATAATTTTGCAGCCAATATTTCTTTAAGATCAAAGCAACTCAATGACATCCTTTGTGAACTGGGACTGCCGCTGAGTAGACGGGGAAAATCTGAAAGGCTAAAGCAGAGTCCCACACGAGGATAAATTGGATTTCTTACTATTTCGCATAACAAGCAGATACATAGTGACATTTTCTCGCATTTGTAACGTCCACAAAAAATCGAAAGCCTTGTTAATTTCGAGCAAATTGGACGTTACAAAATCCCGTTGAATTAGCTATCACAGCATGGTATCAGATGGGATTTGCGATGTTGAAAAAGCCTGTATTTCCAAGCATTTCTTAGCATTAGGTGATAGTAAGGGCTTTCCTGAAATGTGCAAAGCAATCGTAGATTTTTTATCGATTGTTTTGGGAATATACGGATTCTTGATTCTGGCAGTGATAGGAAGACAAGATAAATTTAATAAGAAATTCTGGGAAACAGTGGATAAAAAAAGATTTTCAAAAGATGTGTGCCTGTATGATCGGATTCCTTTGGCGTTTTTTGATTTTTTATTGTTGTAATTCCATTAGATTTGTCTCAATTTATGTATCACTAATAGTAGAAGGCCAAAGTAAAACTGACGAAAAAGAATCAGATGATAATCAAGAACAGTCGGAAAAACATAAAGAAATAAAAAACCGGCTGGATGATAAATTACCTAAGTTTTAGGAAATGAAATTTCTAAAGATGTTTAATCAAAGAAGCTGAGATGTAAAAACCAATGCAACTAATTATCGGAGGAGAACCTGCAAGGACTCCTCTTATTTAATTAGTAAGGATTCTGCATATGGTCAAAATTAGACTAAAAAAGGTGGGTGATCATTATGAAAATGCAAGGCTGGTATAAAGTAATTAAAGATGAAGAGTATTTTAAGGAATTCTTGGGAATATTCTCGGAATTTCATGATTATAGAATTACTCATATAGAATATGACTTTGAAAAGAATCAGTTAATGCTCTATCTTCGATATGATACTGATGAAGAAGGGGCAGTTCTGAAATTTATCAATGTGAAAGATATGCACATTTGTCCTTGCGATGATTATGAAATTTCCTGGTTATTCGGATCAACGCTAAAAATGGTATCGTCGAATTCACTTTTCTGGTATAACGTTGATGACGAAGACAATGTTGATGAGATAAAGAAGGATGAAAAATTGACTTGGATAGAATCGGAACAAATGATTTTTGCATGGCTGGATAAAGACAATCAGGTTGTTCCATTAACGGATGAACAATTAAGTCCAGTTTGGAAAATATTAAATTATGAAACTGGAAAATATGAGTCCGTTCAGAAACATTTCCGAGTATTTGAAGTGTAGAAGATCTGTATCATCCAATGAAAAAGCAAGAAAAAATAATACATTTGCGGTCAATTTGTTATCGACAGTTGGTCGCAAGCACGGTATAATAGATAATAGATTTCATTAATAATCACTTAAACTTATTTTTTGAATTTCTCAGAAATAAATCATTTACAAATCAGGAATTGGAATCTTTGGTACCTAGAAAAGATTATTCTCATGTTGAGGAACAAAAGCAGGTGTTGTGGAACAATTAATCTGGATTATCGAAGTTTATATCACCATTTTGAAAACGGCTGTTTTATGGCAGATTGTCAGGCAGTTGTGGAAATAAAAAATGATCTGATAAGAACGATAGGAGAATGTCGTGATGTGACAGACCAATATCAAACCGGACGAAGTGCATATTTGCGACTGGGACAATTATTTATGAGATTATTTGCTGGATTGCTATAAGAATCTGATGAAACGACCTTTCAAAAAACAGTTGATTTAGAAGTTAACTGTTTTTGAAAGGCCGTTTTTGCTATATCTAACAGTCTGTTGTACAAAGAAGATTTTGCATGGATGAAAAAAACAAATTTTGTTGAGGTTAAATTGAGATTGACTTTGTATTGTATAAGTATGAAATAAAAAGGAATCAGGTGACGTACAATGAAAAAGTATAAAATATGTAAAATCCTTCTTGTTATACTGGCAATTTTTTTATGTGTGGCTTTTTATGAATTGCTCGGAATCTGCGTTGCATATAAAAAGCAGCCGGAAGTGTCCAATACAACCAAAAAAGAAACAAAAAATGGGTCATGGAACGAATGCAGTGAAAATACAGAACGGGCAGTAATCATAGAAAAGAATCCAGAAGCGCTTTTACAAAGAGTGCGTTTGATCAAGAATGCAAAAAAGGAAATTATTCTTTCTACTTTTGCATTTCAATCCGATGAAAGTGGAAAATTGATTTTAGGAGCACTGCATGATGCGGCAGACAGAGGTGTACATATTCGTCTGTTAGTAGATGGAATGGAGAGCTGGATTGATATGGAAGGAAATCCGTATTTTTATGGATTATCTTCCCATGAGAATGTTGAAATTAAACTGTATAATAAGGCCAATCCGTTGAAACCGTGGAAAATGATGGGTAGAATGCATGATAAATATTTGATTGCAGATGGAAAGAGATATATTCTTGGGGGAAGAAATACATACAATTATTTCCTGGGTGATTTTCCGGGACATAAGAACTATGACAGAGACGTGTTAGTGGTTTGCGATGAACCTGAGAAAGAAAATTCAGTTAACCAGTTGTCAGAGTATTTTGAAACCATATGGAATCAGGAAGACAGTGGTTATTTTCATAACAATAAAAAACTGGCAAATAGAAAATCTGTAAAGAGCGCAGTTTTAGAGCTGCAGAACAGCTATCAGAAATATTTTGAAGAGAATAAGGAAAGAATCTGCGAGACCGATTATACGGACGAAACTTTTGAGACAGAAAAGATTACATTAGTGTCAAATCCTATTCACACAGGTTCCAAAGAACCAGTAGTGTGGTATCAGTTGGGAGAATTGATGAAAAATGCAAAAAATCGTGTGAAGATCCACACGCCATATATTATCTGTAATGATATGATGTATAATACATGGGAGGAGATTGCAGAGAACGTTTCAGATTTTTCTATCATGACAAATTCAGTTGCGAATAATGGGAATCCATTTGGGGCTGCCGATTATGCGAAAAACAGAGATAGAATCTTAAGTACAGGAATTAATATCTGGGAATATGAAGGCGGTTATTCATACCACGGAAAAAGTATTCTGATTGACGATGATCTGTCTGTAATCGGTTCCTTTAATATGGACATGAGAAGTGCATATCTGGATACGGAACTGATGCTTGTAATACGCAGTAAAGATATTAATAAACAGTTGGAAGAGGGGATGATGGAATATGAAAAAGTGTCCCGCCAGATATTAGAAGGCGGAACTTATAATGATCCATATCATGTAGAGCCAATCGAATTAACAAAGAAACGTCAGAGAAAAATATTTTTGGTACAGCATCTGCTTGGATGGGCAAGGTATCTGTTTTAATAAGGAGGAAGGAAAACGTGTTTCAAATATTGATTGTAGAAGATGATAAAGAATTAAGCCAGCTATTCCAAAAAGTGCTTGAGAAGAATGGATATCAAGTCAAAAGTGCATCGGATGGAGCACAGGCATTAGAAGTATTGGATAAGGAATATATTGATCTGATCATTTCTGATATTATGATGCCGGTTATGGATGGCTATGAACTGGTGTCAGAACTTCGTTCAGCAGGATATCAGATACCAGTGCTTATGATCACTGCGAAAGGTTCCTTTGATGATATGCGCCAGGGATTTCTTTCGGGAAGTGACGATTATATGGTAAAACCGGTAAATGTGAATGAAATGGTTTTAAGAGTCGGAGCACTGCTTCGCCGTGCACAGATACTGAATGAACACAAAATTGTGATCGGTTCAACAGAGTTTGATTATGATGCAATGACGGTTACAACTGATAAGGAAAGTCTTGTTTTGCCTAAAAAAGAATTCCTGCTTTTATATAAGCTTGCAGCTTCGCCAGGCAGAACATTTACAAAACAACAGTTGATGGATGAAGTATGGGGATACGAGACGGAGGCAGACCCACATACGATAGAGGTACATATAGGAAGAATCAGAGAGCGTTTTAAAGATAACCCTGATTTTGAAATCGTAACAATGCGTGGAATTGGATACAAGGTGGTGAAAAAATAATGGAACAAAAGAAAGAAAAAGGATTGCGGATCCGATCCTGTCTGACTGGTGCAATCTGGCTGGCACTTGTATTTTCAACAGTCATATCTGCTTTATTATTTGCTTTTTTAAATCATTTTTTTAATCTGCCGGGCAGCATACCTGTGCTTGGCTGGCTTTTGATTTTCAATACATTGATTGCAGGGCTGATCACTTCTTTTATCAATGCAAAGTTACTGGAACCAATTACCAGACTTAGTAAAGCAATGAAGGAAGTTTCTCGGGGAGATTTTGAACAGCATTTGGAAACGAACAGCCGTATAGCAGAAGTTGGAGAATCTTATCAAAGTTTTAACGTTATGACAAAAGAACTTCGTGCAACAGAGGTGCTGCAGATGGATTTTGTATCTAATGTTTCTCATGAGTTTAAGACCCCGATTAATGCCATTGAAGGATATACAATGCTGCTTCAGGGAGAAGAACTGTCTCCGGATCAAGAGGAATATGTAGAAAAAATCTTATTTAACACCCAAAGACTTTCCGGATTGGTTGGTAATATTTTGCTGTTATCCAAGTTAGAGAATCAGAATATACCAATGAAAAAAACAGAATATCGTCTGGATGAACAGATCCGCCAGGCATTTCTTTCATTGGAAACAAAATGGACAGAAAAAGAAATTGGTTTTCAGGTAGAATTGGAGGAAGTTAAATATACTGGGAATGAAGGACTTTTTATGCATATCTGGATAAATCTTTTGGATAATGCGATTAAGTTCAGCCCTTCAAAGGGGACAATTACGATGTTTCTGAAACAAGAACAGGATTCTGTTAAGTTCATTCTGGAAGATGAAGGACCAGGAATAGAGGATGATGTAAAATCCAGAATATTTGACAAGTTCTATCAGGTAGATGGATCTCATAAAGCAGAAGGAAATGGCCTAGGTCTTGCACTTGTAAAACGGATTGTAGATAGTGCCGGAGGAACAATCAAAGCAGAAAACCGTGAATATGGTGGATGCAGATTTGTTATAGAGCTGCCAAAGCAGAAAGATGAGATTATATAGTTTTAAGATAAATTAGAAGATGGGAGGATTTATATGACATTTTATCAGGAGTTGCAGTTAAATCAGGCAGGTTCTAAAAACCTGTTGAAAAAGAGTGAAACACTAAAAGAAAAATTATATCATATGTGGGTATATCTGGTGAAGATAGCTGTTACAATGGCATTTTGTTTTTTCTTTGTTAGTATTTTCAGCATCCTATTTGGAAATGAGAACAGCATTGTAGGTGTAGTAGTCTTATTATGTCTCATGGTGTTTAGAAATGCGGATCTGGGGATCCACACCGGACAATCTACGATGCTTTTGGCTTTGTTCTTTGTAATTATGACTGTATGTCCGCATTTAGCAAATCAGTTTTCACCGGTATTGGGAATGCTGTTAAATATTGCGGCACTGGCTGTGTTGATTCTGTTCGGATGCCATAATCCATTCATGTTTAATCAATCTACATTGGTTCTTGGGTATCTGCTGCTATATGGTTATGATGTTACGGGAAAAAGCTATCAGATGCGATTAGTCGGAATGGCTTTAGGTGCAGCACTTACCTGCTTCGTATTTTATCGAAATCATAAAAACAGAACTTATAAAAGAAATCTGAAAGATCTGATACAAGAATTTGATATCACTTCTTCCAGAACAAAATGGCAGATATGTCAGATTTTATGCGTACCGATTGTCCTTTGCATTGCAGAACTTTGTAATATGCCACGTGCAATGTGGGCTGGTATTGCGGCCATGTCCGCGATTTTGCCGTTTATGGAAGATATGCACTACAGAGTCCGTAAAAGGATTGTCGGAAATATTGCAGGTGTTATATGTTTTACAGTATTATATTTTCTGCTTCCTTCGTCAATCTATGCATATATAGGAATTCTTGGTGGAATCGGTGTAGGATTTTCAGCACAATATGGCTGGCAGGCAGTATTTAACACATTTGGTGCTTTAGCCATTGCTGCAGAGACTTATGGACTACAAGGAGCGGTTAGTCTTAGAGTGATTCAAAATGTTTTTGGTGTTGTGTTTGCTTTAGCATTTTGTGTTATATTTTATTGGTTTATGTCTAAAAAAAGAAAGTGAGGTGACCGTACATGCAGAGTGAAGTGAATCAGGAAGAAAATTTGAATAGAATTATTACGGTTCCTAATCTTTTTTCTTTTTTTCGGCTTTGTCTGATTCCGGTAATTATATGGAGTTATTGTGTAAAGAAAAATCCTCTGTTAGCTGGTGAAATCTTATTGCTGTCTGGTCTTACGGATCTTGCTGATGGATATATCGCAAGAAGATTCCATGGGATTAGTAATTTAGGAAAAATATTTAGGAGAAGATAGATATAAACAGTAAGTCAAACACACAAACTATGGAGTCTTTAGTCGGTTTAATAAAATTTTAGATAGAAAATAAATCATTCAATGTCATTTAGATAAGGTTTTTTATGACAAAAAGACAGATTATCTGCCGTATAATGCAGTATAATGGTAACGAGATTTATGCAACCCGATACATGAAATCCCTATTTCTCTTTGGACGGAGGTGGATAGGATATTTTCGATTGTACCTGACAGGTGTCAGATACTTTTGTATGAGAAGCATGGTCTCTGTTTCATTACCACCGTGTTTGAGATATGCCCTGCATATGTTTACTGCATTTGAAACGGATTTACTCTGCATCTGGAGCATAAACTGAATATACTCGCGGAAAGAAAGTTTGCGGTTCCTGGTAAAATCACTTTCCGGATTACGGCAGAACATGGAGTGAATTTCATCAAGTTCTGTGATGCAGTTGTCGAGTGTGGATTTTAAATTAGATAAGAAAAAATCAGCCATAATGAGCCTCCTTGAAATATATATATTGGCTTACTTGTCAACTGTTTTTTGTAATATTTTTAAAGTTTTTAGGCATAAAAACAGTGGCTTTCTATGACAGAAAACCACTGAAATGATGCTTAACTGAATGGCATTGGTAATAATGATATACTATATTTTATTATATTCTGAAAAGATAAGCCATTCTTTTTTTGTAATGGATCATCAAATAAGAAGAAATTATTATACTAGGAGTGATATACATGAAGCAGGATACTTTAGAAGGCAGGGCGAGATCAAAGAATGGTGTAAAAAGACTATGTTTTTCTGTATTTTGTATCTTACTGGAAGCTGCATTTATTGTAATGATGATCACAAAACTGAATGAATATGCTGAGATCGTGAACCTTATTACGAGATTATTTGCAGGAGTACTGGTTCTGGCATTATATGCGTCAGATAAAACATCTTCTATGAAAATGCCGTGGGTTATTTTGATTCTTATTTTCCCAATCATGGGTGTAGCACTATATTTACTGATCGGATTGAATGGAGGCACACGTAAGATGCGGGAGCGGTATGCAGATATCGACAGAAAGTTATTGCCGTTGCTTCCTGATAATGTGGCATGCCTGGAAAAGATGAATGCTAAAATTCCAAAAGCCGGAAATATCAGTGCTTATATTCAGAGAAATGCACATTACCCGGTATATCAGAATACAGATGTTACCTATTATGATGCAGCAGAAAAAGGGCTTGATGCACAGCTTGAAGATCTGTCGAAAGCAGAAAAGTTTATTTTTATGGAATATCATGCCATAGAAGATGACAAGGCATGGAAGAAAATACAGAATGTTTTGGAAGAACGTGTAAAGGCAGGAGTGGAAGTCCGTGTTTTCTATGATGATATGGGATCGATAGGATTTATTAATACGGATTTTGTGAAAAAACTGGAATTTGTAGGAATTCATTGCAGAGTGTTTAATCCATTTATGCCGGGACTGAATGTGTTTTTGAATAACCGTGACCACAGAAAGATCACGGTGATCGATGGAAAGATTGGTTTTACAGGCGGATACAATCTTGCAAATGAATATTTTAATTATACGCATCCATATGGGCAGTGGAAAGATACCGGAATACGTCTGGAAGGTGATGCAGTCAGATCTTTGACGATTACATTTCTGGAAATGTGGAATGCTGTAAGTATGAAAGATATAAATGATACAGATTTTGATCAGTATCTTGTAAAATCAGATTATCAGGCAGCACAGGAAGGATTTATCCAGCCTTATGCAGATAGTCCGATGGATGATGAACAGGTGGGAGAAGAAGTCTATATCAGTATGATAAACAAGGCAGAGAGATATTGCTGGTTTATGACACCATATCTGATCATTACCGATGAGATGACACATGCCTTGTGTCTGGCAGCAAAGCGTGGAGTAGATGTCAGGATCATCACTCCGGGAATGCCGGATAAGAAGTTAATATACAGCATTACACGTTCTTTCTATCATGGACTGGTGAAAAATGGTGTGAGGATTTATGAATGGACACCAGGATTCTGCCATGCAAAAATGAGTGTGGCAGATGACTGTATGGCAACTTGCGGAACGATAAATCTTGACTATAGAAGTCTTTATCACCACTTTGAAAATGGTTGTTTTATGGCGGATAGTCAGACAGTTTTGGATATAAGAGATGATCTGGGAGCAACAATGAATGAATGCAGGGAAGTGACCGAAAAGTACCGCACAGGACGGAGTGCATATTTACGGCTCGGACAGTTGTTTATGAGATTGTTTGCAGGACTATTATAGCAGAAAGAAGAGGTGTTCGATATGTGTACAGCAGCAACTTACAAAACAAAAGATTTTTATATGGGCAGAACGCTTGATTATGAATTTTCCTATGGGGAACAGATTACGATAACGCCAAGAAATTATGAATTTGATTTCCGGTTTGCCGGGAAGATAAAAAGCCATTATGCTTTGATCGGAATGGCATTTGTTGCAGGAGGTTATCCGCTTTATTATGATGCTGTTAATGAAAAAGGCCTTGGAATGGCAGGTCTTAATTTTGTTGGCAATGCGGCATATGAAGAGGCTTTGCCGGGAGATGAAACAGAAGTCAGCCAGGTGGCACAGTTCGAGTTCATCCCATGGATCCTTGTACAGTGTGCTACTGTAGAAGAGGTGAGAGAGAAGCTGGCAGCAATGAGACTGACAGGCACAGCATTCAGCGAACAGCTGCCGACAGCACAGCTTCACTGGATCATTGCAGACAAAGACTCCTGTATCGTTGTTGAGTCTATGAAGGATGGGCTGCATGTATATGATAATCCGGTAGGAGTGCTTACCAATAATCCACCATTCCCGGGTCAGATGTTTGCACTGAATAATTATGCCGGTGTATCCAGAAAACAGCCGGAGAGTACTTTTGCAGAAGTATTACAGCTTGATGCATATAGCAGAGGAATGGGTGGAATGGGAATACCTGGAGATCTTTCCAGCCAGTCAAGATTTGTGAAAGTTGCCTTTACAAAATTAAATTCGATCTCCGGTGAAGAAGAGGATGAGAGTGTAAGCCAGTTCTTCCATATCTTAGGATCCGTAGATCAGCAGCGTGGATGCTGTGAGGTGACAGAAGGCAAATATGAGATCACGATATACACGTCCTGTTGTAATACAGCAAAAGGTATTTATTATTATACGACTTATGATAATCATCAGATCACAGCGGTTGACATGCATGCGGAAAATCTGGATTCAGATCAGCTGATCTGTTATCCGCTTCTGTCCAAGGGCGAAGTCAGATGGCAGAATAAATAATACGAAAATGCACGGAGAAAGCATAACGCAGAACAACAGGAGGAAAGACCATGAAAGAAGTTAAAACACCGAAAAAACCACTGGCATATTATTATGGGATTGTGTTAATAGTGCTGATCGTATTTAATCTGGTTGTCACACCAATCCTTATGGAGCATCAGGTAAAGGAAACGGATTATGGAACTTTTATGAGCATGATCGAGAAGAAGAATATTGGTGAAGTAGAAGTTAAGGACAATCAGATCATCTTTACAGATAAAGATCAAAAAAATATTTATAAAACAGGTCTGATGAACGATCCGAACCTGACGGACAGGCTATATGAATGTGGAGCAGTATTCGCAAAAGATATCGATAAGCAGATGTCACCAATCATCAGCTTCCTGCTGACCGGGGTTTTGCCATTGATCCTTTTTATCGCACTGGGAAATTATATGGCGAAGAAACTGATGGAGCATGCCGGAGGAAAAAATTCGATGGCTTTTGGAATAGGAAAAAGCAATGCGAAGATTTATGTGCAATCTGGTGAAGGAATCCGTTTTTCAGACGTTGCAGGAGAAGATGAGGCGAAAGAAAACCTTTCAGAGATCGTTGATTATCTTCACAATCCGAAGAAGTATACCGATGTAGGTGCGTCTATGCCAAAAGGTGTCCTTCTTGTAGGACCTCCGGGAACCGGCAAAACAATGCTTGCAAAAGCAGTGGCGGGTGAATCAAATGTACCATTTTTCTCAATGTCCGGATCAGAATTCGTTGAGATGTTTGTCGGTATGGGAGCTTCCAAAGTTCGAGATCTTTTCGGACAGGCAAAGGAAAAGGCACCATGTATCGTGTTTATTGATGAAATTGATGCCATTGGTAAAAAGCGTGACGGACAAATGGGCGGAAATGATGAGAGGGAGCAGACCTTAAACCAGCTTCTTACAGAGATGGACGGATTTGAAGGAAATAATGGTGTCATCATTCTTGCTGCAACGAACCGTCCGGAATCGTTAGATCCGGCACTTACACGTCCGGGACGTTTTGACAGACGTGTGCCGGTTGAACTGCCGGATCTTGCAGGCCGTGAAGCAATTTTAAAGGTTCATGCAAAGAAGATAAAAGCATCTGATGATGTTGACCTGCATACGATTGCACGTATGGCATCCGGTGCATCCGGTGCGGAGCTTGCCAATATCATAAATGAAGCAGCATTACGTGCTGTCCGTAGTGGAAGGACCGTTGTAAATGAATCTGATCTCGAAGAAAGTATAGAAGTGGTTATTGCAGGATATCAGAAGAAGAATGCGGTTCTTTCAGATCAGGAGAAGAAGGTTGTTGCATATCATGAGATAGGACACGCTCTGGTAGCTGCATTGCAGAGTCATTCAGCCCCGGTCCAGAAGATTACGATCATCCCGCGTACCTCAGGTGCACTCGGCTACACTATGCAGGTTGAGCAGGGTGATAAATATCTGATGACGAAAAAAGAACTTGAGAATAAGATTGCTACATTTACAGGCGGACGTGCGGCAGAGGAGATCGTATTTGGTGAGATCACGACCGGAGCCTCCAATGATATCGAACAGGCAACAAAAATTGCAAGAGCGATGATCACCCGCTACGGCATGACAGATGAATTCGACATGGTGGCAATGGAAACCGTGACCAACCAGTATCTTGGCGGCGATACGTCTCTTTCCTGTTCTGCAGATACCCAGAAGGAAATTGATGAAAAAGTCGTGCAGCTCGTAAAAGCAGAGCATGAAAAAGCAAGAAAAATCCTTGCTGAAAACAGGGAAAAACTGGACGAACTGGCTATGTACCTGTATGAGAAGGAAACAATTACAGGTGACGAATTTATGAATATTTTAGATAGAAAATAATGTAGTTAATTAGATAACCAATTCCACCCAAATATGATAAACAATTTTGGAATGAATTGTATTCATTTTTACAGAAACATTCTAACGAAGAGTATATTCTCATAGGAGATTTTAATACTATCAATAATAGAAACATGGAAGAGTTTAGAAAGATATTATATAATGCATATGATATTTGGTATCAAAAAGGAAACAGAGAACCTTTATCATGTATGCAGAGCCTTTTATCGTAAGCGCATAGTTTTAGGGTGTACCCTATAAATGAAATCTGACACCCTGCGCCA
>OIZL01000815.1_pt1 | contig 20332 bp, 22 predicted proteins | sample 1588541 | NCBI WGS metagenome assembly OIZL01 (sample SAMN03283285) | human gut metagenome | biome: human-associated habitat; material: feces | host: Homo sapiens | place: Peru | collected 2012 | reverse complement strand
TTATATTTTCTATGAATCAATGTCAATTATTAACTTACAGTTCACACAAATTTAATAATTCTATTTTATTATATTTGTTTGAAAAGAATTATGATTTATGATATATTTTTATATAAAGAAAGAAGGGCTTTTATGAATCTTGATATTTACTCTCACAATTTAACAATTAATTATTCTGATGTTGATGAAAATAACCAAGTAACTAATAAAGGATTATTGCGTTTATTGCAAGAAGTTGCAGGTATTCACTGTGGGCTTTTAGGTTATGGTGTAAATGACACTCCTAAAACAGGTCTTGCATGGATTCTTTTAAATTGGAAACTTAAAGTTTTTACTCGTCCAAAAACTAATACTAATCTTTTAATTAAAACTTGGACTAGAAAGAAAACTCCTCTATTTGTATATAGAGATTTTGAAGTTTATGATAACGATTATAATCTTGTTGCAGTTGCAAGTTCTAAATGGGTTTTATTTAATGTAAATAATAAATCTATTAGTAGAGTTACAGATGGAGTAAATGAAAAATACATTCAAGTTAATAAAGAAGTTTTCCCTGAAAAATTTGAGGAAAAAATAAAAGAGCCTATAAACTCTGAATTTGTTTTGGATTACGCTGTTCAAAGAAGGGATATTGACACAAATCATCATGTAAATAATTTATATTATTTAGATTATGCTTATGAAGCATTACCTTTAGAAGTATTTAAAAATAACAAATTTTCAAATGTAGAAATTATGTATAAGCACCAAGCTACTCTTGGTGATACTCTTAGTCTTTTCTGTGCTCACACAAGTAATAATGAATATATAATTTCTATTAAAGATAAACTAGATGGCAAATTGCATGCTATTGTAAAGTTATATTAAAACAAAAAAAGTGAACCATATAAAGTTCACTTCTTTTTGTTGTTTTTAATAATTTTCTGCTTTAATTTCAAAATATGCTTTTGGATGTGCACATACTGGGCATACCTCTGGTGCTTCTTTTCCAACACATATATGTCCGCAATTTCTACATTTCCAAATCTTATCTCCATCTTTGCTAAATACTAATCCGTTTTCTAGATTTTCTAGTAGTTTTTTATATCTTTCTTCATGTTCTTTTTCTATTTTTGCTACACCTTCAAATAAATCTGCTATGTGGTCAAATCCTTCTTCTCTTGCTTCTTGTGCCATTTTGTCATACATATCTGTCCATTCAAAATTTTCCCCCTCTGCTGCAGCTTTCAAATTTTCTGCTGTTGATGATATTCCATTGTTTAATAATTTAAACCACATTTTTGCATGTTCTTTTTCATTATCTGCTGTTTCTTGGAATATTGCTGCTATTTGTTCATACCCTTCTTTTTTTGCTTTGCTAGCAAAATATGTATATTTATTTCTTGCTTGTGATTCTCCTGCAAAAGCTTGCATTAAATTTTTTTCTGTTTTTGTTCCTTTTAAATCTGCCATTTTACATTCCTCCTAAATTCTATTCTTACAATTTATAAATTATCACATACTAGAATTAAAAGCAAGCAAAATTTTGAATTTTATTCTATTATATCAACTGTGTTTTTGTTGTCTAATCCCTCCAAATTATAGTAAGTCTGTGGTACATCTCCTACTATTAATGTTTCTACTAACAATACTTGATTTGAAATTTCTTCATGTATTGTTTTATATGGAGTTAAAATATTTGTATCACATTTTAACTCTAAATATATTCTATACATTGTTTGATTTATTCCTTGTGCTTGAAACTCTGTTTTTAATTCTGTTGTTATATTTCCTGTTGGTATAATTTTTATCTTTACTCCCGGGCCCATACCAGCTAAATATTTATTACCAGTTAATGCACCAATTGGAATACGTATTTCTTCGTTTTTTAGATTTTGGAGTTCTTTTTCTATTTCTAAAGCTACATCTGAGGCAATTTTATTTATAACCACCACATCTGTTTTTAATATATTTGTATTATTGGCTTCGTCCTTTACTACTGATACAATATCTTTATAGTCTATATTGTCTAACGCAACACTACTTTGTGCATTTACTATTTCTGTTGCAATTGTTTTTGCTTTTTGTATGCATAAGCCATCAAATATTGGATCAATTGACTTTAATATACTGTAAAATGTTAATACGCTTATGCATACTATTACGCAAACTGTTAAGATTTTTTTGTTTTTATTATTGTTTTTCGTATAAAATCCTTTTATTTTAGGAATGTTTATTCTTTTGCGTGAATAAATGCTATCCATTTTTTACACTGCTATTCTTTTCTTTATATATTTTGGTATATATAATTGCTGTCCTACATAAATCTTGTTTTCGTCTTCTATTCCATTTACTCTTGCAATGTCTTCGACTGTACTTCTAAATTTTTTAGCAATTTTCCATAAAGTATCTCCTGGTTTTACAAAGTAGATTATCATACTATAAATGTTGTTTTGTCTACATTCTTTAACTTCTAAATCATCAATTATGCTTATTTTTTCTGTTTTTGAAATGCCTATATTAAATTGCATTGTTATATTTGCTTCTATATTTCCATCTGATACAATAACGAAATTATCTTGTTCTACTGTCAAGTCTGTATCTACATTGTTATTTGCTTCTATAAGGTCTGATTGTGCTTCAAAATTAAATGGCAAGTTTATTCTTTTAGCTTCCATACCATTGCTAACTTCATACAAGAACTCTATACTTAATTCTCCACTATACAATATTTTTCCATTCATTACTTTTGTATCGTTTATAATTGGTTTTGTATTTGCACAATATATTTTATTTGAACCTACTTCTGGCATTGAAATTTGCTCTCTTATATTGCAATCTTGTCTGATATTTTGTTTTCCTGCTATTGTTGTTATATTCTTTTTATTAAATTCAACATCCTGTGATATGCTATACATATCTTCTATTAAATTAATTTCTTTACTTTCATACGCAAAGCAACTTAATTCCATTTCCGCTTCCACATAAATTGAATGAGTTTCCCCATTGTTTGGTTTTATTATTAAATTTTTTAATTTGTAATCAACATCACAAATATTATTATCATTTATATTTTCTATATCTATAAATCCCATTATAGGTATTTTTGTGCTAACATTATTTATTCTATTGTCCTCTGTTAAATACATTATCCAAATTTCTGCCTCTGCCTTTGCCAATACTTTATTATAACTTAACTTTACTTCTTTATTAACTATTTTTAAACTTGCATTCATTATTTCTGCTAAATCGTCTACACTGTCTACTGAAAGTGTATCTTTTGCATATACTCTTGTATTTCCTTCTCCTACCAATGAACTAATGCATTTATTGTTACTTAATGTTTGCATATCATCAAAATTTGTTATGCCAGTAATAATATCTGTTTGCTCATTAGAGTATAGTTTTGCTTCTACATCCAAACTTGCTTTTATACTTATTTTCCTTTCATTTATAATTCTGCAATCAATATTTTTAACTGAAACACTTTCGTTTAAAATCATATCTGGTCTACAATTATCAATATCGATTATTTGAGTAAAGTCTAATACTGTATTTAGACTTCTAATATTGCCGTTTTCACTGTCTGCTAGGTATATAATGTATGTATTTACACTACCATCTATTTTTATCTTTCCATCCATTACTTCTTTTTTATATACGCATGCTATTCCATTTGCGCTTATTATATTTAAGACATCTGGTTTAACATCATTTACAATAACATCTCCCTCTACGAATGTTTCTGCTCTCTTTTGTCCAATTATTTGGTTTATACATACATTTTCTTTTTCTGTTTCTACTGGCATATAAAATCCCTCCTTAAAAGTTTAATAATATATATTATATTAAGAAGGACAAAAAAAATTCCTAATAAATTAGGAATTTTTTCACGGATGTCGAAATCTTAGATTTCGCTAACAGCCAATTATCTTACTTTTGTATTGGTGGAATTAATGGACAATATCCTTCTCCATCAAAAACGGAAACCTCTAAATCTCTTGTAAGTATGTCTGTATATCTGTAACTTACATTTGTGTCATGCTCTTCATACTTTACCACAAAAATGTTAGGGTATGTTTCTTTAATAACAGCTTCCTCTTCAAAAGGTTTGTTTCTCCCAAGTGATCCTTTAACAATTATCTTTTGTCCAATTTTTTCTCCTATTTCTTCTTTTAATGAAGAAATATCATTTTTGTAGATCATATAATCACGCACCTTCACTATTTTGGTTAGCGTCATTATATCATCGGGTATGAAAAATGTCAAAAAAGAATGGAGTTTGTTTATCTTTTGTAATTGTTGGTACTGTAAGTGTTTTTGTGTTTTGTTCTTGTTTTATTACATTTGTGTTACATTATTATTACATTACTATTACTAACCTATAATTCTCTTTTTACCCCTGGCTCCAACGCCACTTACTCCTTTTACACCTTCTTTTATTTCTCTTGAAATTTCATTGCTTGTAACAAATCTACATTCATCTGCAATAGCTATTTTTTCTGCTACAATTAATGGATCAACGAAATCTATTAAAATCCTTCCCGGTGATGATGCAAAGTCTGCTCCAGATGCTATTATTGCTTCGTAAAAGCTTTGACACGCGCCTGCAAATATTACAAGTTTATCGGAAGAAGGTCCCCATCTTCTTGCCTCTTTTACTGTATTTATAAAATGCCTCGAATTTCTATAATTATATATATTATTGTAATTAGTTCCTTTTTTTAGCATTGCATCATGCCCTGTAACTATTAATATATCTGGATTATATTTTTTTAAAAGTGGTACTACAATACTTGCTTGCCTATTTTCTGGCACATTTTTTACTATTGCATTCAAACCTGCTTTATTATAGTATTTTGCGGATTTATCGCTATATCTTCTGTCACCATCTAGATGCAATATTTTGCCTAAATATATTTTTTGCCTAGTAAGATTTTTTTCATTGCTTTCATAGATTCTATTTTTTTTTATTCTTTCTTCTAAAAAGCTATCATATTTTTTTATACTGTTTATTATTTCATCTTTCCCTATTATTTCTAGATCTTCAATTGGGCTGTCTGCCTCAATTCTAATATTTAATCCTTTTAATATTGCAAATTTATGATTTCTAGTAGTAGTCAAAATTTGATTTACTATAAAATATATATCTTTTCCATATGATTTTCTTCCTACTATATCTCCTTTTTTTATATTCACATTTATCACCTCAAAAAATATTTTGGCTAGTATATCTTATGTCGCTTTTTGGCGAAATGTGCGTTATTTTTATTTTTTTAACTATTGTTTTTTACTCTTTTTAATGTTATACTGTGAATGGTTGTAAAGCCCAACCAATTTAATTTATTAGAGACTTTTACCCTTCTTTTTAGATAGGATCATTTGTGTCAAAATAATTAAATTAGAATTTCTAAGAAGGAGGTATTATACAATGGCAGACAAAACATTAACATGCAAAGACTGTGGTGCTGAATTTGTTTTCACAGAAGGTGAACAAGCTTTTTATGCAGAAAAAGGATTTGAAAATGATCCTGTAAGATGCCCAGAATGTAGAAAAGCAAGAAAACAACAAAGAAGAAATAATTTCTAGTAAGCACAAGAAAAGTGGCTTTGCCACGCTTTTCTTCTCGCCGATTTGAGTTTCTGAATGAAATGAGGAAATCTCAAAGGCAATAGCGATTATAGTATATAAAAAAATTCCAAGAAACTTTCTTGGAATTTTTATTTAATAAATAAATTTACGTTTTTATATTAACCTGCTATATCTTTTTCATGGCTATATTTTAATTTAGTAGCCATTCCTCCTCTTATGTGCCTTTCCGCCTTATTCTCGTCTAATACTTTTCTAACTTCTATTGCTAATGCATGATTTATATGTATTAGCCTTTCACTTACGTCTTTGTGTACTGTTGATTTTGAGATTCCAAATTTTTTAGCTGCTCCACGTACTGTATCTTTTGAATCTATTATATATTGTGCTAGAGCTACTGCTCTTTCTTCTATTGAAACTCCTCTCATAAAAGCAAAACCTCCATACGAATACATTTGTTTAATTGTATTCGCACAGAGGTGTGTTTATGAATTTTATTTTATTGCTATTTCATTGTGCCAAAATTCCCCGTGGCATTTTATCTCTTTCTCATCTTGTTGTTCTCTGATTCGTGCACTATCTTTACTTGAAGTTGGGGTATTTATAGTTACTTTACCTATTTGTTGCTCGGTATATACTGGTGTTTCTGTAATAGTTCTAGATTGCGTTTGCGTTTCTATTTGTCTTTGGCCTAATTCTCGTCCTGTTTTTACAGGATCAGAAAATTCCCTATATTTATACCTAAAATATTCTTCTTGTACTATTGGAGATTCTATAATACTTTCATCATAAATTTTTTGTTCACTCATCATAAAAACTCTCGTAAAAAATTCTTTCATAATTGTATCTTTTTCTGCTTCATAATCAATATGAGCTACCTTAGCCATTTCTTTTAAGTGTTCCTCCGATAATTTGTCTTGCATACAATAGCTAGACCTTATAAGGCTTTTAGCTGTATCTGTTGTTAAAGATTCAAGATATAATTTCTCTCCAGGTCTAGCATTTGCTTTAGGAACAATTCTAGCTTTATCTAATGTAACAGCATCAGATACATATGTTGCAATAGTATCAATTCTTTTTCCATCATTTGCACTTAAACCATATTTACTGCATAATTCAACAACTTTCTCATCTCTCTCTTTTTTTCTCTCATCTAATGTAGAAGATGAATATTGCAAATTTTGTAGCTCAATGGCTGCTTGTATTATTCCTACATCGGTTTTCGAATATCGTTCTCCTAATTCTTTTCCTGCAATCTTTGCACTATATTCTTGGTGTTGTTCTTCTTCAATGTCTAGCATCCTTCCACTAGAATAATACTTTACAGTTTCTCCTAATAATTGTTTTGTTTTTTCATCTTGTCCTTCTAAATTTGCAATTGAATTAGCAAACATTGCTACCCTTACAATATGTTCTTCTGAATGTGATTTATTTTCATTATAATAACCGTTTTCATGTATTTCCTTAGCTATACTCTGTATTTCAGAAATATCTATACTGTCATGAAATTCAGAAAAAGATAACTGTTCAGGCATAATTGTAGATTTTCCATAAATTGTTTCAAAGGTAGGAGAACTTAACTTAGAATTTTCCTGTAATAATTCGAGACTTTCGTTTCTCGCATCTGTAGATATTTCTTGACTACCATATGTCCTTTGGATTTCATCTAAACTATAATCTATATCTAAATCGATTCCTGCCATTATTTGTTTTTCATACATTGTTGGCATCAATTCATTTTTCTCTCGTTCAGTTTTTATAAATTGTTTAATTTGCTCGATTGTTTGTAGTCCTTCTTGAACTTGACCTTTTTCTATTCTTTGTTTAGCAACTTCTATACATTCTGAAAGCATCTCATTTAAGTGTGCTTTATTAAATATGGCTTCTGGATTTTCTTTTCCTTTTTTCTCTCCTAATAGTTCATCTGCTAGACTAGAATCCATATGTGCATTTCTTACATTATTGAATTTTGTTATAATTTGACCTACTAACTCAGGTTGTAAACTTTCTCCACTTTTAAACTGTTCTAATAAGTCATCAATTTCTGCTCGTGCTTGGCTAGCCAATTCTCTTCTATCTATTAGCTCGATAGGTATAGTTCGTCCTAGCTTTTTACTTAATTCAATAGCGGCATTTATGCTATCTTCATCAATCTCTTCATCAATCTCTTCAAAACAAATTATACTTGTTGGTTGTATTTTTTTATATTCTGTAACACCTTCTGAAACATCTTGTATTTCTATATCAACTTCAGAATATCTACCCCTTGTTTGATCCGGTAAATTATCAGCTGTATAAAATCTTTGTTGTCTATAAGTTACTGTTGTATTTGTTCTCGAATCAGAGCATAAATCATATGGAGCAACAGCAGTTACTGCCTCTGCATCAAAACCACTTATTGATATAACAATTCCTTTTTTATCTCCAAGCATTGCTGTTCCTGGATTGCTTTCATCTATAAAACTATAGCATAAAGCATGATTTCCTGCCATTGCTGATGTGTTCCATCTATCGTACATATCTCCTTCTGCTTCAGCATCACTTTTTCTATAGGCATTCATTACACTAATCATTCGGTCAAAAGGACCATTCAGTTTTCTTAACGTATATTCTTGTCCATCTTCTGTATGTTCTATAGTTTCTGTGTTATTTTCTTTATCATGGTCGCTTAAAGTTCGTGTAATATTTCTACCATACGACCTTCTTAATGTATTATCTAATATTGTAGATTGTCTATATCTTTCAAACGATTTTGACTTATCTTCTTTTTCTATTGCCTCTTGATATGCTTGCCTAATCCTTCCTAAATCTGTTTCTTTGACTAAAGATTTTAATTTTATAATAACTTCTAAAGACTCTTTTTCTGATTTTTCCTTATATGTTTTTAATTCTTTTCCTTCATATTTTGCTAATAATTGTTCTGGATCATTGCCATATTTTTTTATTAAATCTATAACACTGTCATAATCCATTCCAACAACTCTTTGAAGATAAGCATTTTTAGCATCTACTAAAGTTACATCTTGAGCACCTATTATTTCATCTAATTCAGCGTTTTTATTTGCTACAAAACTTAATATTTCGTCATAGCTTTTTATTTTATTCGCTTCTTGTGGATTTAATGCTAGATAAAAAATTATAGTCTTTTCCTCTTCAGTTAAAGGAATTGAATTATCTTGTATTCTATTAGATGCGAGTTTCAAAAATTCACCAGGTTTTCTTTCATACTGCTTTGTTTCAGAGTTGTAACTTAAAGTTTCCTCTCTTCCTATAGTTTTGCCTAATTGTTCTATTAAAGGTTCTATAAATAAACTATCTTGTTTTAAGTTTTCCAAAGCAAAACTAAATGTAGTTAAAGCATCTTTATCTTTCGCTAGTCCTATTATAGAATATTGAACATCTGTATATCTTGCTATCTTTTCAATACTACTTTCACCAATACTACTGATAATTTCAGGAGTTAAAATATCTAAATTAAGAGTTGAAAATAAGCTTGAATTGTTTTTAGCAAATCTTTTCATCAATTCAATTTCTTTTTCTGTTAATGTTGTTCTTCCGATACTATCTAATTTATTTTTATAACCAATCTGTAAAAGTTCTTCAAAATTCTCACTTTCTATGTCTGCATAATCTAAATACTTTGGGTGTTTTTTTACTGCTTCCATAATAACTTTATCTGTTCTGTATTCTTCAGGTATTTTATCTAAAATATCCCAACTTTCGAGTAAGTATTGACCTGGTCCAGTTGTTTCTAAATAATTCTTTTCTTCTAACATACTAATTGTTGATAAAATTATATCTTCATATTGCTCGTTGTAATTGGTAAATTCATTTGGAATTGGAATATGTTCTATTCCAGTAGGTCCTATCTCTTGCAAATAAGTATTTATAATATTAATAGTTATAGCTTCTGGAGGTATTTTTACAAAATTGCTCTTTTCAAAATCATCTACAAACAAATTTGATTGATGTTCTTTTATAAAATCTATTACTTTTCCTTCGTACCATTCTCTGTATTCCTGTTTTTCCTTTTCAGAAAAACCTTCAATCCATTTTTCATATTCCTCTCTTAGTGTATCATTAGAAATTAAATCAATTTTTCTATCTATTGATGGAATATGCATAATTTGTGTAAAATGAATTTCCGTCAATGCTCTTTCACACATTTCTTTGGTTATATTTTGAATTGGAACAGACGATAAGTCAAATCTACTTTTATCTCCATTTGTTTCATTACATTTATCAAGTAAACAATTCCATACTCTTTCAGTCATTTTTTCTCTAGGTATTTGATAATAAAGCGCATTTATATTTTTCATTTCGGATATTTTTTGTGTTACTATATCATCAATCCAAGTTGCATAATCTTCTTGTGATAATCCTTCTTCAAATGTTTCGTTTGGAATTTCTCTAATAATATTTTCTGATTTTTGTAATAATGTTTCGTAAATTTGTCTACTACGACTTGCTTCAGGAATTTGCTCTAAAAACCTTTGAACATCATAACCTTCTGCTTGTAATAATCTTGCACCTTCAGTACATACTTCTATGGTTTTTTGAGAATCTCTTAAATTATGAAAAATGAACTGGATATTATCTGGATTATTTCTTACTACATCTACGACCAATCTATTACACCACTCACCATATTCCTCATCTGTCATATTTTCATCTATTTTTTGCTCAGGTAAAGAGTATATAATATTACTTTCTCTTGATATAGCAAACTCCCACATGTCTCTATCTTTCACTTGTTCAGGAATTATACTAAAGACATCAGAAAAAGCATCGTCTGATTTTTCTAATAGGCTTCTTGAAAAATCTGCATCAAATTGCTCAGGTGGAATTTCTGCTAATATTGATGTATCCATAATATTATCTAGTCTATCTACTAATGCTTTTACTGTATTTCCATTTATGATAGCAGATGGAGCTGTACCTATAAATTTTCTTATACTAGAATCAAAAATTTTTTTATCTGGGTTCTTTAAGAAATTTTCAATTAATTCTTGATTAATATACTCTGGTCTTGTGCTTAATAGAATATCAGAAAGTTGTTCAAGACTAAAAGCTTGTTCACATTTTTGATTTAGTAATTTTGTGTAAAATTCTTTATACTTTTGATTGTTTTCTCCTGACAATATTCCATCTATATCAGACATTTCAAAACTATAAGAATTACAGCCCAATATCTCATAAGCTTCATCGCCATAAATATCAATAACATCTCTTAATAATTGGTTAGCTTCATCTCTACCTAAAATCAGCTCTCTAAATGATTTATCTCTTTCAGAAATTGCAAGTATTGCTGTAAAAGCATCATAATCCATATTGTATTTATCAAAAATATCAGAACAATGTTTATAATATTCAGCATAAAAATCTCTAATATTTTCTGCAGAAGCATCATCTGGTAAGTCTATTTGTTGTCCAAGACTTTCTAATCTTTGGTCGATTTCATCAAATATTGTTTGTTCATTATCAATAAAAAACTTAATTTGCTCTTTTGTCATTTTTTACTCCTATTCTACAATCTATCTCTCTTCTTCATCATCCTTGTCTTTTGCTTTTTTTCTGTCATCGGCATTAAAATTTTTAAGTATGTCATTAAGTTCTTTAAGTATTTCATATTCTTTTTTTTCTTTATTTTCTTTATTTTCTTCCATATGGTTAATCTCCTTCTATATGAAATATTTTTTTAAAAAATTTTATTATTTTATGGTAAAATCTCTCTTTTTTTACTTTAATAGGCAAGTTATTGATTTCTTTCTCCTGCTGTTCATTAATATTATCCTTTTCAATTTTTCTTTTGTTAAAAATATCAATATTATATTTTACTTTCTTTTCTTCTTCAATTTTTTGTCTATCATATTTTTCTTTTGATTCAATTCTTTCCTTTTGATAAGGTGTAGCCCAATAATCTCTAAAAATATTTGCTAAAATAGCTTTAGTTTCATCTAGTAAGTCCTGTTCCTCAAAACTTTTATTTATATCAATTTTAAAATCATACTTTTTATCCATCTTTACTTTAAATGTATCTAACATAGTTTGGGGTATTTTATTTACACTTTCTTGTGGCACATGGTTTAATATTTCTATTACTTCTTTATATGCTTTTGGATAGTTATCTTCCATCTTTAGTTCCTCCGATTTATTTTTGATATAATAATACAATTTATTTATAACATAAAATTACAAACTATGCAATTCCTCATTTTACATTTCTAAATCTAATTCTTTTTCTTTATCTTCCTGTTTTATCTGTTTTTCACCAGTTTGTTCTACCTCTATTCCTCTTTCTAATTCAAATCCTTTTGAAGTAATATAGTCATAAAAATTGTTTTGTAAAGTTCTATAACTATCTCTCCCTTTCCAAAAATCTCTTGCACATATTTTATCTATATCGTTTCCTTCTTTATCTTTGGTATGTACTACTGGATTTTTTGTACTTAAGCCCCTTTAATTTCAATACTTTATGGAATAGGTTGTCCTTTATTTTTATCGTTCTTGAGTGTTACATTCTTGTGTACTGTTGACTTTGAAATTCCAAATTTTTTGGCTGCTCCACGTACTGTATCTTTTGAATCTATTATATATTGTGCTAGAGCTACTGCTCTTTCTTCTATTGAAACTCCTCTCATAAAAGCAAAACCTCCATACGAATACATTTGTTTAATTGTATTCGCACAGAGGTGTGTTTATGAATTTTATTTTATTGCTGTTTCATTGTGTCAAAATTCCCCGTCCCTTTTGGCATAGAATTTTAGAATTTGGTAGTAAAAGTGAATATTTGCAAATTATGTAAAATTGGTGTATAATATATTAGAATTATGCGCTTTGCATAATTGTTAAGGAAGTATTTTTCTTAACATAAGGTTAAATTTCAAGCTGATAGTCCGCAATTAACGAAAGGAGTTATACACAATGAGCGAACAAAGAGAACTTAACCCTAGCGAGTATTTTGAAATTGTAAAGGCACGGAAACAAACAGTAACAGATGAAGACTTATCAAGAATCTATGATAACTGTTTGGAGTTGCTGAACAAGTACAAAATCACTGGTCAGACTGCCGGTATGAGAAAGTTGTTATTCCATCTTCAAAGTGTTGAGGCTGAACGAGAAATCGTTAAGATGGGTATTACAACCTTTATCTACAGAGACGATATCGAAGAATATATCGATAATATTGCAAAAGATACTGTTAAGATTATCGAACTCGAAAAATACGAGAGAGAGATTCCTGATGAAATCGTTGCTATTATCGAACAGGTCAAAGATAAATTTGACCAACTCTATATTCTCTTTACCGACTACACTGGAAAAGTTGAAAGACAAGTTGAAAAGGAACGTAGGCCAAAAGACCCAATTCTGTTTGGTACTTTCCAAAATGAACAGACAAGAACAGTCATTGACAGATTTTATTTCTTGGGTGACTGGGAAGATGAATATTGCGACCTTACTTTAGACAAGATGGTAAATGAAGTCGAAGCAAGTAAAAAACGCAATGTTGTCAGAACTATTAATACTCCTGAAGATATTGAGGAGTTGAAGAAACAGTTAGACCAACTCGTTCCGTCAAGAGACGCTTTCAGAATTGACCACAGCAAGAAAAAAGGAGTATTCAAGAGAATCAGAAGCTTCTTAGGTGGTGAGAAAAAATGAAAAGGAATGTAGACTTAAGCGAAAGCCGAATGTTTACAACTTCTGAGCCACTTACTGGATTAGCCAAACTAATTCACGATGCTTTAAAGGTTACTAAACCATGGAATTTTGAAAATAATCCCCAGAAACTTACAAGTGATTTAGATTTGGAAGTAATTGCAGAACAAAGACGTGTTTTTGCTGTAGGAAGTAAGAAAGAGCGTCAAAACTGGAAACGAAATCACGCATACGATACAGACCAAATTTGCGATTGTTGCGGACAAAAAAGAGGCAAGAAACCTTGGGCAAAAAATAGATGTAATTGTTACTCTATGGTTTTCACTCCCAAGATTCCTTGGAAATTTTAATCTTAAAACTAAAAGTCATATTCAATAATTTGAATATGGCTTTTTAGTTTTTTAATATTCTAAATCCCATTCTTTTTCTCTTTCTTCTTTTCTTATTTGTTTTTCTGGATCAATTAAATTATGTGTTTCTTTTTCAAAATATCTTATTAAATTATCCTCTTCAGCTATATCAAATCTCTTTACTATCCATTTTATAAACTTATTAACTGTTTTTTCAAAAGTATTTATAATTTTCTTCAAAAACTTATTTTCCTTTTCTAAATGATATATTTCATCTTCATATTTATTTTCAACTTTTCTTATTTCTTGTTTTAGCTTAATAGGATAATCATTTTCTAATGTTTTAAGATTTTCTTTAATCTCTTTATTTTCTGCTAAAATAGATTGTCTTTCTTTTTCATATTTTTCAGCTTTATCAACTAATCTACATTGTTTATATAATTCGTGATGTAAAGAGCAATTTTCTTCGTGTAATTTCTCTATTAATTTATTTTTAGGTTTTATAATTAGTTCTTCTATTTTTTCATCTCTACCAAGCATTATTTTACTAAAATCTTTTATATTAGGCACATCTGGTAATTGTAATTCAATATCTTGCAGAACTGTTTTAGAATTTTCAAAACCAGTTATTTTTTTATAATCTTCAACAGATAAATGAACTCTGCCATCTTCCTTACCTCTTTCTAGATTAAAGTTATTAGCTTTTACATAATTATAAAATGCATCTTGTAATTGTCTATAACTATCTTTTTCTTTCCAAAATTCACTACAAGCAATTTTATCAATATCATTTCCTTTTTTATCTTGTGTATGAACTACTGGTATAAATACTAAATGCATATGTGGAGTTTCTTCATCCATATGTACTTTTGCAGATAAAATATATTGTTCTCCTAAATTCTTGTAATCACACACAAATTTATAAGCAGTTTTGAAATATCTTTTAGTTTCTTCTTCACCGATAGAATTAAAGAACTCTTTATCAGACGTTATAATATACTCACATACAATATTACTCACAGTTTTTATTTGCCCTTTTAAATTGTATTTTTCTCTAATTAATTCAAATTCTTTTTCATAAGAATGTTTACAATCTTTTAAAGAATAATTAAGATAAGATAATTCTTGATTGATGTTTTTATTAGAATAATTTTTATTTCTTCTTTCGTTATGTCGATAAATTCCTTTCAAATCTTCTCTTTTGTATTTTTCATTTCTAACAATAGCATAGCTCATAATTCATCCCTCCTTTGCATATGCTCTTTAGCTAACACCTTGAAGTGTTGTAACACACTACAACACTTTTTTAGCTGACTGCTTCAAAAAGTGTTAGTGTGGCAGGGCTATTGCCCCACACCCCTCCCAATCCAAAACATAAAACACTGTTTTTTTATTTTAGATTGCTAAAAAACTATAAATAGTTTTTTAGGCAAATTAAAAAGAAGCTATTTCTAATCTAGTAGAATTAACCTCTTTTTTAATTTGCATATAAGCTATCCCAATCAAAGTCATCAAAGCATCTGTCACTTTTATATGGAATATATTTTTTATTGTTGGGGTAATACACATTATTATAATTATTTTTATTTTTTATATTATTTATTATATCTTTGTCCTTTTCAACTATAGGATATGGTTGTTTTTGACTATCTGAATAGTTATTTGTTTCAATACCCTCTTGAATTTCTTGACTATACCTATTGATATTTTCGACTATAGGTATAATCTGTCTTTCTTCTATTTCTTTACTATCTTTTTTATATTTTAATTTAATACTTACATATCCTTTATCTTTTAATGACCTTATTATTTTAGATACTCTTTCATGTGTTACATTCACTATATTTGCAATATACTTATTGCTTGCAAAACAACTTTTAGTTTCTTCACTTAAATATAAAATCATTGATAATATTATTTTTTCTTTATCTGATAAATCTTCATTTAATAAGATTCCTGCTGGTATCCATAGACCTTTTAGTTTTTGCATATCATATCCTCCTTTCGTTTAGTTTTTATTCGCACCACGTTCGATTCTGTGGCATTCAAAATACGATTTGGTATAATTTTAGGGTAAAAAAATAAGCCTTAAAGTTTTACTTTTAAGACTTACGTTTTATTTACTTATTTAATTACCAATCCCAATCTCACAACAGGATTTTTTGTACTTAAGAAAACTCCTTTAATTTCAATACTTTCAGGAATAGGTTGTCCTTTATTTTTACCGTTCTGGAGTGTTACATCGGTGTGTACTGTTGATTTTGAGATTCCAAATTTTTTAGCTGCTCCACGTACTGTATCTTTTGAATCTATTATATATTGTGCTAGAGCTACTGCTCTTTCCTCTATTGAAACTCCTCTCATAAAAGCAAAACCTCCATATGAATACATTTGTTTAATTGTATTCTTATAGAGGCTCATTTATGAATTTTATTTTATTGCTATTTCATTGTGCCAAAATTCCCCGTTAGACAGTCTGATGTATTGATATTCTTCTTCTATTAACTTCTCTAGTATTTGAATAGCATTGCTTGCAGCACCTTTTCTTATATTATCTGCCACAACCCACATATTAATTCCAGATTCTACACTATTATCTCTTCTTAGTCTTCCAATATATACTTCATCTGTTCCTGTTGAATTTGTAGCCAAAGGATATATTTCTTTTTCAATATCGTCCTGAATAACAATAGAAGGACTATTTGATAATACTTTTTTTAATTCATTCATATTTACTTCTTTTTCAAATTCAACATTAATTGATTCAGAGTGAGAATTTAAAACAGGAACTCTTACTGTTGTTGCTGTAATTTTCATATCTGGATTATTTAAAATTTTTCTAGTTTCATTAATCATTTTCAGTTCTTCCTTAGTGTATCCATTTTCGGTAAAAGAATCAATTTGAGGTATACAGTTATTAGCAATTGGATATGGAAATTTTTGATTTTTTAATCCTTTTAAAGTATCCTCTAAGTCTTTAATTCCTTTTTGTCCTGCACCTGATACTGCTTGATATGTAGAGTATACTATTCTTTTGATTTTATAGATATCGTCTAATGGTTTTAATGCAACAACTGCTTGTATTGTTGAACAATTAGGGTTTGCTATAATACCTTTATGTTTTTTTATATCCTGTACATTTACTTCTGGTACTACAAGTGGTACATCTTTGTTCATTCTAAAATAGCTACTATTATCTATTACAATTGTGCCATTTTTTACTGCAATTGGTGCATATTTTTTAGATACTTCTCCTCCAGCAACAAATATTGCATAATCAAACTTTTTGTTAAAAGTCTCTTTTGTTAATTCTTGTATTACGTATTCTTCTTCCATGAATTTTACTTTTTTTCCCTTGGATCTTTTAGAGGCAAAAATTTCATATTCAATATTAGGAAATCTTTTTTCTTCTAATACTTTTAAAACTGTCTGTCCTACTAAACCTGTGACACCAATTATTGCTAATCTTTTATTTTTCATATTATTTCATTCCTTTAATAAATCTTTCATATTATATATGCCAGCATTTTGATTTATAATAAATTGAGCCGCCTTTAGTGCTCCTTTTGCAAATATTCCTCTTGATGTTACATTATGTGTTATTTCTAAACTTTCATTCTCACTAAAAAATATTACAGTATGTTTTCCAACTTCTGTTCCCCCTCTAATAGAATGGATTCCTATCTCCGTATTGCTACGTTTTATCTTTCTTTCATGTCTATCATATATATACTCAAATTTGTTTTCTAATACTTCATTTATAGAATCTGCTAACATTAAAGCTGTTCCACTTGGACTATCTATTTTATTTCTATGGTGTGTTTCTATTATTTCAATATCTGCTTCCTTAAGTTTAATTGCTAATTCTGATATTATTTGACTCATTAGACTAATATTATAAGACATATTGCTCGATTTAAAAATAGGAATTGATTTTGAATATTGTTCACATATCTTCTTTTCCTCATCAGGGCTAAACCCTGTTGTTGCTATTACAATTGGTATTTTGTTTTTCTTTGCATATTTTAAAATATTAAATGTAGCTTTAGGGTTTGAAAAATCTATTATTACATCTGGATTTTTTTCTATTTCTTCTATGTTGCTATATATTGGTATTTTACTATTGCACTTCGTTTTATCATATCCAGCACAAACACTAAATTCATCACTTTTTTCTATCTCTTTTAAAAGTTCTTGCCCCATTCTCCCGGTTATTCCACTAATTAAGATTTTCATTCTTCCACCTCTATTAATCCATATTTCTTCATTTCTTGAATTAGACCTTCTTTTGCTTTGTCACTCATCTTTATTAATGGCAATCTTGGAATTCCTACATTATATCCTAAAATATTGTATGCTTCTTTTATTGGTATTGGGTTCACTTCTGAAAATAAACTTGATGTTAAATCTAAAGTTTTTAGTTGTAAATTTATTGCAGTTTCTATATCTCCTTTTAAAAATGCATATATCATTTTATGCACATCATTTGGTATGATATTTGAAAGAACTGAAATAACGCCAACTCCTCCAACTGAAAGTACTGGCAATATTTGATCATCATTTCCAGAATATATTGCTAAATTATCTTTGCATAAATTTGCTATTTCTGCTATTTGTGATATATTTCCACTTGCTTCCTTTATTGCAACTATATTTTTTAGTTTTGAAAGTTCTAAGCATGTTTTAGGTAATATATTAACACCAGTTCTAGAAGGCACATTATATAAAATTACTGGAATGTTTATTGCATTTGCTATAGCTTTATAATGAGCTACTAATCCTTCTTGTGTAGTTTTATTATAATATGGCGTAACTAACAAAACAGCATCTGCTCCAACACTTTCAGAATATTTTGACAATTCTATTGCATTTTTAGTACAGTTGCTTCCAGTTCCAGCAATTATTGGTATTCTTTTATTTGCTACATCTATAGCAAATTTGATTGTTTCTTTTTTTTCTTGCATAGTCATTGTTGAGGATTCTCCTGTGGTACCACATACAATTATTGCATCTGCTCCATTTTTTATTTGATATTCTATCAAATTTCTAAATTCATTAAAATTAATGCCATCATCTATAAATGGAGTTACAATAGCTGTTCCACAGCCTTTAAATATTATTTTTTTCATATCAGTCTCTCCTTATTTTATAATATATTTTTTATTAATTCTTCCTGTGTTTTATTCGAGAGTAATGCTGGTGGTATATCAAAAACAGTAATAGCTCCATATTCTCCTTTTTGATATAATCTATATACAGCTCTAGCATATGCTACTAGTACACTTGCTGTAAATTCTGGATTAGAATCTAACTTTAAAGAATATTCTATTATCTCCTTTGATTTATCATTTTTTCCTGTTTTTCCACTCCTTATTACAACTCCACCATGTGGCATTGTATTATGATATTTTTTTAATTCTTCTTCTGATACAAAATTTACAATTGTATCATAGTCTGCAAAATAGTTTGGCATATTTATTATTTCATTTTTTACCTTTTCCTGATCTGCATTTTTCTCTAAAACAACAAAACATTCTCTTATGTGTTTTTCTCTAGCCGTTAATTCTATGCTCTCTCCCTTTCGCACTCTTTCCATTGCTTTTTCTACTGGTATTGTATATTGTTTTGCATCCTTAACTCCATCTATTCGTCTTATTGCATCAGAATGTCCTTGACTTACTCCTTTTCCCCAAAACGTATATGTATTACCTTTTGGTAAATAGCATTCTGCTAATAATCTATTTAATGAAAAAATCCCTGGATCCCATCCGCATGAAATCAAGGCTATTTTTTTAGCTGATTTGGCACTTTCATTTACATTTTTAAAATGACCCTGTATTTTTGCATGTGTGTCAAAACTATCTATTACATTAAACATAGATGCAAATTTAGGTGTCTGAACTGGTAAATCTGTAGCAGAACCTCCACACAAAATCATAACATCTATATCATCTCTCCATTTTTCTATTTCTTCTATCGAATTTACTTTTACATTTGTTAATGTCTTTATACTACTAGGGTTCCTTCTTGTAAATATGGCTCTTAATTCCATATCATTATTATTTAAAACTGCAAGTTCTACCCCTTTTCCTAAGTTTCCATATCCTATTATTCCAACTTTTATACTCATATTATCTCTCCTTCTTTATCTATTATTGTTCCTACATTTTCAAAATTAAAAGTGGATTTTACTATTATTTTAATATTCCCTTCTTTAGCTATTTCCACACATTTATAATGTAAAACTTTTGCTCCATTTTTTGCCATTTCTATCATTTTATTATATGATATTTGTTTATATTTTGTTGCACATTTATTTTTATTTGGATCATCTGAATAAATTCCATCTACATCTTTAAAAATTTCACATTCCTTTAATCCTAGTGCTTTAGCTAAAGCTATTGCAGTAATATCAGAACCACCGTCTTCCAAGTGTCGTTACATTATTATTTCTTGTAAGTCCTTGAAATCCTGCAACTATTACAATTTTTTCTTCTTTTAATTCTTTCAATATTCTATCAGTATTTATATCAATAATATTGGCATTTCCATAATTAGAATCAGTAATTATTGGAACTTGCCATCCAAGAAGAGATACTGCTTCATATCCCAAATTACTCAAACACATTGATAATTTTGCTATTGTAATTTGTTCCCCTGTTGTTAATAAAACATCTTGCTCTCTTAAATTTTCTTTTGTTGAAATTTCTCCTTTCTCTTTTAATAATTCATCTGTCATATTCCCTTGTGCTGA
>OIZL01000813.1_pt1 | contig 20401 bp, 15 predicted proteins | sample 1588541 | NCBI WGS metagenome assembly OIZL01 (sample SAMN03283285) | human gut metagenome | biome: human-associated habitat; material: feces | host: Homo sapiens | place: Peru | collected 2012 | reverse complement strand
GAACATCTTGGTCTTTTTCAGCATGATGCCGGAAACGATGATGGCGGCCATGCCGATGAAGTAAGCAGAGGTCGCGACCCATGCGGAGCCGCCGAAGATTGCGCCGGCGATCATGGCGATGAACGGAACCTTTGCGCCGCAGGGGATGAAGGTGGTGGTCATGATCGTCATGCGGCGGTCACGCTCGTTTTCGATCGTTCTGGAGGCCATGATGCCCGGGATGCCGCAGCCGGAGCCGATGAGCATCGGGATGAAGGACTTGCCGGAAAGACCGAACTTGCGGAAGACACGGTCCAGGACGAAGGCGATACGGGCCATGTAGCCGCACGCTTCGAGGAAAGCCAGCAGGAGGAACAGCACGAGCATCTGCGGCACGAAGCCGAGCACCGCACCGACACCGGCGACGATACCGTCGTTGATCAGTCCGCTGAGCCATTCGGGAGCGTTAGCCGCTTCGAGGCCATCGCCGACGAGGACGGGGATACCGGGGACCCAAACGCCGTAGTCGGCGGGATCCGGCTCGTCAAAGCCTTTGTCGGTGAAGTAGCTGACAGCGTCGAGATAGGTCATTGCGCAGGTGCTTTCTTCGTCTGCACCTTCGGGAATGGCGGAGTAGTAAACGGTGAGTTCGCTGGTTGCCAGCGTTTCCTCATCCTCGACCTCGCAGGTCGCAGTTTCGGCATCCGTCTGGAACGCCTTGAGCTCTGCCAGCGCAGCGTCCGCGTCGAAATCCTCGGCTTCGAGGTCAACGCCGGTAAAGGCGGTCACAGCCTGCACGGCTGCGGTGTAGTCGTCAGCGGCTTCGCCATAGGCGCTCGAGCCGATGCCCAGCAGGTGCCAGCCATCGCCGAACACGCCGTCGTTCATCCAGTCCGTTGCGGCGGTGCCGACCGTGACCATCGAGAGATAGTACACCAGGAACATGATGACCGCGAAGATCGGCAGGCCCAGCCAACGGTTGGTGACCACGCGGTCGATCTTATCGGAGGTCGTCAGCTTACCGGCGGCCTTCTTCTTGTAGCAGGCATTGAGGATGGAGGAGATGTAAAGGTAACGCTCGTTGGTGATGATGGATTCGGCATCATCGTCCATTTCCTTTTCGGCGGCCTTGATATCGGTTTCAATATGTGCAAGGGTCGTCGGGTCGATCTTCAGCTTTTCCAGCACCTTGTCGTCGCGTTCGAAGATCTTGATGGCGTACCAGCGCTGCTGCTCTTCGGGCAGGCCGTGGACGGCAGCTTCCTCGATGTGCGCAATCGCGTGCTCAACACAGCCGGAGAAGGTGTGCTGCGGGACGGTCTTTGCGTTGTGTGCCGCATCGATGGCAGCCTCGGCGGCCTCCATGATGCCCGTGCCCTTCAGGGCGGAGATCTCAACGATCTTGCAGCCCAACTGACGGGACAGCTCCTCGGTGTTGATCTTATCGCCGTTCTTCTTGACGATATCCATCATGTTGATGGCGATAACGACCGGGATGCCAAGCTCGGTGAGCTGGGTGGTCAGGTACAGGTTACGTTCAAGGTTCGTGCCGTCGATGATGTTCAGGATGGCATCCGGGCGTTCGCCGATCAGATAATTTCTGGCGACAACTTCTTCGAGCGTGTACGGGGACAGCGAATAGATACCGGGAAGGTCGGTGATGACGACACCGTCATGCTTCTTGAGCTTGCCTTCCTTCTTTTCAACGGTGACGCCCGGCCAGTTGCCGACGAACTGGTTGGAACCAGTCAGCGCGTTGAACAGCGTAGTTTTGCCGCTGTTGGGATTACCCGCAAGGGCAATGCGTAGTTCCATATCAAAAATCCTCTCTTTCCGCGATTAGTGTCTGCTAACCGCAAGCGATAAAATACACAGCTTTACTCAACCTCGATCATTTCCGCATCCGCCTTGCGAAGGGAAAGCTCATAGCCGCGGACCGTAACCTCAACGGGGTCGCCCAGCGGAGCCACCTTGCGGATGTAGACCTCGGTACCCTTGGTCAGTCCCATGTCCATGATACGGCGCTTGACCGCGCCTTCACCGTGGAGCTTGACGACCTTGACCGTCTGACCGACCGCAGCCTGTCTGAGTGTTTTCATAAATCGTATCCTCCTTTTTTCTCATTTCGGATATGCGGCAGGGCCGTCATACCATAATTTTTCTTGACATTTCCTCGCTGATGGCAACGCGGGCTTCTTTCACATTCACGATCACGTTCCCGCCGAGGCGATTGACGATCGTGACCGTTCCGCCGACCACGAAGCCGAGGTTTTCCAGATGCTTTTTGACCTCCGGCGTTCCGCCGATTCTCTGGATCGTATTGATTTCACCGATGTCTGCAAGATTCAACGGCATCATGCTCATCCCTCGCTTTATCTGTCAATTCGATGCCGATTAGTTGTTCCTAACCAGTCGGGCAAATCATTGGTTAGCTCTCGCTAACCCTGCTTCATAATACACAGAGCACCCGAATTTGTCAAGCGTTTTTTTGGAAAAAATTTGCCAGGGTTTATTTTCGTCGGCTTTCCCAAATAGTTAGCGGTATCTAACTCCATTATTTGGGCAACATGACGACGCTTCGCCTCATTGCTCTCCTTTCGTTTCCTGCGGTGTGCAGGCCGCAAGAAAGTGCTGGACCGTTTCCGGCAGGCGCACGTCCTTCTTCCAGATGAGCATCGTCTGCGTTTCCAGCTCCGGCTCGTCGAGGACCCGGACGTTTAGGCCGGTGCAAAGACTCTGCATCGACTGCGGGAAGATCGCCGTCGCTAACCCCGCCCCGACCCAGAGCATTGCGTCGCGTGCGTCGTCGCAGACGCAGAATACCTCGGCCGTCAGCCCTTGACGCCGGAATGCGCCGAGAATCAGTTCCTCATAGCGCCGGTATAAGATCAGCGGCCGTTGCTGCAAATCGGCCAGCCGTGCGCTTCCCTCCCCTGTCAGGTCGCTTCCCGGCGGCGAAGCGACGATCATCGGCTCGGTACAGAGCGTCCGGGATGCGACGTTTTCCAGCCGTAGCGGCGTTCGCGCGACGGAGATATCGATCATCCCGTCGAGCAGATATTGCAGCAGCGTAAAGCTCGCCGCGTCGCGCACCTCGAAGCTGACCTCCGGATAGCGGCGGTGAAACGCAGTAATATAAGGCAGGATCGTCGGTACAGTGCTGGAGGTAATGCCCAGCCGCAGAATGTGCTTCTTTCCCGCCGCCGCGACCTCCTGCCGCGTCGAACCGGCGTAGTCCAACAGACGTGAGGCGCGTTCATACAGCAGCCGCCCCGCCTCCGTCAGAACCACCCCCCGGCTCGTTCGGTCGAAAAGGCGCACATTCAGCTCCTGCTCAAGCTGCCGCACCTGATAGCTCAACGGCGGCTGCGAAATATTCAAGCGCCGTGCTGCCTCGTGAAAGCTGCCTAAATCCGCGATCCTGCAAAAATACTCCAACTGGCGCAGCTCCATCTTCCATTCCTCCGATACAAAAATAATATTGAAAAGATATAAAAACAATATTTTCTATATCGATGATACTGTATTATACTATTCCTGTCAAGAAAAAATCGAGGAGTTTGCTATGCGAAATCTGGCTGTTTACCTGAAAAAGTATCGAAAAGAGAGCATCATCGCGCCGCTGTTCAAGCTGCTGGAGGCGTTATTCGATCTGTTTGTCCCGCTGCTCGTCGCGCGAATGATCGACGCGGGCGGCACGGCGGACGGAATGCGGACCGTCTGGCTCAGCTTCGGCGGGCTGCTGCTGATGGCGGCGGTCGGCCTCGGCTGCTCCGTGATCGCGCAGTACTTTGCCGCAAAGGCCAGCACCGGCTTCGGCGGCGCACTGCGGCAGGCGATGTTTGACCATATCCAGTCCTTCTCCTATACGGAGCTGGACCGCCTCGGCACCAGCACGCTCATCACCCGCCTGTCCGACGACGTGAATCAGGTGCAGACCGGCCTGAACATGGGACTGCGGCTGCTGCTGCGCAGCCCGTTCATCGTGCTGGGCGCAATGGTCATGGCCTTTACCATCGACGTGCGCTGTGCGCTGATCTTTGCGGTCGCCATCCCCATTCTGTTCGGCGTGGTGTATCTTATCATGCAGATCAGCATCCCGCTGTTCAGCAAAGCGCAGGCCGGACTCGACCGCGTAACGGCAGCAACGCGGGAAAACCTGACCGGTGTGCGCGTCATCCGTGCCTTCTGCCGCGAGGAGCGGTCCGCCGCCGAATTTGAACGCGACAACCGGGCGCTGACGAAGCTGAACCGGTTCGTCGGGCGCATCTCCGCGCTGATGAATCCGCTGACGTACGTTCTTATCAACATCGCAGCGGTCGTCCTCATCCGCGAGGCGGGCGTTCGCGTGAACCTCGGCCGGCTCCAACAGGGCGAGGTCGTGGCGCTCTATAATTATATGCTGCAAATCACGGTCGAGCTGATCAAGCTGGCCTCGCTCATCATCACGCTGAACAAATCCGTCGCCTGCGCCAAGCGGGCCGCCGCCATCTTGCAGGTCGAGCCGAGCATGACCTATCCGGAGGCCGGAGCGCAGGGCCAATCCGATGCCCCCGCCGTTGAGTTCCGCAATGTCAGCTTCACCTACGCGGGCGCAGGCGCACCGAGTCTGAGCAATATCAGCTTCTCTGCCGCCTCCGGCCAGACCGTCGGAATCATCGGCGGCACGGGCAGCGGCAAGACCACGTTGGTAAATCTCATCTCCCGCGCCTACGACGCAAGCGAGGGTGAGGTGCTGCTCTCCGGCACGCCCATCGGCGATTACGCAAAGCAGGCGCTGTGCGACCGCATCGGTGTTGTGCCGCAGCGGGCCGTTCTGTTCTGCGGCACCATCCGCGATAACCTCCGCTGGGGCAATGAAAACGCATCGGACGACGCGCTCTGGCACGCGTTGGAGCTTTCGCAGGCCAAGACGGTCGTCGAGGACAAGCCGGGCAGGCTGGACTTCGAGGTCGAACAGGGCGGTAAAAACCTCTCCGGCGGCCAGCGCCAGCGACTTACCATCGCCCGCGCCCTCGTCAAGCAGCCGGAGCTGCTGATTCTGGACGACAGCTCCAGCGCGCTGGACTACGCCACAGACGCCGCCCTCCGCCGCGCCATCCGTTCGCTGAACGGCACGACGACGACCTTCCTCGTTTCGCAGCGCATCGCCTGTGTACGGCAGTCCGACCGGATTCTGGTCCTTGACAACGGTATGCTCGCCGGCTGCGGCACGCACGACGAGCTGATGCGCTCCTGCGAGGTCTATCAGGAGATCTACTATTCCCAGTTCCCCGAAGAACGGCCCACGGCCGGAAAGGAGGCGTAAGCGATGAAAGCAGACAAATTAAAGCAAAACGGCGCTGCGCTGCGCCGTTTGATGCCGTACCTTGGGCGGCATTGGTTGCTCCTTGCGCTGAGCATCCTGCTGTCCGCAGCTTCCGTGATTCTTCAGCTCTACGTCCCGATTCTGTTCGGCGAGGCCATTGACCGCATTGTGGCCGCCGGACGCGTGGATTTTGCCGAAATGGGGCGCTACCTGGTCCGAATTCTGATTCTCGCCTCCGCCTCCGGCATTTTTACGTGGCTGATGAGTCTGATGAACAACCGGCTGACCTACGGGGTCGTGCAGGAGCTGCGCTCGGAGGCGATGGCGCATCTGCAAAAGCTGCCGCTGTCCTACCTCGACACACACAGCACCGGCGACATTCTCAGCCGCATCGTCACGGACATCGACGTGCTGTCCGACGGCCTGCTGCTCGGCTTTTCGCAGCTCTTTTCCGGCGTTGTGACGATTCTTGTCACACTGATTTTCATGTTCCGCACGAATCTGCTCATCTCGCTGCTCGTCGTACTGCTGACACCGCTGAGCTTCCTCGTCGCGCGGTTCATCTCCTCACGGTCGTATAAAATGTTCCGCCGCCAGAGTGAGCTGCGCGGTCAGCAGATGGCGCTCGTCGACGAGCTGATCGGCAATCAGAAGGTCGTCAAGACCTTCGGCTATGAGCAGCGGGCCGAAACGCGCTTCGCAGCGATCAACGAGGACCTTGTACAGTGCAGCAAGCAGGCAATCTTCTACAGCAGTCTGACCAATCCCTCCACACGCTTCGTCAACAGCCTGATCTACGCCGGTGTGGCGCTGGCAGGCGTGCTGATGATCCCCGGTTCGCTGACGGTCGGCGGGCTTTCCGTGCTGCTGTCCTATGCAAACCAGTATATGAAGCCCTTTAACGACATCAGCGCTGTGGTCACCGAGCTGCAAAACGCACTGGCCTGCGCCTCGCGCGTATTCAGCCTGCTCGACGAGCCGGAGCAGTCGCCCGACGCGGACGGCACGCTGGAAAACGTCAAGGGCTGCGTCGAGCTGGAAAACGTTTCGTTCCGCTACGTCCCGGACCGTCCGCTGATCGAGCAGCTCGACCTCACCGCGCAGCCCGGTATGCGCATCGCCATCGTTGGCCCGACCGGCTGCGGCAAAACGACGCTCATTAACCTTCTGATGCGCTTTTACGACATGAACGGCGGCAGTATCCGCATCGACGGTGTGCCGGTCGATCAGCTATCGCGCCACGCCCTGCGCAGCAGCTTCGGCATGGTCCTACAGGACACGTGGATTAAAAACGATACCGTGCGCGAAAACATCCGCTTCGGCAAGCCCGACGCGACCGATGAAGAAGTCCTTCAGGCGGCCAAGCGTTCCCACTGCTGGAGCTTCATTCGCCGCCTGCCGCACGGGCTGGACACCGTTCTCTCCGAGGACAGCCTCAGTCAGGGGCAGAAGCAGCTGCTTTGCATCGCCCGCGTCATGCTCTGCCTCCCACCGATGCTGATTCTCGACGAGGCGACCTCCAGCATCGACACGCGCACAGAATTGCAGATCCAGTCGGCTTTCGACACGCTGATGCAGGGCCGAACGAGCTTCATCGTCGCCCACCGCCTGTCCACCATCCGCGACGCGTCGCAGATTCTCGTCATGCGCGACGGCAAAATCGTCGAGCAAGGCACACACACCGAGCTTCTGGCAAAGGGCGGCTTCTACAGCACGCTCTATTACAGCCAATTCCAACAGGTGCAATAATAAAGCTGCCCGTTTCCGAAACCGGAAACGGGCAGCTTTTCATCCATTATTCATCGCAACAATGCAGGCATCGAGGACTTGACGGACGACGGGAGTACAAGCGGAGCTGCCGCTGCCGCCGCCCTCGAGGATCACGACGAAGGCCAACGGGTAATCGTCGCTCTGGGTAAAGCCGGCAAAGAGCGCGTTGGCCGCCTGTCCTTCTCCGCGCTCGGCAGTGCCGGATTTCGCGCCGGCGTAGAGGCCGCTGAAATACCATTCGCCATAGTTATTGACGACGGCGTAGTGCATCATACCGGCCAGCGCGTCTGCCGTTTCGGGCTGAAGCACGCGGTCGAGGAGCTTCGTTTCGGCGCTGTATTTTTCCTTGCCGTTGAACGTGATGTCCTTGACGAGATACGGGCTGGCTGCCTGACCGCCGTTTGCGATCGCACCCATGTAGGTCATGTACTGACAGGGATTGATCTGGTCGGTGTACTGGCCGACACCCGCCCAGCCGACTTCAAAATCCGACTTGGTGTCGAGCCGGAAATTGCCGCGCTTCGTGTCCAGTCCGTCAAAGGCAAGGCTGTCCGTGATGCCGATGCGCTCGGCGTATTTCGTCAGCGTCGCCGCACCAAGCTCGGTCGCCGTCTGTGCGAAAGCAACGTTGCAGGACTGGCTGAGGGCCTGCTCAAAGGAGATATCGCCGTGGACGGCGTTGCACACGACCGTTTCCCCCGCGATAACGCAGCTTCCCTCGCAATAGAACCGGCGATTTTCGATGCCGTCAATTGTTTCAAGCGCGGCCGCTGCCGTTACGAGCTTGAACGTCGAGCCGGGAGCGTAGGCTGCGTGCAGGAAGCGGTTGATATACACGCCGTCATAATCGTCCGGATGCTCGTCCATCCACGAATAGCTCGGCGGATCGGCCGGGTCAAAGCTCGGTGTGGAAACCATGCACAGAATTTCACCCGTCCGGTAGTTATAAACGCCGACCGTGCCTTTGTAGCCCTGTAGAGCGTTGTAGGCTGCCTTCTGCACCTCGGAACTGAGCGTCAGGCGCATCTGACCGCTGCCCGTTCCGCCGTTGTAGGTGCCGTTGATGAGGTCAAAGCCGACCATCTCGTCGCCGTACTCCTGCATGAGCGCCGGGGTGATGTTGCCGTCGTTGTCGCCCAGTAGGTGCAGCATCGCGCGGCGGAGCGTTTCGTTATCGGCATAGGACCGGCCGTCACGCGAATCCATCAGCAGCGTACCGCCACGGTCGGTGATGGTGCCGCAGTCCATCACGCCGTTGTTGGAATAGACGTGCGGGCTGCTCTGGAACGTCACCCAGTCCGAGGCCTTGAAGAAGTAGCGAACGGTGATCGTCAGAAGGCCAAGAATCAGCGCAAAGCAGAGGATCATCGTAAACCATGCACGTTTGGCCAGCTTATTCATCCTCGTCCACCTCCTCCGGCTGCACGGTTTTCACCGCGAGGCTTGCGTTCTGCCGGGTGTCCGCTGCCTTGATAAAGGCCAGCAGGCCCCACGAAGAGAGCATACTGGAGCCGCCGTTGGACAAAAACGGGAAGGTCACGCCCGTCAGCGGCAGGAGGTCCATCGTGCCGAACACGTTCAGGATGGTCTGCGTCATGAAGATCGCCACCGCGGCACACGCGCCGATGGTATAAAAGCTGCTGCGCCCGACCGCGCAGGAACGCAGAACAAAAACGCCCAGCACCACGATCGCGCACACTAGCGTAATGGCGACGATCAGGCCCCATTCCTCACTGACAAAGGCGAACACAAGGTCCGTATCCGCCGCAGCAACGTATTTGAGCCAGCCGTTGCCCGCGCCGAGGCCCAAAAGGCCGCCGGAGGCAATGCACATCATCGCACGGGTCTGCTGATAGCCGAGGCTGTCATAGGGATGCTCCCAGACATGGCCCCAGCCGGAAAAGCGGCGCAGGATATAGGGCTTGAGCGACGCGGCGACCGCACCGGCAAAGCCCGTCGCCGTACAGGCAAGACCGATCGTCGCAAAGCTGCCGGAGCGCAGATAAGCGATGACAAGGAACGCAACAAAGAAGATCAGCGCCGTGCCGAAATCGCTCATCAGCGCCAAAAAGCCGCAGACGATCACGGAATAGACAATAAACGTGATAATATTGCGCTTGCTGACAATGCGGTCCATCGTGGAAGCGCCGACGTAGAGAAAACAGATTTTCACCAGCTCCGACGGCTGGAAGGAAAACGCGCCGAGGTCGATCCAGTTCTTCGCGCCGTAGGCCTCTCGGCCGAACACCAGGTTCACCGCCAGCAAACCGATGCCCGCAACGGCGGCAAGGTAGCGAAAAAACTTCGCCCGGTTCAAATCGCGCAGCGACCACGACACAACCAGATAGATTACGATACCGCCCGCCACGCAGATCACCTGCTTCATCAGCGCCGAGGCATCGGACGAGGCAATCACCGCAAGGCCCATCGTTGTCAGGAAAAACGCCAGCGTTTCCACGTCAAAGCCGCTGCGCCGCAGCAGCCGCAGCACGCAGAACAGCAGCCATTGCAGCCCGATCAGTGCGCCGAAGCTCAGGACGATGGATGCCGCGTTCTCCGGCTTGCAGTTCGTCAGAAGCTGCACGACCGTAAAGAGCTGAAACACCGTCAGCAGCAGCAGCGTCAGACCGGGCATGGAAACCTCGTTGGGCCGGGTGCGCGTATACTTCTGCTCCTCCAGCTCCTCGGCGGTCGTCGGCGCGAGCATGACCTCCACACCGCCGAGCGAGATGACATCGCCGTAGTTGATGGCGCTTACGCTCGTCTTTTCCCCGTTGACCAGCACGGAGCCGCGGGAACCGACCTCCGTAATGGACCAGCTTCCGTCATCATAGCGCGTCAAAACGGCATGATTTCTGGAAATTGTCGGGAAATTTACAATAATATCGCAATTCTTCGCGCGGCCGATGATATTCTCCCAGTGGGTAATCGGCAGCTGCTGCCCGTCGGGCATGACCAGCCACGCCCACGTTTCCGGCTCACGGCGAAAGCGCACCATCGGCTTGGCGCAGCGCCAGAGCAGCACGATCGCCAACGCAGGCGCAAGATAGCGCCAAATCGTACACAGCGTCGAGGCAAGCCCTGCCCCGTCCGACTGGAAATAGGCGCTGAGCTGATAGAATACGGAATCCATTGCGTTTCTCCTTCCGTAGGGATTTGATATGGCAAAGGCGGGAGCAAGCCCCCGCCGTAACTGCCGAAAATTTACTCGTCGTCGTAGTCCTCGTCATCCTCCGGATCAACGGTCATGTCATATGCCGGGTCATGCGAGACAAACGACGCGCTGGCCGGTGCCCGGACCGGCAGGTCCTCGACGCATTGGAGCGTGTAATACACCTCCGAGGGTGTCGGATAGCCCTTTTTATTCAGGCGCTTGTTGATGTGGTCGGTGATGAGCGTATAGATTACAGCAAAGATCGGAACGCCGAGCAGCATACCGATCACGCCGAAAATGCCGCCGAACACCAGAATCGCCACCAGCACCCACAGGTCGGAGATGCCGAGCTTCTCGCCGAGGATGCGGTTTTGCAGAATGTTGCCGTCGATCTGCTGCAAGATCAGGATGAAAATCAGGAACCAAAGCGCATAGATCGGCTTTTCCATGAGCAGCAGCAGCGCCGACGGGATCATACCCAGCAGCGGGCCGAAGAACGGAATGATATTCGTCACGCCGACCATCACGGCAATGAGCATCGCATACGGCAGGCCCATGATGAGCACGCCGAAATAGGTCACAACGCCAACGATGAGCGAGTCGAGCAGCTTGCCGATCACGTAGCCACCGAAAATTTTATTTGTGCGCCGCGCAACCTCAAACAGCCGGTTGGCATGGTCGGCGCGGAAAATCGCGACGGTCATTTTCTTCGTCTGGGCGCAAAGCTCCTTCTGGTAGATCAGGATGTAGATCGCCGCGACGATGCCGAGCAGGATGTTGAACACGCCCATCACGACGCTGTAAACGGAGCTGGTCAGGCTTGCGACAAACGCACCGATGTCAATCCCCTTGAGCCAATTGGTCAGGTATTCCAGCAGGGAATCCAGATTGGCATCGAACCAGGTTTCGATCGGCGTGCCGCCGAAGGTCTGGCCGACCCATTCGCTGACGGTCTTATAGGCCGATTCCAAGCGCTCCTGCTGCAGCAGCTCCTCCAGACTGGAAACGATGCTCGGCACGATCATTGCGATCAACGCATACAGCGCGGCAATGAGAATCAGCACCGCCATGACGATGCCGATGGCCTTTGCGGTCCGCTGGACGGTTCTTTCCTTGAATTTTCGCCGCGACATCAGCTTGACCGTCAGCTTGTTGAAGATCTTTGCAATCGGGTTCATCAGATACGCAAAGAAACAGCCGTAGAGGATGGACGAAATGATGTTGAAAAAATCGAGGATCAGATCGTAAAAGCCGCGCAGATTGGAAAAGACAATCCAAAACAGCGACCCGGCTACGAACACCAGAAAGGCCGTCAGGCCCCATTTGAAGTATTTTTCATTTCTGTGTATTTTCATATGCAGCGCTCTCCTCTGCAAATTCTGATATAAGAATACCACGAAGTTGCGCAAACGTCAAGCGTTGATCGCTCAGCGCAGCGCGTTACTGCTGTTGAGGACCGTTGCGCTGTAGAGAAACAGCACATCCTTGCCCGTAAAATCCACGAAGCGGCTTAGAAGCTCCGGCGCGATATAGCGGATGTCGATGAGCGTAATCTTGGCATAACCCTGCGCAAGCAGCGGTGCAATGCTGCTGCCGTAGGAATCGCGGAATAAAATCAGCTCCATCTCGGTCGTTGCGTTCGGATTTTCGATCGTCAGAAGCGCACGAGAGCCGGAGAGGAACAAAGCGTAGGGGTCCTCGCCGTCCGCAGCGTTCAGGTCATAGACCGTTGTCCACTGTTCGGCCTCGTAATCGTAGACACGGCAGGCTTCGATCGTGTCGTTCGTCAAATAGCAAAACGCATCCGCCGCGATCGGCAGCGGGTACTGCCCCGTGTAAGACCCGCAGAACGGCCTGTCCAGCGTTACGGTTTCATAGGACGCGTCGAGCTGCGTCCCCATCGCCTGTGCCAGCAGCTCCGCCGCCGGAGCCAGCGCCTCCTGCCGCCAGTGCGGGTCAGAATGATAGTAAGAACTCAAATCAAGCTGACCCGTCAGGTCGATATCGTCTGCATACGGCATCGCAGCGGTAAGTCGGTCGGTCAGTGCAGCATAGTCCATCTTGGGATAAGCCGCATCCGTGTAATAATTCTTATCCGGAACAATGGACAGATAAATCGCCCCGGCATCCTGCAAGCACAGGTCGTAGATCCGCCGGAAGCGCTCAGCCGCGTTGTCCACGGAGGCCGTATCCAGCGGAAAGTCCAGCTTTGCGATAAAGCCGTTCTGCTCATACAGGCCGTTGTAATCCTTCTGGCGCAGCAGCCTCAGCGCTGTCAGCGCCTTGGTCCCGCGCAGCTCGTCGCGCATCGGGAACTGATCGAGCGAATAGGCTTCAAACCGCTCCATAAACGACCCGTTCCAAAGCGTCGTGCCGTTCAGCTCCGGAAACTGTGCCAGCGCCCGGCGCTCGGTCACGGACCGCTGCTCGTCGGGCTTCAGGATGCTCCAGCCGCAAAAGCCGAGCAGGACGGCCAGCAGCAGGACAATCGTGATGATATTTTTCGTTTTCGTTCCCATCGCAGCCTCCTAAAAGCGGAAATAGAGGAAGGGATTGAACGACCCGTCCACAAGATAGGCCGTGCAGACCACCAGCAGCGCCGTCAGCACGAGCGGCTCCAGCACGGACAGGACCGCGTGACCTGCCCGCGTTTGCCCGAGCTTCACGGTCAGCAGCTTCGGCAGCGGCGTTGCGCCGAGAGCAGCCAGAATAAGAACGGCGGCATAGCTGCGCAGGTAATACAACGCCTCCGTTCCCGCGAGGCCGCCGCCAGAGCCGAACATCATGCCGATACGCGCAAAAGCCGCAGAAACCTCCGGCGCGTCAAACAGCACAAAGCCCAGCAGGACCAGAAGCAGCGTATAGCAATGTCCAAAAACCCGGTGCCGCTGCAAAACCGGGAGCAGCACCAGCTTTTCGGCGATCAGCAGCACGGCATAGAACAGCCCCCACAGGACAAAATTCCACGCCGCCCCATGCCAAAGACCCGTCGCCGTCCAGACGATCAAAAGATTCAGCAGCAGCCGTCCCTTCCCCACCCGGCTGCCGCCGAGCGGGATATAGAGATAGTCGCGGAACCACGAGCCGAGCGAGATATGCCACCGCCGCCAGAACTCCGTGATGCTGGACGAGCAATAGGGGTAGCGAAAGTTCTCCGTCAGCCGGAAGCCGAAAATCCGCGCCAAGCCGATCGCCATGTCGCTGTAGGCGGAAAAATCGAAATAGATTTGCAGCAGAAATGCCACGGCGTAGAGCCATGTAAAAAGCACCGTCGGTTCCTTCGCCGCGCCGTAGGCGGAGACTACCTCGCCCAATACATTCGCCAGCAGCGTTTTCTTCGCGAGGCCGAGGACAAACCGCCGCGCTCCGGCGGCAGCATCGTCCAGCGTGGTCCTCCGCTCCCGGAGCTGGGCAGCGATGTCCGTATAACGGACAATCGGCCCGGCGATGAGCTGCGGGAACATTGCAATATACAGCGCAAGATCGATCGGGTTGTGCTGCGCCGGGGTGTCGCCGCGATAGACATCGACCGCGTAGCTCAGAATCTGGAACGTGTAAAAGCTGATGCCGATGGGCAGCACAATTTGCAGTGCCGGGACGGAAAGGCCGGTCATTCTGCCGAACGCGTCGAGGAAAAAGTTCGCATATTTGAAATATCCGAGCAAAAGAAGGCTGAAAACGACACTAAGCGTCAGGAAAAGCTTTCCCTGGCGCTTGGTGCGGTATTTTTCGATCAAAAGGCCGAAGCCATAGCCCTGCGCGATCGAAGCCAGCATCAGAATCAGATATTTGGGTTCCCCCCAGCCGTAGAACACAAGGCTGCACAGCAGCAGTGCCGTGTTTTTCAGCCGTTTTGGTGCAAGAAAGTAGAGCGCCAGCGTTACGGGGAGAAAGTAATACAGAAACGGAATACCGGAAAAGAGCATCTCAGTCGATCGCGGCGGTGCTGACAATCACGACATCCGCAAAGATCGCGGAAAGCTGGTCCTGAAAGACCTGTACGAGGTCCTCCGCGCCGAACACGCCGATCAGGCAGTTGCCCACGTAGGCCACAAGCAGCCGGTCGGGGAAGCCGCAGATCCACTGGCGGCTCTGGATGTTCTTCTCGAGCTCCTTGGCCAACGCGTCCATGTCCGCGCCGTCCTTGATCAGGTACGCGCCGGCAGTGAAGGTGTTGGCGTTGAGCATGTGGGTGAGAGACGCAGCAGTCTCGAGCTGGTCGCCCTGCGCGGCCGGGTAGCCGAGATTGCGGTCGACCTCAGCCGGATCGGTGATGGAGAACAAGCCCGGGGCATCCTCCGTCATGTTTTCGCCGCCGATGTCACCGCCGATGGCAGAAAAGCGATCCTCCTCGGGATAGGCGTTCCATACGGTGGTCAGAAGCGCAAGCGGGTCAACGGTTTTTTCCGGCTCCGCAGTGGTTGTATCCGGCACTGCGGTGTCCGGTACGGTGGTATCGTCCGTCGCATCGCCCTTCGTGGCGCAGGCCGCCAGAGAAAGCAGCAGCAGCGCCGCCAGTACGATTGCAAGTAATTTTTTCATGTTGAAATTCCTCCTTGGATTTGTTGCGGTCTATAGACGACCGGTTTTGAAAAAGGTTCCCGTTTTTTCGCGAAAAATCCCTCCAATGGGAGGGACTTTTCGGGTCTCTGCGAGAAAACCGTCAATCGCGGCGAAGGGCTTCGATGGGGTTAAGCTTCGAGGCCTTGACCGCCGGAACGAGGCCGAAAATGATGCCGATCAAAATCGAGAAGATTGCAGCGATCAAGATCGACGGAATGCTGATGGCTGTCGGCATATCGACGAAGCGGGAGATCAGCGCGGACATTCCCATGCCGCCCAGCACGCCGAGCAGGCCGCCGATGCCGGTCAGAACCGCCGCCTCGGTCAGGAACTGTGCCAGAATTCTGCGCCGCTTTGCACCGATGGCCTTCTTCAGACCGATCTCGCCCGTGCGCTCGGTGACGGTGACGAGCATGATGTTCATAACGCCCACGCCGCCGACGAGCAGCGAGATGCTGGCAATCCAGATGAGCTGATTGTTCGTCGAGCTGCTCATCTCCTGTAGCTTCTTGGCCTGTTCGAGCAGGTCGTCGCTGCGGTAGCTGAGGTTCGTCTTGGTACGGCTGTCGATCTGATGCTCGGTCAGATAATCGGCAGTAGACTTGCCGGCCGCAGTCATTTCATCCGTCGAGGCCGCGCGGATGGCTACGGTCTGCGGCTCATCGAAGCGGCAGACGATCGGCCACGCGGAATCGGCCATAAAGACCTTGCCGCTGCTGCTCTGCGCATATATATTGTAGTCGTCTACCGATTCGATCTTCGGCTCAAAGGATGCGCCCAGCGCTGCAATGCCGATCACGGTGAAGCTCTCAGCCTTGATCTCGATGGTCTTGCCGACGGGGTTTTCCGTGCCGAACAGTGTCTTTGCCGCCGTTTCATCGAGGATAACGTTCTTCATCGACTTGGAAAAGTCACGGTCGGTGAAGTTGCGGCCCCGGATGACCTGATAGCCGTTAACGGCGAGATAATCCTGATCCACGCCGAGCATCGTCGCCGAAAGGGAGACGTTTTTGTAATACACGCTATAGCCACTGCGGGCATGGTAGAAGCTGACGCCCTGCACGCCATCGAGCGCGAGGATCTCTTTCTTCTGCTCCGGCTGCAGCATCTTCACGCCGACAGGCGGGGTATTCCAGCTCATGTCGTAGGCGTAATCGTCCTGATACAGCTTCACGGTAACGACATTGTTGCCTGCGCCGATCAGGTTTTCCTTGATCTGCTCGTTGGTGCCCTTGATGGTGGAGATGATCGTAATAATGGAAGCAATGCCGATGATAATACCCAGCATCGTCAGGAAGGAGCGCAGCTTGTGTGAAAACACGCCCTGAATGGCTTGCGAAATACTTTCAAACATCGTGCTTCCTCCCCTCAATAGTATCCGTAGAACTTCTCAACACTGCCCTCCTGCGTCTGCGCGCCGTCCTTGACGTTCTTGCCATACGGGAAGGCAATCCAATCATCCACGCTCAGGCCGCGGCGGATCTCGGTATACGAGCCCCAAAGGTCAGAGCCGGTCTGGATATAGCACTTTTCCAGCAGGCCGTCGGCGTTGCGCTTGTAGACATAGGCGCGGGTGCCTTCATAGCGGATGAACATCTTTTGCAGCCAGAGGGTATCGTCGCCCGTGGTGCCGGACTGGCTGATCTGGATGTCAAGGTAGTTCCCCTCCTGCAAATTGGCCTCGGCGGGAATAGAGACAACGACCTTGTACATTGTCACGTTGGGGTTGCCGTTGCCGTTGTAGTTGTTGTCCGACGAGGGTGTCGTGGTGACCTCATAAATCTCGCCGTCGCAGCTGATGTCCGTCGGCCACCAGCTCTGAGCCGTCACGGGTGTGCCGGGCTTCAGGGTCTGGCAGGTGAATTCGTCCACGCTGATGTCAACATAGTAGCAGCCGCCGCCGGAAACGGTCAGCATCGCGCTGTTTTCCGAACGCGCAGTGTCCTCATCGACCAGCCGTGTAACGGTACCGTCAACCTTGGAATAGACGGTGCCGTTGTTGGCCTCGTCCTTTTTGCGCTCATATTCGACCTGCTGCATGCGATACTTGAGGTCGAGGTCGCGGATTTCCTTCTGCTTTTCGGCGCGCATCTTGGCAATCTCCGCCGCGGTATAGCCGGAGCTGTCGTCCTGCCACGAGCCGTCAGGGGTATCCGGCTCGTCGTCGTCAGCCGGTGCATCCGTGGGAACAAAGAAGCTGTAGTAAAGCCGCGTTTCGGTCGAAGGGGCAGGCTGCGGCTCGGTGGGCGCAGGCTCCGTCGGCTGCGGCTCGGTCGGCTCCGCCGTCGGGTCAGTTGGCTCGACCGTCGGATTCGGCTCGCTTGGGGGATTGGGCTGCGTGGTCTTAGTATAAACCGTAACATGCAGGCCAAAGCGACTGCGCAGCTCGCCCGCCACGGCATTTTCTTCGCGGATCTCAAAGGCAAACCAGCCCTCGGTCTTTCCGGCCAGAATGCCAAGGATATAATCATCGTCATAGGTCAGATCATCCGACCAAAGAATGCGGTACGGGCGCTCCTGCGTGCCCTTGCCGCCGTAGAGATACGGCAGATCCTCCACCGGCTCCAAGGGCTTTGTCGGCCCCTGTGTCGTCGGCTCGGTGGTGGGGGGCGGCGTATAGGGCTTCATGCTGTTGATGCGGTCGAGTTCCTTTTTCGCGTTTTCCAGCGAAAGCTGGGCCTGCTTAACGGAAATTTCCGCGCGCTCGAGCTGAATATCGGAAAGCGTCGTATCATAGCGCAGCAGTGCGTCGCCCTTTTTGACCGTCTGGCCTTCCTTTACGAGAACCTCAGTAACGATCTGCGTGTCGCTGACAAAAATCGACTGGATATTGTCCGAGCGAACCGGACCATAGTAGTAATTCATGCCGCCCATGTTGCCGGTCGTGCTGACATTGGAGACCGGCATAACGTCCACCGGAGTCGTGTCCCGGCCGATATACCACAGCACGCCGATGAGAATCGCCGCAGCCACGACGACGCAGATCACGCTGATGATGGCAGCCTTGATTCCTTTACGCATTGCCCTCACCCGCCTTTCGTCCGTCGGTCAGGATACCGTCGCGGATGTAGCAGATGCGGCGCGCGTGCTCGGCAATCTCCTGCGAGTGCGTAATCATCAGAATCGTCGAGCCCTCCGCATTGAGCTGTTCGAAGATTTCCATGATCTGTTCGCCGGAGGTGCTGTCCAGTGCGCCGGTCGGCTCGTCGGCCAGAAGCAGCTTGGGCTTGCCGACGATGGCGCGGGCAATGGCCACGCGCTGGCACTGACCGCCGGAGAGCTGATTCGGACGGAAGCCGACGCGCTCGCCGAGGCCCATGCGCTCCAGCGCCTCAATGGCGCGCTCGCGGCGTTCCTTCTTCGGCACGCCCGCGTACAGCAGGGGCAGCGCCACATTATCGATGGCCGACAGCTTCGGCAGCAGATAGAAGCTCTGGAACACGAAGCCGAGCGTCCGATTGCGCACCTCGGCCAGATGGTTCGAGGTCGCGTTGGCCAAAAGCTCACCGTCGAGGCGGTATTCGCCGCTGGTCGGGACATCGAGGCAGCCGATGAGATTCATCAGCGTCGTCTTGCCCGAGCCGGAGGGACCCATGATGGCCAGATAATCCCCCTCCTCGACCTGCAAACAGACATCCTTCAATACGCGAACGGTTTCGTGCCCCTGAAGATAGTCCTTGCAGATGTTGTTCATTTCAACCAGCATCAGCCTTCTCCTTCCACGGGCTGCGTTTCCGCGCCTTCCGTATTTTCCTCCGGGATGCTGTCGATTGCACCGACCTCGTCGATGCTGTCGTTTTCAATACCGCCTTCGATCAGGCCGGAGTCGATGCCGCCGTCAGCATAATTGCCGCTGATGCCACCGTCCATACCGCCGTCGACCACGCCGCCGTTATCAAAGCCGCCGTCGCCGGTACCGCCGTCGTCGGTACCGCCGTCGTCGGTACCGCCGTCGTCAACACCGTCGTCCTCGCTCGGCTCGGGCATTTCGTCGGTGACGGGCAGGCCCTCGGTGAGGGTGTCGTTGGGAATGGCAATACGGTCGTCAAGGGTCAGGCCGCCGGTGACAAGATAGCGATAGAACATCTCGTCCTTTTCGCTCACGGTAATGCTCCGCTTTTCGAGCTTATCGCGGCTGCTCGCCGCCCAGACGTAGCAGGTGCCGTCCTCATTTTCCACAACATAGGAGGCGTCCAGCCAGAAGCCGCCGCCGGTCCTGTCGTCCGACTGCTCAGGCTCAATGTAGACATGCTGCCCGAGCACGAGGTTGTCGGAATTATCCAGCGTGATGTAGAACGGGTAGCTGCTGGAGCTGGTGTATTCGTCCGAGTTGCCGCCGTCGTACATATAACTATTATTGTTGCTGTTCTGCTCAGGGCTGGCATCGACACTGGAGATCACGCCCTTCCACGTCTGGGTGGCATCCGCGCGGGAGCGCAGGGTGACCTTCTGCCCGATGGAGAACTGGTCGCGGTTCAATTCATTGATCTTACCCTTGACGCGGTATGCGCCGGACTCGACGAGCGTCATATACGGCAGCGGCTGACCGGTCGTATTGTCGGTGCCGCCGTTTTCGTTGATGGACTTGACCTCGCCGCTGATGGTCGCCTTGACCTCACCGCTGATGTCGGTGTTCTTCAGGGTTTCCAGCTCGCGCTCCTTGACGGTGATGTTATACTCCGCCTCGCGCTTATCCGCCTGAAGTGCCTGAATCTGCACGGTATAGCCGAGTTGCTCGGAGGAGCCGGCATTCGCCTTTTCCTTTTGCAGCTGGGCGATCTGGTTGTCATAGTCGGTCAGGCTGTTCTTGAGCTGTTCAATCTCAAGCTGCGCCTTGTCGAGGGAGAGCTTAATCTCGTCGGTGTCGTAGACAAACAGAACGTCGCCTTCCTTGACCGTCTGGCCGACTTCGACCTTCAGCTCAACGATCTTGCGATTTTCGTCCTTAGTGATTTTCACTTCGTTGCCCGCAACGACGACACCGGCGCAGGTGTTGTACTCGCCCAATGCGCCGTAGCCGGTGATGTCCGACACGGATTGGACATAGACCGCCGAAGCGTCCGGACCGCAGCCCGCAAGAAGTCCCAGCACCAGAAGCAGTGCGAGGGCAACCGTAATCTTTTTCATCTGCACATTCCTCCAAAAGCTATCATTTTCGGTGCGCAGCGGCTGACGCAGCGCAGCGAGAGTTCCAATTCACCCTGTAGACGATTTTCTGCCGTACAGGTTCCGCCTTTTTTTGAAAAAATTTTTTATGCCAGCACCGCCGCGACTGCCGCAGCCAGCTCATCGGTGTTCAGCTCCTCCGCGCGGCCGCTGTCGCACGCCGCCGCGACTGCCGGGTCGATCGGAAGCTGCGCCAGCACAGGAAGATGATATTCCGCCGCAATCTGCGGCAGATGGCTCTGACCAAACAGGCTGTGACGCTTGCCGCAGTCCGGGCAGCGGAAATAGCTGTAGTTTTCCACGATACCCAATACGGGAACGTGCATCATATTGGCCATCTTCACCGCCTTGGAAACGATCATCGACACCAGCTCCTGCGGCGAGGTAACGATGATTACGCCGTCAATCGGCAGCGACTGGAATACCGTCAGCGGCACGTCGCCCGTTCCGGGAGGCATATC
>OIZL01000807.1_pt1 | contig 20499 bp, 22 predicted proteins | sample 1588541 | NCBI WGS metagenome assembly OIZL01 (sample SAMN03283285) | human gut metagenome | biome: human-associated habitat; material: feces | host: Homo sapiens | place: Peru | collected 2012 | reverse complement strand
AGGCAGGTGTGTATCGATTAAAGAATGTGGTTTTATATGACAAACCGTTGTCTTTGCAAGCAACAATTCTATAATGGAAATAGTATAAAAGATTTGAGAATATTGTTATGTTTCAAAATCCGGATGGAAAAATGACAATGCTTCTTCCAAAACCGGTATTACGGGAAATTGATATTTCTGATTATGTGGTTGGGGAGATATAAAATATTTAAGAGGAGAATATTTGTGGATAATTGGAAGAATATTTTGAATGAAAATATTTTAAAGACTAATATTAATTTTGCTGCCGTTTTTGTTATGAATTATGAATGCTTGAAAGAGTTTGTAATTGAACAAGTCAGGAATTTTTATTCAGAACATTTTTATATGGATGGTGACAGGATTGTGTGTGAAGAGTCCAATGCCTATAAAGAGAAAGTAAGGGCACTGGATAAGAATCTTGAGAACGCATCGTTAAAGTGGTTTATGGATGCAGAGGCTATTACGCAGGAAGATTATGATAGATATCAAATAATCCGTAAAAAGAGAAATGATATCACTCACAAATTACTTAAAAATCTAAATGAAGGTTTTTGTGAAGAAGATGTACAGCTATTTGGGGATATGATGCAAATATATAATAAACTTGATAAGTGGTGGATAAACGAAATTGAAATACCAACATCAGCGGATGATATACCGGAAGGTTATGATAGGAATGGCGTTTGTGGCGGACAGGCCTTAATTCTATCAATTATTAATGAAATTATATTCGGTAATGAGGGAGATAAATATAAGGAATTGTTGAATGAATTTATGAAAAAAAATGATATGTAGCGTTTGAGTTATTAAGTTGACATTAAATTGTATGGGAGAAATCAAAATCCTGAATCTTGTAGCTGTTGAAACAGATGAGAAATTTTGTGAATTAACAGGGCTTGGAAGAAACGTAATAGTAGATAAAGTCATAGTAGGTTCGATTTTTGGAAGTATTCAATTTATTGTTATAGTTATAAGGTATTGTTATGGAATCGCAAACGTAAAAACTGGTAAGGATAGAGGCATAGTTGTAAAATAAAGGGGAGTAAGAAAATATATGTCAAGCAATGTAGTAATTCAAATTGTTTTACAATATTTAAATCAAAAAAATGGATTTTCCGAATTGGAAAAAGATATATTATCTACGATAACAAAATATAATGAGATTCCTTTTGATAGAAATGGTGCAGAGAATAAAGTTATTGAAAATAATATGAAGTATAAGGATATAGAAACTGCTATAAAAATGGTTCCGGGAATAAGTGTAATTCCTTTTACTGAAGTTTCAGATGAAGGCATTCGGGATAATTTGAAAATGCAGATTGAAGCTATATGCCTTAAAGAATATAACATTATTAAGTGTTAACTTGAGCCTCAAGATAGAAAGAGAGATGAGCATTTTGGAAAAAACTTTTGACCTTTCACAATTTGATGAATACAGAGAAGACAACAGAAGAGAAGTGAAAAAAGCAGATGGTGGTTTGCCGGTTTCTTTGTGGGACACCTATTCTTCCTTTGCTAACTGTTATGGTGGAGTTATTATTCTTGGTGTTAAAGAAAATAAAGATGGTAGTTGGAGAACTACCGGTCTCCAGAATGCATCTAAGCTTCGTAAAGAATTTTGGGATAATATGAACAATCCCAAGAAGGTAAGTGTTAATCTCCTGTCAGAAGATGATGTGCAGACCTATGAAGTTGGTGATAACAAAGATGTCATCATGGTTATTTATGTACCGATGGCAAAGCGTGAACAAAAGCCGGTATATATCAATAATGATATTTTTAATGGTACATTCCGCAGAAATTATGAGGGCGATTATCATTGTACCCGGTTGCAGGTAAAGACGATGCTTCGTGATCAGACTGAGCGTACCATGGACATGGAAGTGCTGGACAAGGTTCTGATGGAAGATTTGAATTATGATACCATACATGGATATCGTAACAGCCACCGTTCTTTAAAAGAGGGACATCCGTTTGAACGCTTGAGTGATCATGAATATTTGCGAAGTATTGGTGCTGCTGCAATTTCTGAGGAAGATGGTCAGTTACATCCTACGGCAGCAGGCATGCTGATGTTTGGGGATGAGTATAACATTGTGCGTCATTTCCCTGAGTATTTCTTGGATTACAGGGAAGAGTTAGACCCTACCACGCGCTGGAGTGACAGATTACAATCCAGTTCAGGTGAATGGTCCGGAAATGTGTGCGACTTTTATTTTAGGGCTTATAACAAAATTATTAAAGATGTTAAGGTTCCATTCAAAATGTGCGGTGGTGAGCGTGTTGACGATACGCCGGTACACAAGGCAATTCGTGAAGCATTGGCAAATTGTTTGATTAATGCAGATTATCATGGTTTGCGTGGTGTTGTTATCCGAAAAGAGCCGGATAAGCTGGTTTTGGCAAATCCCGGTTATATCAGAACGGGTAAAAAGCAGATGCGTCTTGGTGGTGAATCCGATCCGCGAAACAAGGCTCTTATGAAGATGTTTAATCTTATCAATATCGGTGAACGTGCCGGAAGCGGTGTGCCGAATATCTTTAATGTTTGGGCAGATGAAGGCTGGGAAGAACCGGTGATTGAAGAAAGGTTTGATCCGGATAGAACAGTACTGTCGCTTTCTTTCAAAAAAAGCGGCGATAAAAAAGCGGCGATAAAAAGCGGCGATAAAAAAGCGGCGATAAAAAGCGGCGGCAAGAAAGTGACGAAGAAAACTCAAATGCAATATGATAGAATTCTTGAATTTATGGAAGATGGAAAAGAGTATGGGATTTGGGATTTCTGTGAATTATTAGGGTTAAAAGAAAGTCGAACAAAAGATATTTTGAAGGGACTTTCTGATAAGATTGAAATTATTGGTAGTAATCGTGATAGACGATATCGAAAAAAATAGGGTTGCTTATATGCAAGTGCTGAAAAACCGGCTTTTGAATCTAAAACCTGATTATTGAGGAGAATAATCCGATTATAAAAAGTGACGACAAAAATCGAAGATAAAATTGGGATAGGAGGCATCGAATGATACATCCGGATAAGATTGGTGTAGAAGCTAAGAAAAAAGAAGATGAAAATTATAAGTTTCGCAGTTACCTGAAAGGACATGCAGACGATGATGAATTGGACAAACAGTTTCTGAGATTACATAGAGAGTTGTTTGTTGATTATGATTGTAGTAAGTGCAGAAACTGCTGTAAGATGTACAATGGTAGTATACCGGAAGAGGATGTAGAAAAGGATGCTGAATATTTGGGAATTACCGTAGAGCAATTTATAGATTTCTTTTTGGAAAAAGAGGAGTCTGGGATTGGATATCATACAAAACATAAGCCGTGTGATTTCCTGCAGGAAGATGGTAGCTGCAAATTGGGAGATTGTAAGCCGGATAGCTGTAAGAAATATCCGTATACAAATCAACCGGAACGGTTATTCAGCTTGCTTGGGATGTTAGATACTATTACGATCTGCCCTGTAGCGTTTGAAATATTTGAAAGACTTAAAAAAGAGTATGGATTTAGGAAGAAATAAGGTGAAGCTTTTATGGGATTAATTGAAGTAGCCAGCGGTAATTCTGTTTGGCGTGGGATGGATTATTATAATGATAAGAAAGTAGATTCTTGGAAATGTGTAGAGCAGGGTATTTATGATGGAATTGTTTCTGGAAACGGAAATAATAAGTATACAGTTCATATAGAAAAATTTCATCCACGGAAATCAACTTGTAATTGTCCTTTTGCAGACGGAAGAAGAGTGGTATGTAAGCATATGATAGCGTTATATTTTACAGCTGAACCACAGGCTGCAACAGACTTTTTGGAAGAGGTTAAGCACTGGGAAGAGGAAGACGCGTTAAGGGAACAGGAACATTATGAAGATTTAAAGCAGTATGTGAAAAGCCTTTCAAAAGTGGAACTTCAGGAGCAGTTGTTGAATGCACTGATACAATTGGAAGAACGAAGGGATTACTGGTAATTCGATATATAAACAGGCTAACTGTGAATGGACAGAACGTTTATTTTGTTCAATAGAATGAGGAGATATAATTTGAAAGAAATAAAAAAAGATCCGTTTGATGAATATATAAAAAATCTTCCGCCAACAAGAAAAGAATTAGGACAGGCATGGCGGACTGCCATCGGATTACAGGATGTAGACGGATTGCAACCATCTGCATATTTGTATGAAACGGCAAAGAAGAATATTGATGGCGAAATTTCTGTTGATGAGGCAGGGGCGCTTATTGATAGTTATTATGAGAGTAAAGATGGAAGATTAAAAAGTGAAGCGAGAACAGAAGAGGCAGATAAGGTATCTGCAAGAATTGCAAAGCTTCTTTCTGATAAATCCTTTATTTTTTCGACGACTCAGTATATTTCCATTCATCGTGAATTGTTTATGGATATATATCCACATGCCGGGAAAATACGTGATTATAATATATCCAAGAAGGAATGGGTACTTGACGGAGATTCTGTTTCCTATGGCGGAGCGATAGATTTGCGTGAGACATTGGAATATGATATTTCTCAGGAACGAAATTTTAGATTTAATGGATTGACAATAGATGAATCCATTCATCACCTTGCAATATTTATTTCCAGACTCTGGCAGATTCATGTTTTTGGGGAAGGAAATACAAGAACCACGGCAGTGTTCTTTATTAAGTATTTGAGAATGTTGGGATTTAAGGCCGAGAATGATTTGTTTGCGGAAAATTCATGGTATTTTAGGAATGCCTTAGTCCGTGCAAATTATAACAATATTAAGGCTGGTATCTATGAGACAACAGAATTTTTGGAAAAATTTATGCGAAATTTATTACTTGATGAGAAGAACGAATTGCATAATAGAGATATGCATATTGGTGCTCAATTTTTATTGGGTCATGCTGGGTCGATAAATGGCCCAATAAATGACTCGATAAAATTGAATGAACGTGAGAAAAAAATAGTAGAAATATTGCGTAGAGAGCCAGCTTTGACTCGTAGCGGGATGGCAGAATGCCTGGGATGTTCAGATTCGACTGTAAAGAGAGCATTGCAGTCTATGGTTGAAAAAGGTGTCATAAAACGTATCGGGTCAAACAAGAAAGGAGAATGGATTATACTGAATGTAAATGATAATTATAGCGATAAAAATTGATGGATTCACAATAAAAAGGGTATGGAATATAAGATTAATTAAGACTTTAGTATCATACCGGTATCACAACAACCGAAATTCGTATCACAGAATGAATTATTGGCATATTTTCCAATTTACATCTTTTTTCACCCATGTTATATTAGCACATAGGTGGACGGAAAATGATGATTTTCGTGACACGAATCTGCAACATTTCCTCTGGAAAAAGTAAAAATAATAGGTAAAATGAGTCACAAAACGGCAAAACCGTAACATATAAGTTTCTAAACACGACCAAATCAGACCGTGAGGGTGGTAGAACAGTAGGATCTGGTAGAGTTGCTGCAATTATTGAGTAATCTTTGATTTCGTATCATAGAGACTTAAATACAAACCGCAATTCCTCGTTTTATGAGGAGTTGCGGTTTCTTTTATTATCTGTACGGGAAGATTGGAGAGGGGACATATCAGAGAAAACAGTAAGACGTTTAGAAGAGCCGCAATGATATATTCGGTAGACAATGGGAATAATGATGTGTAGATTACTTTTCTACCCCACAATTTAGATTTCTACCCCCAAAACGTATATATGGGGTAGAAAAAATAAATGAGGTAGAATGACATTGATATTCTATGTCATTTCTGCTAAAATGGGGTAGAAAGGAAAGCGGTGACTATGAAAGAAATTAACTATAGAGCAATAGAAAAAATGCCAATTACTATTGAGGTAATGAACATGATTTCTGTGCTTCATGAGTACAAAGGCAGACAGGAATTGTATATAGAGTTACAGCCGGAAATCTTGGATAAAATGACAGAGGTCGCCAGGATACAAAGTACGGAAGCATCAAATAAGATTGAAGGTATTTATACATCTGATAAAAGATTAAAGGAAATCGTACAGAAGAAGAGTGAACCAAGGAATAGAAATGAGAAAGAAATTGCTGGTTACAGAGAAGTATTAGGAATGATTCACGATAGTTATTCCTACATACAGTTAAAGCCGAATGATATATTGACTTTGCATAAATATCTATATAGTTATTCGGAAACGAGTAATGGTGGACATTACAAAATGGTAGATAACTACATTGAAGAAGAGGATGATTTTGGAAATAAAAGCGTAAGATTCCAAACGATTCCGGCAATTCTGACCAAAGAATATATTGAAGCATTATGTAACCAGTATGAAGATGCAATATATCATACAAATATTGACCCATTATTGATTATTCCGTGTGTAATACTTGATTTCCTGTGTATCCACCCTTTTGGCGATGGCAATGGAAGAATGTCAAGACTTTTAACTTTGCTGCTTTTGTATAGATCAGGATACTTGGTAGGCAAGTATATCAGTATTGAAATGGTGGTGGAGAAATCGAAGGAGACATATTATGAAGTATTACAGGACAGTTCCATTGCCTGGCACGAAAATGCTAACGATTACATGCCATTTACAAAATATACTCTGGGAACTATTATTAATGCGTATAAGGATTTCGAAGAACGATTTGTTTTATTGGAAAAGAAAAAAAAGACATCTTCGGAAAGAGTGTACAGTATTATTGAGCGTTCGTTAGTGAAACTGGGAAAGTCAGATATTATGATACTTTGTCCGGAGCTTAGTCAAAAAACGATTGAGAGAGCTCTAAAGAAATTGACTGATGAAGGAAAGATTGCGAAAATCGGAGCGGGTAAAAGTACGGCGTATGTAGATGTGAAAAGATTATAAAACTGTATTAAGCACGAAGAATAGGTATTTTATTCGCCTATCCCTGTCACTAATCATGGAAAGTCTGGTCGTAACCAATGAACTGGATGCCAGAAAACTGTTTTCCGTGGCACAGCATTTATATCGAAGTGTAGGTTTCAGGAAAACGGAAAAATATAACGATAATGAGCATGCGAAACTTTATTTTGAACTGAATTTATGATAAAAGATTCTTTTGTTAACATAGCCGAAAGAGGGAAATGAAACGATGATATTTGGTAAAGCAACTAAAAAGGATATAGGTGTATTGACTGATTTACGAATTGCATATTTAAATGAGGATTTAGGTGATGTTTCGGACGATAATTTAGAGTTGATGCAAGCAACATTACCAAGCTATTATGAAAAACACCTCAACAAAGATTTGATAGTTTATGTTGCAAGGGATGAGATGGATATTGCATCGTGTGCATTTTTACTTATAGTGGAAAAGCCTATGAGTCCATCATTTATTACAGGTAAGACTGGAACTGTTTTAAATGTTTATACGAAGTCGGAGTATAGGAAGAAAGGTTATGCAAAGAAATTAATAACTATGATGTTGGAAGATGCCAAAGCAGAAGGCGTGAGCATTATTGAATTAAAAGCAACAGAGGATGGATATTCACTTTATAAATCAGTTGGTTTTGAGGATGTTGTGACCAAGTATCATAATATGAAAATCGAGTTGCAGTAATTGATGTGGAGGTGTCACATGGAAAAAATAACCCTAGTACAGAAAAAAGCACACAACAGGAGAGAAACATGACACAAAGACCAGACCTTACCACAGAAATCGACAGCAAAACGTTCCGCAGCTTTTATTATTTAAAAGAAGAATTAGTTGCATTTTGCCGAGAAAACAGTCTGCCCGTTTCGGGCGGAAAAATTGAGCTTACCGATAGAATCGCGTGTTTTCTGGACACAGGGAAGATAGTGGAAACATCTGCAAAAAGAAAAACGACTGCAAACATAGATGTAATTACGGAAGATACCGTGATAGAGCCGGATATTGTGTGTTCTGAAAAGCACAGAGCGTTTTTTAAAGAAAAAATAGGAAAATCCTTCTCTTTTAACGTTTTGTTTCAGAAATGGTTAAAGGGCAACGCTGGAAAGACCTATGGAGATGCAATTAAAGCATATTATCAGATCTTAGAGGAAAAGAAAAACGGGAAGACAACGATAGATAAGCAATTTGAGTACAATACCTATATTCGCGATTTCTTTGAAGATAATCAGGGGAAGAGTTTAGAAAGCGCGATTGTATGCTGGAAATACAAAAAGAGCTTACCGGGGCATAATCGCTATGAGCGGTCGGATCTCGCCGCGTTGGACTGAGACAGATCGGAAATTTGTGCGATATTTTGTCTTACACGAACGGAAATGGACGATATTTTGATTTGCATGACCGGAAATCCACGTAATATTACAATTTACACATTCCAGTATAAAGTTCCTTCCTCATATGCCGATAAAATAACTATACAGAGTGATACCGATATTTGAATAGGGAACATGGATGATTGAATGCTAAGGACAGCAGACTTTGAAAGGGTTTGCTGTCCTTTTTTTGGAAGGAGATTGGAATTATGGCAATTGCAGGGATCGGATATGGAAATACAGCACCTTACTATCCGCACATAAACAGCAGAACAGGAAAAGGCGTGGAGTCGCAGAGTACTCTGCCGGAAGCCCGGGAATCGGGAAACATTACGCTTGAATGGAGTGATGGCGCGGTCTTTGCGAGCGGAGCGCCGGATGGACAGTCCTTTTCCATTTACAAGTCAGAGGGCTATTGTGCGGAGCAGCCGATGCTTACGATCAGGGGAATAGACAAGGATGGAAACAGCTACGAGAAGCAGATCGATCCGCGGATGGTTGATCCGGAGAATGCGTCCTATGTAGAGATGATGGCAGTCAATGCGTATCTCGTCGATATGGGTGAACTGGATGTGGATGATTTTGCCGCATTTGAAAGACCGACAGAGGATGATCTGGAAAAAGCAGATTATCTCCAGTCCATTCGGGAGTGGCGGGATACGCAGTATCGTGTGGGAAATATGGTTGGCTATCATAAGGCGGCAAAGGTATGCGACGCGCTTTTGAACTTACAGCATGAACAGAAGGGAATCGGAAAGGTGCTGGAAGGACCTGACGGAGAGATCAGAGTGAAGCAGAAAGAGGGGCGGTTTCAAAGTGGTATCATCGGTTTGAATCTTTTTGGAACAGGCGACAATTTCCGCTCTCTGGAGGCGAGATATGCGGATGATTCGACCGTAGAGAATCCAATTATTGAAGTCCGGATTTCCAAGGAATCCGGGGAGGTGACGGTATTCCGGATGAATATCAACGACATAGATCCGGAAAACGCAACCCAGCTAGAGATGTTTGCCCTGTGTTCCCATGCGGATGCGCAGGGAATCTCTGCCTCGGATAGCAAGGGCGCTGCATATAAGCTGTTGATGGAATATGCGAGCGCCTGTGGATACGAGGAAGATACGGTTGTTGACTTTGTGGGGAAAAGGCGTAACTGGGCAGAAATCGTCAAGGAAGCTGGAAATGCGAAGGGCGACGGAACTCAAAATATCGCGGACGTATGGACAGAAATGCTAAAGGAATTGTTGGAGGCGTTTGGAAAGAATCTGTCCGATGAAGCAACTGGGAACGGTGCAATTCTGGGCTATCTGACCGGCGAAGAGCGCTTTGAAATCGGGAACGGGAAATACCGGATCAAACAGGGAAAGGATCAGACTTTCACGATCACGGACAGGGAGACGGGAGAGGAGCATACTTTTTCGGAAAAGCAGGCAACGCTTGAAAAAGAGAAAGAAAGCGGCAGGATTTATCTGCTGAACCGGGATGACGATGGAAAGATCACGGACGTCATGGAGGTTTCTGAGGAGCTTTTAGGATATCTGAACGCCTTCTTCATGACAAATCATTTAAAACCGGGTGAGATGGAAGCGGAGACGGAGGTGTGGGTGAAGGACATTCTGGCGGAACGGAGCAGCGATTCCGAGGAAGCAGACAGCTCTACAGATATGGATGGACTGCCGTCCAGAGAGCAGGTGCTGACCGATCAGAAGTATACAGACGAGGAGACGGGCATTTCGTGGTATGCCGGGAAAGACGGGATCCCGTATATGCTGGAGGAAGATGCAGAGAAACTGATCCGCTTCTGTGAGAAGACAGGCGAAGACTGGTTAGAAAAAGCAGGCGAAATGACGGGGCTTGCCATTATTGACAGCAAAAAGGGAGCCTTATCCATGAAAAACAGGATAATCAGATCGGTCGCGCATGGGGCATGAAGGTAGTAGCAGGGAGCTGTTATTGAGAAAAAGCCGGTTTTTTTAATGGATAGGTTTGTCCGTTTGACCGGCTTTTCAAAATATGGGTTGACACTTTTTATGCTGCGTGCTACACTAACAGCGTTAGATAACAAATACGACAGAAAGCGAGGTAACAGGATGATTGCGTTAAGAATAATTGCAGGAACTGAATATGTGAAGATTACCTCGGTATGTGTCGAATAGTTTAGAAGTTATACAATTTAGATATGTCTATATGCCGTGGCTTATTTGCCGCGGTTTTTTATTCAGCAGAAATGCTTTTCTATGAAATAAGAGCTCTCGGCAGGATGTGTGCTCAGCACGCTTTTTTCTAAATTTCTCAAATCCCGGCAGCGAAAAAGCTGCGTGATCGATACCATATCGGAGAATCTTTCCTATTCAGAAAATTTCACGGAACAAAAATCAACAGGTAACGGTGCGAAGGCAGAGCCGCACCGTTACCTCACCATAATAAATATGAGGATGGATCAATGAAAAATATCATTATCAGAAAAGAGAAGAGAGAAGATTACAAGAAAACAGAGTATATGATCATGCGGGCGTTTTGGAACATTCACGGACCTGGCTGCAACGAGCATCTGCTGACAAGAAAGCTGCGGGAATCCGTGGATTACCTGCCGGAGCTCAGCAGGGTAGCGGAATGTGACGGGGAAATCGTCGGAGCGATCTTTTATTCGAAGGCATGGGTACGAGACGAGGAGACGGTACATGAGATCGTTACCTTCGGGCCGCTGGCGGTAGAACCGACGTTTCACAATTCCGGGATCGGGCGGATGCTTTTGCAGGAAACGATAGAGCTGGTCAGGGCAGCAGGATATTCCGGGATTGTTCTGCTGGGAGAACCCGGGTACTACCCGAAATTCGGATTTGAGACGACAGAGAAGTACCGGATCACAAGCGAATTTGGCTACACGGATGCGCTGATGGCATACAAGCTGAATGATGCGTTTGACAGGTGCATGGAATGTTTGTAGAGAGTAAGGTCTTTGAGGCGGCGGACGATCAGGATGCGGTAGAGAGCATGACAAAAGAATTTCCATACCACAAACCGCTGAAGCTGCAATGTCAGTGGCTGCATGAGGACAGACTAGGCAGGATCTGCGAGATCCAGAAGAACAACTATACCATTAAATTCTGGGAAGAGGAGATACCGGGAAAGCTGCGTGGGAACTTTTTCAAGGAGGGACTGGAGCTGCCGGTGGTAGGAGATTACGTGACGTTTCAGTACAATCCGGTTGGCGATTCAGTGATCACCTCGGTATGTGAGCGGAGCAGCGTGCTGAAAAGGCCGGACCAGGCGGGACACGCGATCAGCTATGTAAAGACGATGCAGGAACAGGTGATGGTTGCAAACTTTGACTACGTTTTTATCGTGGCGTCACTGAATGACAATTACAACCTCAACCGGATCGCGCGCTATGTCTCGATCACGCTTCAGGGCAATGGAATTCCGGTAGTGATCCTGACCAAGGCGGATCTGTGCAGCAATCCGGGAAGGTATCAGAGAGAGGTGGAGGAATTGTCGGACAAGGTAAGGGTGCACACGATCAGCGCGCTTTACGAGATTGGGCTGACGGAACTGGAGGAATACCTGAAACCCGGTGTGACAGTAGCAATTCTGGGATCTTCGGGCGTTGGAAAATCGACGCTGGTAAATGCGCTGGCGGGATCAGAAATCATGCGGATGTCAGAAATCCGTGAGAGTGATGCAAAGGGGCGTCACACGACGACCTACCGGCAGATGATCGAGCTGGAAAACGGCGCGGTGCTGATCGACACGCCCGGTATGCGGGAGTTGGGGATGTGCGACGTCCGAGAGGGAATCGACGAAACCTTTTCCGATATCGTGGAGCTGCAATCCCGTTGTAAGTTCCGGGACTGCAAGCATGACACGGAACCGGGATGCGCGGTGAAGGCGGCACTGGCGGACGGAAGGATCACGAGGGAACGCTATGAGCTTTACCGGAATCTTCAGTCAGAGAGCGACAAGGCTGGAAAAATGAAGGCGATCGCAAAGTACCGTAAGGAACTCAATCGGCAATCGCGAAACTGAAAATCAGGAGGAAAGTGTGCAAATCGATTTGTACACTTCAAAGGGAAGAATTATGAATTTCAAAATTGCCAAAAGATAGGGCAAATTAGTTGACACTAACTGGAGGATGTGCTATGTTATCAGTGTTAGCGTACACTGTTAGCACAAAAGCGAGGTGTCATTATGCCGAAGGACAAGACAGCGAGCCATGTTCAGGTGGAGGCGGCGATGCGGGCGGAGTTTCTGGAAAAGGGATTCGAGGATGCGTCCGTCCGAAGCATTGCAGCCCGGGCAGGGATGTCGGCAGCAGGGCTATACCGGCATTACAAAAACAAAGAGGATATGTTCGACGCTTTGATGCAGCCTTTACTTCTGGAAATGAATGAGTGGCTGGAACACCATAGAACCACGAAGTACAATATGGTCGACACGGGTGAAGCCGACCGGGAGATGCTTTTTGGTGAGTCGTTCATCGATCTGGTAAAGAATGTGCTGTATCCGCGCAGAGAGGAGTTCAAGCTGTTGCTTGGCGGCGCGCGCGGGACGAAGTACGAGGATTTTATCCACAATTTTGTGAAGGAACAGCAAGAGGATATGACGAAGGCATTTGAGTACATGAAAGCCCACGGGTATCATGTGAAGGTGCCGACACAGGAGGAACTGCATATGCTGCTAAGCGCATATACGACAGCGGTATTTGAACCTGTCATACATGGATATACGCAGGAGAAAATGGAACATTGTCTGGATACCCTGAGCAAGTTTTTCATGCCGGGGTGGATGGAGATCATGGGAATATAAAAGGAGCCGAAAGGCTCCTTTTATCTATGTTAGCGAACAAATTAGAGTTAGTGTTGGCTAACAGCAAAGGGCGGCTGCCCGGATATAAGCAACAGAAAAGGAGTGGAGAGAAATGAAGAAAAACACAAAGAAACTGACAGGAAAGGACCTCATCAATGTGGGGATCTATTCGGCGATCATGTTTGTCGTCGTATTTGCGGCTGCCATGCTTGGCATGATCCCGATCGGGTATCCGGCGTTGACCGTGATCGTTCCGCTTGTGGGAGGGATCGTATTTATTTTGTTCCTGACGAAGGTCGAGAAGTTTGGCATGATATGGATCATGAGTCTGATCATGGGAGCCATGATGCTGCTCACGGGAATGGGGATTTATCCGTTTCTGGTTAGCATCTTTTCCGGTGGAATAACAGAGCTGATCGTAAGGAGCGGCAATTATGCAAGCAAGAAAAAAGCGGTGCTCGCCAACGGAACATTCTTTATGTGGGTGTGGGGAAATTATTTCCTGCTTTATTTTAACCGGACGGAATTTCTTGCATCGAGAGCAGAATCGGTGGGAACGGAATTTACAGAGGCGATCGACCGGCTGCTTCCCTTATGGACCTGTCCGGTACTTCTGGCAATCTGTATCGTAAGCGGGATCCTGGGGGGACTTCTCGGAACCTCCATGCTGAAAAAGCATCTGAAAAAGGCAGGGATCGCATAATGGAAGGGATTCTTCAGGCAGACATTGAAAACAGAGGGATCGTGATCGACCCGAGGACAAAACTTTTCTATATGCTGATCCTCTGTATCTTTGTGATCGGCGGCGCGGGGGGCTATCAGATGGACTGGGTGCAGCTTCTGCTTTGCGGGATCCCGTTCCTGCTGCTCCTGACGGCGCATCAGTGGAGGGGCTTCTGCCTGTATTCGGCGCTGTATCTTCTGCTGTACTTCCTGAACGGTCAGTTTGTGGGCGGGGTATCCGGCGCGCCGAGGGTACTTCTGGCGATGTTTTCCATGTTTATCCTGCGGCTTTTGCCGTCCCTCGTCATGGGCGCCTACATCATGGGAACCACCACGGTGAGCGAGTTTATTGCAGCCATGGAGCGGCTTCATATGCCGCAGCAGATCGTGATCCCGCTGGCGGTGATGTTCCGTTTTTTCCCGACTGTGCTGGAGGAATTCCGGTCGATCAACACCGCCATGCGTATGCGGGATATCCGGTTTGGAGGCAAAAATGCAGGCAAAATGATAGAGTACCGCCTGATCCCGCTGCTCGTCTGTTCTGTGACGATCGGAAACGAGCTGTCTGCGGCGGCGCTTACGAGAGGGCTCAGCGTGAGCGGAACGAGAACCAATATCTGTAAGATCGGATTTCATATCCAGGACGCGGTGCTGGTTATCGCCGGCATGCTTCCGGTCATCCGGCTGATCCTGGAAAAGCTGGGGGTGATGGTATGATCGCTATCGAAAAGGTGGATTTCAGCTACGGTGAAGGGAAAGAGGGAGCGCTGCGGAATTTTTCGCTGGAGGTCGCGCCGGGCGAGTGTGTGCTGCTGTGCGGCGAGTCCGGGTGCGGCAAGACCACGGTGACAAGGCTGATCAACGGGCTGATCCCGCATTATTATGAAGGGCAGCTTTCCGGAAAAGTGAGCGTCTGCGGGCAGGACAACCGGCAGGCGCCGATCGAGCAGACGGCAAGATATGTGGGGAGCGTCTTTCAGAATCCGCGAAGCCAGTTTTTCTGTGTCGACACGACAAGCGAGATCGCATTTGGGTGTGAAAACAAGGGAATTGGCGAGGAACAGATACGGAGGAGAGTGGATGAGGTGAGCCGTGCGATGGGGATTCAGGATCTTCTCGGCCGGAATATCTTCCGGCTTTCCGGTGGAGAAAAGCAAAAGATCGCCTGCGCGGGCGTGGCGGCGGCAGCGCAGGCGATCATCGTGATGGATGAACCGACCTCGAACCTCGATCTGTACGCGATAGACGAGCTGGCGGACATCGTGAGGGCGTGGAAAAAGGAGAAAAAGACAATTCTTATCGCAGAACACCGGCTGGCATGGCTGAATGGGATCTGCGACCGGGTGATCTTTATGAGAGAGGGGAGAACCGAAAAGGAATACCGCGGAAGCGAGTTCTTTGCGCTGCCCGGGGAAGCGCTGAAACAGATGGGGCTGCGGAACGGAAAAGAGGATTGGAGAGGCGGCTATCTGTCGCTGCCCAAGGGACTTCATCCGATCGGAGACGCTCGGGAGCGCGCGGCAAAAGAGGAGAAGATCCGGCTGGAGCGGTTTTCGTACCACTACGGCAGGCAGAAGGTCTTTGCTCTTGATGATCTGGAGATCCCGGCAGGCTCGATCGTTGCGGTGGCAGGGCGTAACGGCGCCGGAAAAAGCACGTTTTCGAGGTGCCTATGCGGTCTTATGAGGAATTTTAAAGGAGCGGTTTACATAGGCGGGAAAAAGTATTCCCGAAGAGGTCTGCGGAAGATCAGTTATCTGGTGATGCAGGATGTGAACCATCAGCTTTTCACGGAGTCGGTGGAGGATGAGGTGTCGATCGGAATGTCACAGGAGGATCCCGGGCGGGTGGAACAGGTTCTGGAAAAGCTCGACCTTAGCAGGTACAGAGAATGTCATCCGATGGCGCTCTCCGGCGGGCAGAAGCAAAGAGTCGCCATCGCGTCGGCAATCCTTGCAGATAAGAAGATCCTTGTTTTTGACGAACCGACAAGCGGACTGGATTATCGCAGGATGGAGCAGACGGCACAGGTGCTTCAGTCTGTGCGGGAAGGAAAGCTCCTGTTTGTCGTCACCCACGATATGGAGCTGATCGAGAAATGCTGCGACTATGTACTGCGGTTTTAAAAGGAGATAACCTGCGACAACTTTCGAAGAGAGAAATGCAGCGTAAAAAGCGCAGGATTTTGATAGATGGAAAGGAAGGAAACCATGAAAAAGGACGAGGAAAAGCAAAAGAAAGATGATGTGATGAAGGTCATCAACGGATATGCCGGAGGGTTCCGGTATCTGATCGCGACGGGAAGGGGAGTGGCGGCGATAAGCGCGCTTGTCGGGATGGTTCCCTACTATATTCTCTGGAAGATCATCAAGATCGCGATCGACGGAACCGGGCTGGAGCAGATCGCGGGGCTTGCCTGGCAGGCTTTCGGGATCATGGTCGCATCCATGCTTTTGTATGTAGGCGCACTGCTGTGTACCCATGTGTCGGCGTTCCGGGTGCAGGGAGCCATGAGAAGCCGGATGATGCGGCATGTGCTCACGCTGCCGCTCGGCATATTTGACAAGGAGGGAACCGGAAAGATCCGCCGGATCGTGAATGACTCTTCGGCGGCGACGGAGACTTATATCGCGCATAACCTGCCGGATAAGGCAGTGGCGGCGGCAACGCCGGTGGGACTTGTGGTCCTGATGCTGGCGTTTGACTGGAGGATCGGACTGCTTTGCCTGATACCGGCGGTGGTCGGTTTTATCTTTCTGATGACCATGATGGGAAAAGAAATGCAGAAGAAGATGGCGGAATACCAGAATTCTCTGGAGGTGATGTCAAACGAGGCAACGGAGTATGTGAGAGGCGTCCCGGTGATAAAGACCTTCGGGCAGACAATTTTTTCTTTTAAGAAGTTCAAAAAGGCGCTGGATGATTACGAAAAATGGTGTATCGATTACACCGGTTCCTTGCGAAAATCCATGGTAGGTTTTATGACCGGGATCAACGCGGTATTTGCGGCGCTGATCGTCTCGGCGTACCTCTTTTCCAGAGGAGGGATCAAGCCGGAGCTGATTTTAAATATGATGTACTACATTATCATCACGCCTCTTTTGACGGTGGCGCTGACCAAGACAGCATATTCCGGGGAACAGGAGATGCAGGTGATGGACTCCATAAAGCGGATCGACGGCGTGCTTGCCATGAAGCCCTTTGAAAACAGGACGGGTACGGCGGATAAAAAGCCGGCAGACTATTCGATTTCACTGGAGCACGTAAGCTACCGGTATGAGGACGCGGCAGTCGATGCGGTGAAGGATCTGAGCCTTACCATATGGGAAGGACAGCACGTGGCGTTTGTCGGACCGAGCGGCGGTGGAAAGAGTACCACGGCGGCGCTCATCGCAAGGTTTTTTGATGTGACGGAGGGCGCGATACGCATCGGTGGGGTAAACGTCAAGGATATTCCCCAGAAAGAGCTGATGGATATGGTCTCCTTCGTATTTCAGGACAGCCGACTTCTGAAGGGGACGCTTCTGGATAACGTAAGGCTTGCGAAGCCGGACGCGTCGGAGGAGGAAGTGCTGGAGGCGCTCCGGAAGGCACAGTGTATGGACATTCTGGAGAAACAGCCGGATAAGCTGCAGACCGTCATCGGCGCGAAGGGAACCTATCTGTCAGGCGGTGAACAGCAGCGGATCGCCATAGCCAGAGCATTTTTAAAGGATGCACCGATCCTGATCCTGGACGAGGCGACCGCGTTTGCCGACCCGGACAACGAGGCGAAGGTGCAGAAGGCGTTTGAGAATCTGGCAGAGGGGAAAACGTTGATCATGATCGCACACCGGCTGACGACCGTGACGAACGCAGACTGTATTTATGTCCTGAAGGACGGCGGCTGTGAGGAGCAGGGAAGCCATGAGGAACTGATGCAGAGACAGGGGCTTTACCGGCAGATGTACGACGACTATACAAAATCCGTGGATTGGAAGGTAGGTGCCTAGAGATGATAGAAAAATTGCAGCATAAATTTGCGTTATCAAGGCAGGGCGCGGTCGATATGATCAAGGCGTGCGCGGCGGTATGCCTTTCCGATATGGTGCTGATGTTCCCGGCGGGGCTTCTTTACCTGCTCATCAGCGATCTTCTGGAAAACAGGCTGACCGGCGACCGGATCGCGGTCTATGCCGGGGGGACGGTTCTTTCGCTGCTCCTGATAGCCGTGACGCAGTACATTCAGTACAACGCCACCTTTTTATCGACCTATAAGGAGAGCGGGGTGCGGAGAACGGCGATCGCAGAAAAACTGAGAAAACTTCCGCTTTCCTATTTCGGAAAAAAGGATCTGAGCGATCTCACCACGAACATCATGTCGGACTGTGCGAGGATGGAGACTGCCTCAAGTCACTGGATCCCGGAGCTGATCGGCTCGGTGATTTCGACCTTCCTGATCGGTGCCAGCATGTTTGTCATTTTTGACTGGCGGCTTGCCCTTGCAAGTTTCTGGGTGATCCCGGCGTCCTTTTTCGTGCTGATGACTTCGTCCGGTGCAGAAAAGCGGGCGGTCAGGAAAAACGTGGAGGTGCAGCTGCGGCTGACTGACGGGATCCAGGAGGGACTGGAATCGGTCAGGGATCTTCGCGCCAACCATGCGGAGGAACGATATATGGAAGGACTGGAGGAAAAGATCAGAGCAGTGGAGAAGCAGGCGCTTTTCACAGAGCTGAAAATGTCCGTGTATGTGTCCTCTGCGCAGATGATATTAAAGCTCGGGATCGCGACAACGGCGCTGACAGGCGGGGCAATGTTTGCTGCGGGCGACATCTCGATCCTGACGTTTTTCATGTTCCTGATGGTCGCTTCGAGGCTGTATGATCCGATGCAGATCGCTCTGCAGAATTTTGCGGCGATCATCGCGACGGGCGTGCAGTGCGAAAGGCTGGATGAGGTTCTCTCCCATGAGGTGCAGACCGGCAGCGAGGAGCTTACAAACAGCGGTTGCGACATCGTCTTTGACCATGTCAGGTTTGCCTACGCAGATGGGACGGACGTTCTGAAGGACGTCAGCTTTACCGCAAAGCAGGGAGAGGTGACGGCGCTGATAGGCCCCAGCGGCGGCGGAAAGACGACGGTTTCCCGTCTGGCGGCAAGATTCTGGGACGTCAACGGCGGAAAGATCACGGTCGGCGGAATGGATATCGGAAAGATCGATGCGGAAAAACTGCTGTCCCTGTATTCGATCGTCTTTCAGGACGTGACCCTGTTTGACAACTCGGTGATGGAGAATATCCGCGTCGGCAAGAAGGATGCGACGGACGAAGAGGTGATGCAGGCGGCGCGGCTGGCAAACTGCGAGGAGTTCATACAGCGGCTGCCCAAGGCGTATCAGACCGATATCGGCGAGAACGGAAGCGAGCTTTCCGGCGGAGAACGGCAGCGGATCTCGATCGCAAGAGCGCTGCTGAAGGATGCGCCGATCATCCTGCTGGACGAGGCGACCGCGTCTCTTGATGTGGAGAACGAGACGAAGATACAGCAGGCGTTATCCCATCTTATCCGGAATAAGACTGTGCTTATCATCGCGCACCGGATGAGAACCATCGCCAATGCAGATCACATTGTCGTGCTCCGTGACGGAACGGTCGCCGAACAGGGAACGCCGAAGGCACTGCTGGAAAAGGATGGAATCTACAAACACATGACGGAGCTTCAGCTGCAAAGCGCGGAGTGGAAAATGGTTTAGCGTTTAAGGAAAATGAAGGGGCAGGTATATAAAAGACGCTTCAAGAGCTGTACTTTATATGATATGATAAATATCATATGACCGTTTTTAATAAGATCATGAAACACAGATCATAGAGAAAAGGAGGTCTTTATGATTTCATGGAACAGATGACATTATTTGATAACAGAGTACAGCACATACCGTTGGCCAGCCGGCTGCGGCCGGATAGCCTGTCCCAGTTTGTCGGGCAGGAGCACCTGATCGGTGAAGGTAGGATCCTGCGAAAGATGATAGAGGAGGATCAGGTTCCGTCGATGATCTTCTGGGGACCGCCGGGCGTAGGAAAGACAACGCTTGCCGGCATTATAGCGAAAAAGACGAGGGCCGATTTTATCAACTTCAGCGCCGTGACCAGCGGGATCAAGGAGATAAAAGAGGTGATGCAGCAGGCTGAGAACAGCCGCAGGATAGGAATGAATACGATTCTGTTTGTGGACGAGATCCACCGTTTTAACAAAGCGCAGCAGGATGCGTTTCTCCCCTATGTGGAACGAGGCAGTATCACCTTGATCGGTGCGACGACAGAAAATCCGTCTTTTGAGGTAAATGCGGCGCTTTTGTCCAGATGCCGGGTGTTTGTCCTGAAAGCGCTGGAGGAAAAGGACGTGGTGCGGCTGCTTCGCAATGTGGTGGACAGTCCGGAAGGATTTCCGGGTACGAAGGTAAAGGTGTCGGACAGCCAGATTCAGGTGATCGCCCGATTTGCAAACGGCGACGCGAGGACGGCGCTGAATGTACTGGAAATGGCCGTGACGAACGGAGAGATCAGCGCGGAAGGTATTGAAGTGACCGATGAGGGGTTAGAGCAGTGTGTCAGCAAGAAATCGGTGCTGTATGATAAGAGTGGCGAGGAGCATTATAATATGATCTCGGCTCTTCACAAGTCGATGCGGAACAGCGATCCGGATGCGGCGATCTACTGGATGT
>OIZL01000806.1_pt1 | contig 20507 bp, 17 predicted proteins | sample 1588541 | NCBI WGS metagenome assembly OIZL01 (sample SAMN03283285) | human gut metagenome | biome: human-associated habitat; material: feces | host: Homo sapiens | place: Peru | collected 2012 | reverse complement strand
AAGGGATAAACGCTGAAAGCATCTAAGTGTGAAGCCCACCCTAAGATAAGATATCCCATACCGTAAGGTAGTAAGATTCCATGAAGACTACATGGTTGATAGGTTGGGGGTGTAAGTACAGTAATGTATTAAGCTGACCAATACTAATAAATCGAGGGCTTAACCACGAATATTATGAAAACGGGAAGTTCGAAGTTTAGAAAAAGAGAAGAGATATATCTATGTATTTTTGAGTGTGCTAGCCAATAGCATACAAAACATTTCTGGTGACAATGACTTAGAGGATACACCTGTACCCATACCGAACACAGAAGTTAAGCTCTAAAGTGCCGAAAATACTTGCGAAATTCTTTGCTGGGAAGATAGGACGTTGCCAGATTTTTATTTAAATTCCTCGTTAGCTCAGTTGGTAGAGCGCTCGGCTGTTAACCGATAGGTCGCTGGTTCGAGCCCAGCACGAGGAGCCAAAAAGAAAGCAGTTCGAAAGAACTGTTTTCTTTTTGGCTGATAGAGCAAGGCACAAAACAGAGATATATTAAATAACAGACGAGCGCGAAGAGCGCCGGCTTTAACTGCGACGAAAACGAGCGCTGCCAGTGGCAGAAGAAGCGAGTTTGAGGAAATGCAGAAACTGTCATTTTAAGCTTTGCGAAGACAAAGCATAAAATGGCTAGTTTCAAATCGGATGGTCGCGAAAAAAATAATTTCTATGAAGTATGTCTTGACAACATTTTTATTTATGTATAAAATAACAATGAATTTAACTGTAGGTGGCAGGTCTTGTGCCTGCCTACAATTGGTAAATAAATGATGAGAAAGTCTCATCTATCTTTTTGTGTTTAAATAAATTATGTTATTAATGTTAAAAAATATAAATAAACAAAAGTTAAGGAGGAAAACTTATGAAAGAAAAAATTAAAAATACGAAAGGAATTACACTTGTTGCACTAATTATAACTATAATTGTGTTATTGATATTAGCAGTAGTAGGAATAACATCAATAAATAATAATAAGATATTGGAATATGCTAAAAATGGAAGAGATGCTTATAACCAAGGAAGAATAAACGAAACAGAAAAATTATCAGAATATGAAAAGCTAATTAGTGAAAATTTCAAACAAAATGCTGAAGATAATGAAGTTAAATATGGATATATATATGAATATACTGGAGATTTTAGTGGTTCTGGTATGGGAATGATATTTTACAAAAATTATAAATTATATATAGCTTTGCAAAATATTGGCAACGATAACTGTACTATATCAAATATTTTTGGAATTGCAAATTCAGAGTCGCTATTAAAAACTATTAGAACTAAATCATCAGGCAAAGACATTGAATTTATTGAGGATGAAAGTGTAGTATCTACAGCAACTGCAAGAGATGACATAGAATTTAGATATCAAACAGAAAAAATAGAAAACTCACCTGTATATTCTGGAATATATTATTGTGATGAAAATCAAGACAATATTTTTATAAAAGTAAATTACGATTCTGAAAATAATAAATTTTCAACTGAACTTAATGTAGATGGAGAAAACCATGATTTAAGTAATGAAAATGGAGAAACAGTGAAAGAACAATTACTAACACAACGGAGTAAGTATTGTTTCTGGAAAAGATAATCAAATAGTATATGGAGGAAAGACATATACATTACTAACCAGTCTATCATAGTTTAAATATAAAAGCTATAATATATAATTAATTGTGAAAAAAGATATAGTAACATAATTTGACGATATTACATTTTAATGATATAATATAAATGCAACTTTTTCTTGAAAGAAAAAATACATCTTATGGAGGAACATTATGAAAAAAGTTGAATGTATTATAACTATTGCGTTAATAGGAGTCATGTTTTTTGCAAGTACTGTAAGTTTTACGGCTTGTAGAAAAACAGGAAAGGAAAGGTTTTATCGTGATAAAGATTGCGAAAAGAACATTAGTAATCAAGTACGTGAAAATCTTTCTAAAGCATGCTTAAGAGCTTTTGAAAATACTGGAGTTCTTGTTGAAGATTTTTTCATTACAGTTGAAAATGATATTGCTGTATTTTGTGTTTTAACTAACCAGGACAATTATGTTAAATACTCAGTTAGGTGTAGCAAGTACCAAAGCCTTATTAGTAAAAATATCTTAAATCAATCACATGAAAAATGTGAAGAAATTAATATTTTTCTTAAAAGCTGTGATTCAAGAATCTCACATAAGGGAAAAAATATTTTTTTGAGCTTATAATCAAATAAAAAGAACGTATATGCTTGCATATATGTTCTTTTTTTAGTATAATAAGTTTGTTAAAAAAGGAGCAAGTAAAATGATAAATTTTAAAGAAGAAATAGCAAAAATTATATCAAATAATACAAACATTAATTATGTTGAAATAGAACAATATATAGAAACACCACCTAATGATGAAATGGGAGATTATGCATTTCCATGTTTTAGATTAGCTAAGGAACTTAAAAAAGCACCTCAAATTATAGCAGAAGATTTAAAGTCTAAAATTGAAAAAAATGAAGATTTAATTGAAAAGATTAATGTTGCTGGTGGATATCTTAATTTTTATATAAATAAGAAATGCTTAATTTCAAATACAATTAACGAAATAGAGAAAGAAAAAGATAATTATGGCAAATCTAATATTGGAAATGGAAAAACGGTATTGGTTGAATATTCATCACCTAATATTGCTAAACCATTTCATATTGGGCATTTAAGAAATACTTTAATAGGTCATTCTTTATATAATATGTATAAATATTTAGGATATAATACTATTAGTATAAATCACTTAGGAGATTATGGAACTCAATTTGGAAAAATGATTGAAGGATATAAACTATGGGGTAGCGAGTATAACATAGATGAAAATCCAATTGAAGAACTTACAAAAATTTATGTTAGAATAAACGAACTATGTAAGAAAGATGAAAATGTTTTAGAAAGATGCAGAGATAATTTCAAAAAATTAGAAGATAAAGATCCATACTGTGTAGAAATTTGGAATAAATTTAAAGAACTTAGCTTAAAAGAGTTTAATAGAATTTATGATATTTTAGGAGTAAAGTTTGATTCATTAAATGGAGAAGCATTTTATTCTGATAAAATGGGAGAAGTAGTTGAATTATTAAATGAATCGGGAAAATTAGTTGAGTCTGAAGGCGCAAAAATTATTGATTTAGAAGATAAAAAACTTGGCGTATGTATGATAAAAAAATCTAATGATTCCTCAACATATGCTACAAGGGATTTAGCAGCTATATTATATAGAGCTAGAACTTATGATTTTGATAAATGTTTATATGTTGTTGCTTATGAACAGAATTTACATTTTAAACAGATTTTTGAAGTAGCAAAACTATTAGGTCTTGATGAAAAATATACAAATGGACTAGAACATGTTTCTTATGGTATGGTACATTTAAAAGATGGAAAAATGTCTACAAGAGAAGGAAATGTTATTAAGGTAAACGAACTTCTGAATGAAGCAATATCTCGAGTAGAAAAAATAATAGAAGAGAAAAATCCCAATATGGAAGATAAAAAGCAGAATGCTCAAATAATTGGAATTGGAGCTATAACATTTTGCAATATATGTACAACGATAATAAAAGATCAGATTTTTGATTGGGATTCAATACTTAATTTTAGTGGAGAAACTGGGCCATACATACAATATACATATGTACGTACCAATAGTATTATACAAAATATAAAAGAACTGCCTAAAGCTGAAGATGTTAATATAGAAAAATTAGAAAATAAAGAGGCAGTTAAAATTATAAAGTTAATATATAATTTCCAAGATATAATTAAACAGTCAGCAATGAAAAATGAACCATCAATAATGGCAAGATATCTTATTGAATTATCTAAAGCATACAGCAATTATTATAATGAATATAAGATATTAGTTGATGATTTAGAAGAGAAAAATGCAAGAATACATATAACATATATTACAGGTTTAGTATTAAAGATTGGTATGAATTTACTTGGAATAGATATGCCAAATAAAATGTAAAAGAGGTAGTAGATAATTGAAAAGACTAATAATTTTTTTAGGAAAAATATTTTTGAATTTTATATATTTATTTTTTAAAATTATTCCAATGAAAAAACAGATTGTATATATAAGCATGCAATCCGATAATAAAAGTTTAGATTTTAAGCTTTTAAGTGAGAAAATAGAAAAAAGAGATAGCACGATAAAACAAGTTTTTTTATGTAAAAAAATGAAAAGTGGATTAGAAAAAACCACAGATTATATCAGCTATGTTTTTAATATGATTTCTTATTCTTTTAAAGCAATGTATTACTTGTCAACTTCTAGATTGTGCATAACAGAGAGCTATTGTGTTCCAATAAGTATACTTAAACATAAAAAACAATTGAAAATAATACAAATTTGGCATGCTTCTGGTGCAGTAAAAAAATTCGGATATCAAATATTAGACAAGGGTGAAGGAAAAGCAAGTAGAATAGCAAAAGCAATGTGCATGCATAAAAACTATGATTATGTAATTGCACCAAGTGAAGAAACAAGAAAAGTATATTCTGAAGCATTTAATATAACCCAAGAAAAAATTATAAAATTAGGCTTACCACGTTTAGAATATATATCTAATCCTAAATATGACAGAACAGAAGAGTTTTACAAAGACTACCCTAATTATAGAAATAAAAAAATAATTTTATATGTCCCAACTTTTAGAAAAGGAAAAAATATAGATCTAACAGAAATTAAAAATTATAATTTGGATAAATATAAGTATAGAATGATAATAAGATTGCATCCACTTGAGAATGCTAGCATTCCAGATGAATGTGATATTAATAGCAAATATTCAACTTACGATTTAATAAAAATTGCAGATTACATTATTACAGATTATTCAATATTATCTGTTGAGGCAAGTCTTCTTAACAAACCTATATTTTTGTATTTATATGATTTAGATGACTATAATAAAAATAGAGGGCTAAATATTGATTTACCTAAAGAATTAAAAACATTTACAACCAAAAGCTTTGGTGATATAATGAACAAAATTGAAAATAATGACTACAATATGGAAGAAATTAGAAAATTTAGAAATAAATATATTGATATTAATACAGAAAATACTACTTCTGAGCTTGCTCAATTTATACTTAGTTTATGCGACGGAAAAGAAAAACGGAAAAAAGGATATGAAATTTAAAAAAAAAATAGAAAAATTTATTAAAGAAAATATTTTTATAAGAAAGCTTGCAAGAAAAGTTTATTGTTGGGGTAGCATTATAAAATACAAGATAATTACTTCAAAAATAAAAGTTGATGATAAATTAATTATATTTGCAAGTTTTAATGGCAGATCTTATTGCGATAGTCCAAAAGCTTTGTATGAATATCTTATAAGTAATGAAAAGTACAGAGACTATAAATTTGTATGGGCTTTTAAAAATATAGAAGAACATAAATATTTAATTAAGAATAAAAACACAGAACTTGTTAATATTGATTCAAAGAAATTTATTGAAAAATTAGGACAAGCTAAATATTGGTTTTTTAATTACACATTACCTGATTATATTATTCCTAAAAAAAATCAAATTTTTACACAATGTTGGCATGGAACACCATTGAAAAGGCTTGGATGTGATTTGAAGCATTTAGATAATGCAATGAATTCAATTTCTGAAACTAGAAACAGATATCATACAGAAGCAAGAAAATTTAATTATTTTTTGTCACCATCTAAATTTGCAACTGAAAAGTTTATATCAATATGGGACTTGAAAAAAATAAACAAAGAAGGTTGCATGCTTGAAAACGGGTATCCACGAAATGATTTTCTATATAACTATACTGACAAAGATATAAAAAATATAAAAGAAAAATTAAACATAAAAAATGATGATAAAAAAATTATTCTATATGCACCAACATATAGAGATAATCAGCATTCTACTGAAATTGGATACACATATAAGACACAGATTGATTTTGATAAACTTCAAAAAGAATTATCGGATAAATATATAATTCTTTTTAGGGCTCATTGGCTTGTTGCACAATCATTTGATTTTGAAAAATATAAAAATTTTATATTTGATGTATCTAATTATGATGATATAAATCACCTATATGTAATATCGGATATGTTGATAACTGATTATTCAAGTGTATTTTTTGACTATGCAAATTTGAAAAGGCCAATATTGTTTTATATGTATGACTTGGAGGACTATAGAGATAATATAAGAGGATTTTACCTGGATTTAAAAGAACTGCCAGGAGAAATTATCAGAGATGAAGAAGAATTGATAGAAAAAATTAAATTTGCTAATACTAAATTTGAATATAATGATAAATATGAAATTTTTAATAAAACGTTTAACTACTTAGATGATGGACAAGCATCTAAAAGAGTTATAGAAAAAATTCTAAATTAAGGAGATATTTATGAAAAGAATTTTAACATATGGAACATATGATTTATTACATTATGGACACATTAGACTTTTAAAAAGAGCTAAAGAGTTAGGAGATTATTTAATTGTTGCATTATCAACAGATGAATTCAATGCTATAAAAGGTAAAAAAGCATATCATAACTACGAAACAAGAAAAAAAATGTTGGAAGCAATTAGATATGTAGATTTGGTGATACCAGAAAATAATTGGAATCAAAAAATTGATGATGTAAAAAAATACTATGTTGATGTTACAGTTATGGGAGATGACTGGAAAGGAAATGATAAATTTGAAGAATTAAAAGAATATTGCGATGTAATATATCTTCCAAGAACTGAAGGAGTTTCAACAACTAAAATAAAAAAAGAATTAGGATTACAAAGACCTATAAATGGTGTAGACCAAATTCCAAATGTATAAGAGAGGAATATAAAAATGAGTAAAAAGAAAAAAATTATTATAACAGTTATATTGATAATTATTTTTGCACTATGTTTTATACCAAATCAAAATTATAATTGTAGACACAGATTAGAAATTGTAAGTAGCTATGGCGACAATCAAGCGTATCACCCAAAAGTTCTAGCTTTTAAAGAAAAATGGAATGGCTATAAATATTGGATGAGCTATACCCCATATCCTAAAGGAGATGATGGTAAAGAAAATCCTCATATTGCAGTTAGTAATGATTTGGTTAATTGGAAAGCTCCGGGAGACAATGTTAACCCATTAGATGAACCGGATGATAAACAAGCATCACTTAGATATAATTCGGATTCACATATTGTTTATAATTACGATACAAATGAATTGTATTGCTATTGGCGATATGTAGATGATATAAATAATGCTGTATTCATCTATAGAAGAGATACTAAAGATGGAATTAATTGGTCACCTAAAAAAATTACAGCATATTCAAATGATAGAAAAAGCAAAGATTACATAAGCCCTGCTATAATATATGAAAATGGTGCGTATAAAATGTGGTATGTTGATCAAGGAAACACTGTAACTTATGCAACTTCAAATGATGGAATAACATGGAATGACGAAAGTATAGTAAAACTTGAATATGAAAAAGATCTTAAAACATGGCATTTAGATGTGATTCATACAAGAGAAAATTATGAGATGATTGTTGTTGCATATGATAAATGGGCAAATAGAAATGATATGAACTTATATTATACTTTTTCTACTGATGGAATAACATGGAATAAAACTAGGACTATATTAAAACCAAGTGTTAGATCTCAATATTGGGATAATAAGGGAATATACAGAAGTAGCTTTATTTATGAAAACGGAAAATACTATGTATTTTATGGTGGAACAAGTAAAAGCTATGACCATGGAATTGGAATGGTATATGGTGAAAGTATAGATAATCTTCATAAAGTTAATGCTAATTTTAAAAGTCAAAAAGATATAAATAGATTAAAAGAACAGATTTCAAGGTGATTAAAAAAATGAATTTTAAATATATAATTAGTAAACTAGCAAAAGCTAATTTTGCATATCTTAATAGAATTAGATATTTTAATTATTACAAAAAATGTAAAATTAAAGATAACATCATATTTATAGAACCACAACAGGGCAGAACGATAAATGGAAGCATGTTCTATTTTATAAAAGAATTATCTAGCAATATAGAATATAACAGCTATTGGATTTATGTTGCATTAAAAAAAGAAAGCATAAAAGATGCTAATGCAGTCTTAGCTAAAAATGGCATTGAAAACATAAAAATAATAGTAATGAATAGCCTAAAATATTATAAAACCCTTGCAACAGCTAAATATCTTATAACAGATACATCTTTTCCAACAGCTTTTATAAAAAAAGAAGGACAGAAAATTTTAAATACTTGGCATGGAACACCATTAAAGTATCTAGGTAAGAAAGCAAAAAGTGATTATTATAAAATTGGAAATGTTCAAAAAAACTTTTTCATTTCAGATTATTTATTATACCCAAATGAGTATACAAAAGAACACTTAATAGAAGATTATATGCTAGAAAACATTAGTAGTGCTAAGACAATTCTAGCGGGATATCCAAGAAATACAGCATTTTTTGATAAAGATTCTGAAAAAAATATAAGAAATGATTTGAATTTAAATGACAAAGAAATTTTTGTATATATGCCAACATGGAGAGATTGTGTAACTGAAGATGATATAGAAAAAAATAAAAAAACAATGTTAGATAATTTAACAAAAATCGAAAAAGGACTAAAAGAAAATCAAATTTTATATGTGAACTTGCATCCTTTAGATAAAAAGAATATTGATTTTAGTCAATTTAATAAAATTAGAGAATTTCCTAAAGAATATGAGACATATCAATTCTTGAATATTGCAAATTGTTTAATTACAGATTATTCAAGTGTATTCTTTGATTTTGCAATAACAAAGAAGAAAATAATACTATTTTGCTACGATGAGGAAGAATATTTAAAATCACGTGGATTATATTTTGACTTTAGAGAATTACCTTTTACTAAAGTAAAAAACATTGAAGAGTTATTAAAAGAGGTAAATTGTGCAAAGAATTATGATGATAGCGACTTTATTAAGAAATTTTGCAAGTATGATTCATTCGATGTAACTGCAAAACTATGTAAGAAATTCATATTAAATGAAGATGTAGATTTACCTATTAAAGAAATAAAAAACAATGGCAAAGATAATGTACTTATTTATGTTGGAAATCTTGATAAAAATGGAATAACTTCTTCTCTTAGAAATCTCTTAAATAATATAGATATAAATGCTAAAAATTATTATTTGACTTTTTCGGCAAATAAAATTGAAAAAAATAAAGAGCAATTATTAACCTTCCCTGATGGTGTAAAGTATATATCTACTATGGGAAATACTAATATGAAATTTATTCAAAAAATAGAATTGAATTTATACAGAATGAATTGGATGCCTCAATTTATAATTAATAAACTCGTAAAAAATGTTTATCCATATGAAATAAAAAGATTATATGGAAATATAAAATTTAATACGGTTATACAATTTGGCGGTTATGAATATAGAAAAATATTGCTTTTTAGTGAATTTAATTGTAATAAAATTATTTATGTTCATAGTGATATGGAAAAAGAAATAAAACTTAAAAATAATCAACATAGAAAAACGCTTAAATATGCATATAATAATTATGACAAAGTAGCAATTGTGACGGAGGGAATGAGAGATTCTGTGTATTCAATTAGTCATAAAAATGATAACATATATGTAGCTAACAATATAATTAATTATAAAAGCATAATTGAAAGAGGAAAAGATAATGAAGTCTTATTTAATGAGAAAACCGAATGCACAGTTTCTTTAGAAGAACTAAATGAAGTATTAAATTCTAAAAATAAAAAATTTATTACAATTGGTAGATTTTCTCCTGAAAAAGGACATGCTAGATTGATTAAAGCATTCGAAAAAATATATTTAGACAATAATAGTGTGTATTTAATAATAATTGGTGGAGTAGGAAAAGAATATGAAAACACAATAAAAATAGCTCAAGAATCTGTTGCTAGAAAAAACATAATTCTTATTAAAAACATAACTAATCCATATACAATATTAAAAAAATGTGATTATTTTGTTTTGTCTTCTTATTATGAAGGATTTGGACTGGTTGTGGCAGAAGCAAATATTTTAGGAAAACCTGTTATTTCTACTGATTTACCAGGAATTAGAGACTTTATGCAAAAAAATAAAGGCAAACTTGTGGAAAATAGTGAAAATGGTATTTATAGTGGCATGCAAGACCTGTTAAATAATAAAGTTGAAATAATGCAAGTTGATTATGAGGCATATAACAAAAATGCAATTGAGGAGTTTTATAAATTATTTAATTAAAACGATGGAGGCAAAAATGAACAAAAGTAAGTTTATCTGGCTTTTTGGAGAAAACATGGGTAACACTGCCAATAATAATTCATTTTATTTTTGGAGACATATTGTAGAAAAAAACGATGAAATTGAAAAATATTTTATAATGAAAAAAAACAAAAAAAATTTAAAAGCATATAAATCTCTTAGTAGAAAAGAAAAGAAAAATGTTGTGTGGAAAGATTCAATAAAACATTATATCCTTTTTGCCAAAGCAGATATGTTATTTGTTTCATTAAGTTATAAGGATGTAACTCCTAATGGAAAATATATTAAAAGAGGAATAAAGACACCTTTAGTTTATTTACAACATGGAACCTTGGCAATTAAAAAAATAACATATAGAGGCAATACTTATAATAATAACATGTTCAGATTTTTATATTACAATAAAAATATTAAAGAGACCTTGATACAAGAAAATAAATTTAAAGAATATCAGCTTTTATATGCAGAATTTCATCCTAGATATAAAGAATTAGTTAAAAGATATGAAGAATATCAAAAAAATAAAGATAGACAAAAAAGTATTTTGTGGTTTATTACATGGAGAGAATATTTTGGAGAAAATAATGAGACTAAAAGATTTATTGAAAATATAAAAAAAGTTATTAATAACTATAAAATGCGTGAATTTTTATCTCAAAATCAATATAAGTTGAAAATATGCTTACATCAATTTTTTGACAAAGAAAAAATTGATTATATAACTAATAAATTAAAAGATGAAAATATAATAATTGTAACTCCAAAAGAAATTGATGTAATGGATGAACTTGTATATAATGACATACTAATAACTGATTATTCATCTGTGGCATTTGACTTTTCATTATTAGGCAAACCTGTAATCTTGTATCAACCAGATATAAAAGATTATTCAAAAACAAGGGATTTTTACTATTTGGACGAAATGCTTGAATATTCAATTCAAACTCCAACAAAACTTGTCGCTGAATTAAAGAAAAATAATACAAATGTTAATGAATTTTTTAAGAAAAGACTTCCAGATAAAATTGACTTTGAGTATATAAAAAATGGAAAACATATAGATAAAATATACGATGAATTTTACAAAATTCAAAAAAATGAAGTAACGTTTATAGGCTATAATTTGTATGGTAGAGGAGGAACTGTATCAGCTACTTTGGCACTTGCAGAGGGACTTCTAGAAAAAAAATATTTAGTAAAACTTTTATCATTAAAAAAACATAGAAAAAAAGGAGACTTTCCAAATGCACTTAATGCAAATGCTTTATATTTTGATAAAAAAAGAACTCCTCAATATGTGGTTAAAAGATTATTGTTTTTTAGTAAAGCAAATTTTGGAAATTTAAAATATGACTGTAATAAAGAATATTTAATCCCATATGCTGGATTTGCATTAAAAAGAAAACTTAAGAATATTAAAAGTAGTACAGTAGTTTCTACAAGAGAAACATTACATTTATTTTTAAAGGAAGCAAAATCACCTTTTATAAAAAATAAAATATATTTTTTCCATACATTTTATAATGTCCTTCAAAAACAGTATGTTGGATTATTAGAAGAACTGAAAAAACATCAACTAGAAAAAGCAGTTTTTATAACCGAGGCCGGAAAAAAGCAATATGAAGAAAAAGCTGGATATACTCAATATGAAAAAGTTACAATACTAAATAACTGTCTTGAAAGTTCTAAAATGATAACCAGAGATGAAATACAACCAATAAAAAAGAAAAAAACATATAATTCAATTTATTTATTAAGAATATCTGAAGATAGAATAAAGGATTTAAATAATCTTTTCGATTTTGTAGAATATATGAAAAAAAATAAATTTAATAAATTAATAATACATGTATATGGAATCGGAGATTACCTAGAACAATTTTTACAAAGAATTGAAAACGAGCATGACGAAGAATATATAAAATATGAGGGACTTGCTGAGAATATTAAAGAAGAATACGCAAAATATGATTTTGTTACAGATTTTTCATTAAATCATTCATTTGGAATGACATATCTAGAGGCAATTTTTAATGGCAAGATGGTGTTTGGTACAATTAATCAAGGCTCTAAAGAAGTATTTAAAGATATGCCAGAATGTTATATTAATTCATATGAAGATTTATTAAATAAAATTAAAAAAATTGATAAAATAGATATTACTGATTTGCAAAAACATTATGATATAATGTATAATAAATACTCAAGAGAAGTAATTACAGAGAAATTTATAAAATATATTAATGAATAAAATTATAGTAAAAGAGGAAGAAAGATGAATAGTTTATTACAAATTTTAAAAGAACATAAAGAATATAAAAGTCAAATTTTTAAACTAGCAAAAGCAGATTTAGTAAAAACATATAGAGGAGCCGCATTAGGATGGACATGGGCATTAATAAAACCAACTGTTACTATATTTGTTTACTGGTTTGCATTTGCAATTGGTTTAAGAGTAAGTAATGATGTTAATGGCTTTCCATATTTTTTATGGTTAATCTCAGGAGTTGTTCCATGGTTTTACATGAGCGAAATGATTACTGGAGGAACGGATTGTATTAGAAGATATAGTTATTTGGTAACAAAGATGAAATTCCCAGTTGCCACAATACCTACATTTGTTAATATATCCAAGTTTATTATACACTTAATGCTTATATATATAGTGATTGTAATATTTAGGTTGTTTGGATATACTCCAGATATATATTTGCTTCAACTTCCATTTTATATGATTTTAACATTTATATTTTTTAACATATGGGGATTATTTTCAGCGCCACTTGCGGCAATGAGTAAAGATTATAGTAACCTTGTAAAAGCATTCATAACTGCAATTTTTTGGCTTTCTGGGATTTTGTGGAATCCAGATACTGTAAAAAGTAGAATGCTTAAAAGAATATTAAGAATTAATCCAATTACATTTTTAGTTAATGGATATAGAAATTGTTTTATAAATAAAGTATGGTTTTGGCAACAACCTAAAAGACTACTATATTTTGGGGTTATAGTTGTAATTATGCTAATAATTTCAATTAGAGTTTATAAGAAACTTAGAAAAGATATACCAGATGTGTTGTAATTAAGGAATAATTTTGAATTGAGAGGAATAAAAATGAGTAAAACAGTAATAGAATTTAAAAATGTATGTAAGACATATAAGCTTTATAAAAATGATAAACAGAGATTTAAAGGAATATTTTTTAAGAAAACACCATGCAAATTAAAAAAAGCGGTAAATAATGTTTCTTTTAAAATTAATAAAGGAGAGTCTGTAGCTCTTTTTGGAAAAAATGGTGCAGGTAAATCTACAATTTTAAAAATGATTACAGAAGTAACATATCCAACAAGTGGGGAAATTTATATTGATGGTAGAGTAAGTGCGCTACTTGAACTAACATCTGGTTTTGATCCTGAGTTTACTGGTAGAGAAAATATTTATTTAAAAGGTCAACTATTAGGCTTAGAAAACTCTGAAATTAGTGAACTTGAAAGTACAATTGTTGATTTTGCTGAACTTGAAGAATATATAGACCAACCGGTTAGAACATATTCAAGTGGTATGAAAGCAAGACTTGGATTTTCAATAAATGTTAATGTTGAACCAGAAATATTAATTGTAGACGAAGCATTAAGCGTTGGAGATGAACAATTCAGGAGAAAATGTATAAAAAAGATTAATGAATTAATTAATAATAAAAATGTAACATTACTTTATGTAACTCATGCAACAAAATCTGCAAAAGACTTCTGCAAAAGAGGCATGGTAATGCAAACTGGAAATTTGATCTTTGATGGAGATATTGAAGAAGCGATGGACGTTTATACTAAAACCATTAGTGGATAAAGGAGAATGCGAGATGATTGACCCAATAGAAAAATTGAAAAAATATAATCAAAATCATATAATAGAAATGATAAAGGTATTTAATGATGAAGAAAAAAATAATATATTTGAACAAGTAAATAGGATTAATTTAGATGAAATAGACAGTTTGTATATGGAACTATCCAATAAAGAAAAAGTATTAGATAGTAATATAGAAGAAATTGTTGCTGTAAATAAAGATAAAATAACTTTAGAAGAACAAAAAGAAATTAATACTTTAGGAGAAAATATAATAAAAAATAATCAATATGCTTTGGTTACAATGTCTGGAGGTCAAGGAACAAGACTAGGTTATGATAAAGCAAAAGGAACATTTATAGTCAATATTATGCCATCACCTAAATCATTGTTTGAAATTTTAGCAGATAAGCTAAAAAAAGTAAAAGATGAATTTAATGTAATAACTCCATGGTATATAATGACTAGTGAAGAAAATGATAAGCAAATAGAAGATTTTTTTGTGGAAAATAACTATTTTAATTATCCTAAAGAATACATAATGTTTTTTAAACAAGATAATTTACCAATGCTTACCGAAGATAAAAAATTAATAATAAATAAAGAAAAAAACATAAAAGAAGCGGCAAGTGGAAATGGAAGTATCTTTAATGCAATGTACAAAAATGGAGTATTAACAGACATGAAAAAAAGAGGTATAAAATGGATTTTTATTAGTTCAATTGATAATATTCTATTAAAAATAGCAGATCCTATGCTAGTAGGTTTAGCAGAAAAAGAAAATGTTGAAATTGCAACTAAATCAATACTTCGTAATTCTCCAGAAGAAAAAGTTGGAGCTATTTGTAAAAAAGATGGAAAAATTTATGTTATTGAATATTCTGAAATGTCAGATGAAATGAAAACAGCTATAAATGAAAATGGTGAATTTAAATTTGGAGAATCACATATTATGTGTAATTTATTTTCATTAAATGCTTTAAATGAACTAGCACAAAAAAAATTGCCATATCACATAGCACATAAAAAATCTGAATATTTAAACGAAAAAGGAGAACTTGTTATTCCACAAGAACCTAATGCTTATAAATTTGAAACTTTTATATTTGATAGTTGGAAATACTTTGATAAAATTGCAATACTTAGAGGAAAAAGAGAAGAAGATTTTGCACCAATAAAAAACAAAGAAGGTGTTGATAGCCCTAGTACAGCAGTAGATTTATACAATAAATTTTATTTCAAGGAGGAAATCTAAAGATGAGTATCTTAATAACAGGTGGGACAGGATATATAGGAAGCCATACAGCAGTTGAGCTTTTGAATAATAATGAAGAAATTATTGTTTTAGATAATTTTTGCAATAGTAGTCCAGAAGTTGTGGATAAAATAAAAAGTATAACAAAAAGAGACTTTAAGTTTTATGAAACTGACATATTAGATGAAGAAAAATTAGAAGAAATTTTCAAAAACAATAAAATAGAGTCTGTAATACATTTTGCGGGATTAAAAGCAGTTGGAGAATCTGTACAAAAACCATTAGAATACTATTACAATAATATATCAGGTACATTAAATCTTTTAAAGGTAATGAGAAAATATAATTGTAAGAATATTGTTTTTAGTTCATCTGCCACAGTTTATGGTGAAAGAGAAACACCTAGATATATCGAAGAAATGGGAAGAGGAAAAACTACAAATCCATATGGAACAACAAAAGCAATGATAGAAAAAATTTTAGAGGATGTCTATGTTTCAGATAATGAGTGGAAAATATATATATTAAGATATTTTAATCCAGTTGGAGCACATGAAAGCCACTTAATAGGAGATAATCCTAATGGAATACCCAATAATTTAATGCCATATATTCAAAAAGTAGCAGTTGGGGAGTTAAAAGAGCTTTCAGTATTTGGAGATGATTATAATACACCAGATGGAACAGGAATAAGAGACTATATACATGTTGTTGATTTAGCTAAAGGACATATAAAAGCTTTAGAAAAATTAAACAAAGAAAAAAATGGTGTTTATGTGTATAATTTAGGCAGTGGTATAGGCCATAGTGTTTTAGAAATGGTAAAAACATTTGAGAAAGTAAATAATGTTAAAGTTCCATACAAAATAGCACCTAGAAGAGCAGGAGATTTAGCAGAAATATATGCAGATCCAACAAAAGCAGAAAAAGAATTAAATTGGAAAACAGAAAAAACGTTAGAGGATATGTGTAAAGACTCTTGGAATTATATAAAAAATAATATACAATAAGAAAAGTGGCTATTTATATAGTCATTTTTTTTGAACAAAAATGTATGGGCAGGTCTTGTGCCTGCCCCAATACTTGTATTCTATCTCGAATTTTAATTTATTATTTTATATATAGGAAAGAGTTGCATAATTTTCCTATTATGTAAAAAAATTTACAAAAAATTGCAATTTATTATTTACTTTTTGATATATTTTGTATAGAATATATTAAGTTACAAAAGAAAGATTTGAAAGGAGCATTTGGTTATGAAAATACTAATGCTAACATGGGAATATCCACCAAGGATAGTAGGTGGAATTGCTAGAGTAGTCCATGATTTATCTAAAAGATTAATAAAAGATGGCCATGAAGTTACAGTAATTACATATAGAGAAGGCAACTTACCGTATTTTGAAGATGATAAAGGCGTAAAAGTTTATAGAGTAGATAATTATATGATAAATCCAAATAATTTTATTGACTGGATTATGCAAATGAACTTTAATTTACTTGCAAAAGCAAATGAAATAATAGATAAAGAAGGCAAGTTTGATGTTATTCATGCTCACGACTGGTTAGTTGCATATGCAGCAAAATCATTAAAAAATTCATATGATATACCTATAGTTGCTACAATACATGCAACTGAAGCAGGAAGAAATAGCGGAATACATGATGAAACTCAAAGATATATAAACGATACAGAGTGGATGCTCACATATGAAGCTAATGAAGTAATTGTAAATAGCAATTACATGAAATGCGAATTACAGAGAAACTTTGGATTACCATTTGAAAAAATAAATGTTATACCTAATGGTGTAAATCTAACAATGTATAGTGGAATTGAAAGAGACTATGACTTTAGAAGAAACTATGCCTCTGACAATGAAAAAATAATATTATATGCAGGAAGATTAGTTTATGAAAAAGGTGTACAATATTTAATTGGAGCTATGCCTAAAATTTTACAAAACTATCATGATGCAAAACTTGTTATTGCAGGTAAAGGTGGGATGATTGACGAATTAAAAGCAGAAGTTGATCATTTGGGCTTAGGAAATAAAGTATATTTTACAGGTTATATGGATCATAAGTCTTTATGTAAGTTGTATAAATGTGCAGATATATCTGTATTTCCAAGTACTTATGAACCGTTTGGAATAGTTGCACTTGAAGGAATGCTTGCTGGAAATCCAATAGTTGTATCTGACATAGGTGGATTAAATGAGATAGTTGAACATGGTGTAAACGGAATGAAAAGTTATGCTGGAAATAGCAACTCAATAGCAGACTCAATATTGACATTATTATTTGATCACAAATTATGTAATGAAATTTCAAAAAATGCAAAAGCTAAAGTAAAAGAATTATATAATTGGACCAAAATAGCACAAGATACACACTTTGCATATCAAAAGGCAATATGTGAAACTATGGCAGAACGTCAAGCAAAACAAATAGCACAAGAAAAAGCTGCTAAAGTTAAAAAAATGAAAGGCGAAGAAAAAGAAGTTAGTAAGTTATTGGAATTTAGGAAACGCCAAGCATATGCTTAAACAAAATAAATATCATACTGCATTGTCTAGCTTAGAAATATTAAAATATAAAATGCGGAGGGTAAAATGAACGTATATGATACAGCTAATAAATTAGCACAGGAAATAAAGGAATCAGAAGAAATTAAAAATTATAGAAAATATAAGGAACTTGTAAATTCCAATTCTGATATTAAAGAGAAAATTAAAAAATTTGAAAATTTAAGATATGAAATTCAATTATCAGCTATGCAAGGATTAGAGGCTAATAAGGAAAAAGAAAAAGAATTGCAAGAAACATATACTGAATTACTTTCAAAAGAAAATGTAAAAGAATATTTTGATGCAGAGTTCAAATTTAATATTTTACTTGCAGACGTTAATAAAATAATAGGAGAAGCTGTAAAAGATATAATTGAATAGTCTTATACTAGAAAAAGCAAGTTAAAATATTATTAACTTGCTTATTTTATATAGTAGGAAATTTTTAATTTCCTATTATGTTGTAGAGGACAGGTCTTGTGCCTGCCCGAAAAAAACGTTAAATTAGGAGAAAAAGTTATGTTTAATATTAGTGTAATTATTTTAGGAGCAATAACCCTAGTATTATTAAAAATATTCTTAAATATAAACTTTAAGAAACTTAAACAACTCGAAATTGGGTCAGACGAAAAACTAAAAAATATTTCTGATAAATTGCAAAATGTAAAAAGTGAGGTTATATGCAAAGATATATTAAATAAACTTGAATGTTCAAATGTAGAAATATGTATTAAACCAGAATACAGTGCATGTTTATATACGGTATTTGATAAGAAAATAACAATAGGAGAATTTAAAGAACAATATATGAAACCGCAGACAATTGCACATGAGTGCATACATGCTTCGCAAAATAAGGTAACATTATGGGCTAATTTTATATTTACTAATATCTATTTATTGTTTTGGGTGGTTATATGTATACTTTCTATATTAAACAAATTACCAAATACAGGTATATTTACAATTATTCTTGTTTTTACAAGCTTAATACAATATATTATAAGATCTAGCTTAGAAAATGAAGCTATGATAAAGGCAAAATACATAGCAAAAGAATACATTGAAGAAAATAAATTATTAAATAAAGAACAAGAAGAAATATTGCTAAAAGAATATGATAGAGTAAATAACTTAGGAATACCGTTTATGAATTATTATCAAATAAGTATGAATATTGTAAAAGTTATGATATTTTCATTTATTTGCATAATATAAAATTTTAAGAAAAAATAAGCATATAAAGGTTAAAAAAAACTATTAAATATTATATGATTATATTATCATATGAACAAAGAATATTGGAATACAATTATCATAAATGAAAATGTTGATGAAACATTAGTAAAAGAGTTGATAGAACAAAGTTATCAATTAACAAAGTAATAAAAATTTAATTAGTAAGTATCTATAAATGTTGGGGGTGTGGTATGAAAAAAATATATATAATAACTGGTGCAAATGGTTTTCTAGGAAATAACATAATAAGAAATTTAGAACAAAATGGTGAAAATGAAATAAGGGCACTTATATTACCTAATGATTCTATAAAGGCATTGGATAACTTGAATTGTAAAATTTATTATGGAGATGTTACTAAAAAGGAAAGTTTATCATCAGTTTTTGAAAATATTGATGGAAAAGAAGTTTATGTAATACATTGTGCAGGAGTTGTATATATAAAATCTAAATATAACCCAATTGTATATGATGTTAATGTTAATGGCACAAAAAATATTGTAGACAAAGTTTTAGAAATAGATGCAAAACTTATTTATGTAAGTAGTGTACATTCAATTACCGAAAAGCCTAATAACGAAAAAATAACAGAGATTACTAACTTTGATTCTGGGAAAGTAGTAGGATTATATGCAAAAACAAAGGCAGAGGCAGCAAAATATGTTATTGATGCAATAAAAAATAAGAATCTAAATGCTTGTATTATTCATCCTTCTGGAATTATTGGACCAAATGATTATGGAAATAGCCACTTAACACAATTAATAAAAGAAGTAGCGACAGGAAAACTCTTTGCTTGTGTAAAAGGAGGGTATAATTTTGTAGATGTTAGAGATGTGGCAGATGGTATTATTAGTGCTTGTGATAAAAATAATAGAGGAGAATGTTATATTTTATCTAATAAATATATTACAATAAAAGAATTGACTGATTTTGTTTGTGATTTAGAGGAGAAAAAAAGAATTAAGATAGTGTTACCACTATGGTTGGCAGAATTAGTAGCTCCAATTTGCGAATTATATTATAACATAAAAAAGCAAACACCATTATTTACAAAATATTCTCTATATACATTATCTTCCAATTCTAATTTTAGCAATGAAAAGGCTAAAAAAGAATTGGAGTATAAAAATAGAGATATGAAAGATACAATTAAAGATACAATAAAATGGTTAAAAAGGATGAATTATATTAAATAACAAAAAGATGGAAA
>OIZL01000805.1_pt1 | contig 20513 bp, 16 predicted proteins | sample 1588541 | NCBI WGS metagenome assembly OIZL01 (sample SAMN03283285) | human gut metagenome | biome: human-associated habitat; material: feces | host: Homo sapiens | place: Peru | collected 2012 | reverse complement strand
CAATTTTCTTATTCAACACCATTTGGTGTAGAAAAATTTTCTGAACTTTTAGCAATGGGATCTTACAGCCAAGATTCGGTTGTCCGCCCTGCAATCTCATTATCATCATGTGTTAAAGTGTCAGGTATTGGAACACCAGAAGATCCTTATGTAGTTGACTATGATAATAGTTGTAAATAGTAAATAAAATTAGAAAATATTGTTATTTTCTAGTTTTTTTTTTTAGAATTTTGTATAATGTTTTTGGAGTGATGTGAATGATATCAATAAGTAAGTTAAAAGATTATGCTAATAAGTTAGAATTTGATATGAAGGATGAAGAATATTTGACTTTACAAAGTGAATTTGAAGTATTACTTAAACAGATGGATTTGATAGGTAATATTGATGGACTTAGTAAAGTTGAACCTATGAATTTTCCTTTTCCTTTAGATAGTTCTTATTTAAGAGAAGATGAAGTAGATATGGAAATATCTAGAAGTGATGCTTTAATGAATGCTAAAGATGTATTAGATGATTGTGTTAAAGTACCTAAGGTGGTGGAATAATGAGTATAGAAGAAAGTATTAAGTTAGCTAAAGAAAGTCAAGATAAAGTAAATGCTTTTGTTACTATTTTTGATGATGCTAAAAGTGAAAATATAGATGGTGTTTTAGGTGGAGTACCTTATTCATTAAAAGATAATTTTAGTACTAAAGGTATTCTTACTACTGCTGGTAGCAACATACTTAGTAATTATGTTCCTCCATATGATTCTACTGTTTATAGAAAGCTTAAAGAAAGTGGAGCAGTATTAATAGGTAAAAATACAATGGATGAACTTGCGATGGGTGGTACAGGTTTAACTGGACACACTGGTATTACTAGAAATCCTTGGGACATATCTAGAATCGCAGGTGGTTCATCTTGTGGAAGTGCTGTTGCTGTAAGTCTTGGAATAGTTCCTTTTAGTATAGGTAGTGATACAGGAGACTCAGTTAGGAAGCCAGCTTCATACACAGGTACAGTAGGTTTTAAACCAACGTATGGAAGAATTAGTAGATTTGGATTATTTCCTTTTGCTTCTAGTTTAGACCATGTAGGAATATTTGCTAGAAATGTAAAAGATGTAACAAAAGTAACTGATGTATTAAAAGGATTTGATAAATATGATATGACTACATTACCTGATGAAAATATTAATTATGTAGATAATCTAGATAATAGTATTTCTGGTAAAAAGTTATTCTATATAAAAGAAATAGTTGATACTAAGAGTGAAGTAATAGATGAGTTTTATAAATTAATAGATAAATTAAGAAATAATGGTGTAATAGTAGAAGAAGTAAGTTTTGATAAAAAGTTACTTGAATGTTTATTTCCTACATACTTTATATTATCTTGTGCTGAGGCTACTAGTAATAATAGTAATTTAACTGGTATAATATTTGGTAATAAAGTAAGTGGTAAAACTAGTGAAGAAATTATGTTTAATACAAGAACTAATGGATTTAGTGAAATGATTAAAAGAAGATTTGTTATAGGTAGTTATATTCTTCAAAAAGAAAATCAAGAAAAGTTATTTATAAATGCTAAAAGAGTTAGAAACTTAATAGTTACTAAGATGAATGAATTATTTAAAAGTTATGATGGATTAATATTACCTGCATCAGGTTCAGTAGCACCTAAAATAGATGAAATAGATGCTTCTGATAAATTAAGTGATGAATATCTATTATTAGAAAATCATTTAGTTATAGGTAATTTTGGTGGTTATCCTAGTATAACTATTCCTATGTGTTTAATTAATAATCTTCCTGTAGGAGTTAATATTACATGTATGAGTAAGAATGATTCTTTATGTCTAAATATAGCTAAACAAGTAGAAGACTTAACTGGACTTAAAGACTTAAAAAGTGAGGTGAGATAGATGTATATACCAGTAATTGGACTTGAAATACATTGTGAGTTAAATACTAAAACTAAAATGTTTAGTCCTAGTAGAAATGAATATTCAACTCTACCTAATACAAATATTAGTGTAATTGATTTATCTTTTCCTGGAATACTTCCTTTACCTAATAAAGAAGGTGTTAAAAAGACTATTAAACTTGCTCTTGCTTTAAATTGTAAAACTCCAGATGAAGTATTATTTGATAGAAAAAATTATTATTATGCAGATTTACCTAAAGGATATCAAATAACTCAGATGACTAAACCATTTGGTAAAAATGGATATTTATTATATGATTTAGATGGAAAAGAATTAAAAGCAGATATTCATCAAATACATTTAGAAGAAGATTCAGCAAGCTTAGATCATTTTAGTGATTATTCTTTAATTGATTATAATCGTGCTGGTAAGTGCTTAGTAGAAATTGTTACAGAACCAGTATTTCATAACGAAAGAGAAGTAATTGCATTTTTAGAAAGTCTTAGAAATGTAATTAAATATACGGATGTATCTAATGCTAGTAGTGATAAAGGAGAACTAAGAGTTGATGTAAATATTAGTTTAATGAAAGAAACTGATACTGTTTTAGGTACAAGAGCCGAAATTAAAAATATTAATTCATTTAATTCAGTTAAAGAAACTATACTTTATGAGATTAAAAGACAAACTGAAGTGTTAGAAAGTGGTGAAAAGGTTAAACAAGAAACTCGTAGATGGGATGATACTAATAAAGTTACTGTATCTATGAGAGAAAAAGTAGAAGCAGTAGATTATAAATATTATGTAGAACCTAATATACCTAGTGTTAAACTAAGTGATGAATTTATTAATGAGATTAAATCTACTATATCAGAATTACCTTATGATAGAGAAAAGAAATATATTGGATTAGGTGTAGTTAGTAAAGATGCTAAAACACTTAGTAAGAATAAAGATATAAGTGATTTTTATGAAGAAGTGTTAAAAATGGGTACTAATCCAAAAGAAGCATCTAATTGGATGACTACAAGATTACTTGGCTATTTAAATCAAAATAATTTGGAACTTAAAGATGTATATATGACACCAGTAATGTTACATGATTTAATTGATTTAATTAGTTCTGGTAAAATAAGTACTCAACAAGGTAAAGAAGTATTTACTTATGTATTAGAAGAAAAGAAAACACCTTTAGAAATAGTAAAAGAAAAAGGTATGGAACAAATAAGTAATATAGATGATATAAGATTAATTGTTAATGAAGTAATAGATGAAAATCCTAATCAATTAGCAACTTATAAAAGTGGTAAAACTAATATACTTGGTTTCTTTGTAGGACAAATACTTAAAAAGAGTGGTGGTAAAGCAAATCCAAGTATAGTTAATCAAGTTTTAAATGAAGAAATTAATAAGAGATAGATAATATTATAAATATAAGAACCTGAGTAAAATTTACTTTAGGTTTTTTAATAAAATGATAAAAATAGTTGTTGAAAAATTAGTTAAGTTATATTAATTATACTGCTTTTTGAAGTCCATTCGGTCAAATTTTAACTTTTTATTCGGTTAGATTTTTGTTTTTACAAAGTTTATTTTTAAATCAAACTTATCAAAATAATAATATCATTGAAGAAAATTGACCAAAAAGGTAAAAATCTTCAATGAAAATATTGAAAAAAATATTTAAATATGATAATATTACTTTGTAAAGGAGAAATGTGTTATGAAGAAAATTAATAGAGATACATATTTAGAAAAACTTATCAACAGAAGAGAAAATGGTGCAATTAAGGTGTTGACAGGAATTAGAAGATGTGGCAAATCATATTTATTAGATCCAATATTTAAAGACTACTTGATTTCTACTGGAGTTAAAGAAGATCATATTATTAAATTAGAACTAGATAAAGAAATTAATAAAAAATATCATGACTCTAAAGTTCTTGATGAATATCTTAGATCATTAATTAAAGATAAGAAAATGTATTATATTTTATTAGATGAAGTACAACTTGCAGATGGTTTTGAATATGTTTTAAATGGTCTTTTATATGAAAAAAATATAGATATTTATGTAACTGGAAGTAATTCTAAATTTCTTTCAAGTGATATTATTACTGAATTTAGAGGTAGAGGTGATGAGGTTAAGGTATTTCCTTTATCATTTTCTGAATATGTAAGTAATTTTAAGGGTGATAAGTATGAAGCATGGAATGAATATGTTTTATATGGTGGATTACCAATGATATTATCTAAAAAAAGTGATGAAGAAAAATCTAATTATTTGAAAACTTTATTTGAACAAACATATATAAAAGATATAATTGAAAGAAATAATATTCAAAGAAGTGATATTTTAGATTCAATCATAAACATGTTAGCATCTTCTGTTGGTTCCTTAACAAATCCACAAAAGATATTTGACACATTTAAAAGTAACAAAGAAAAAGAAATATCTTTAAATACAATTAATTTTTATCTTAAATGTATTGAAGATTCATTTATAGTTAATAAAGTAGAAAGATATGATGTTAAAGGAAAAAAGTATATATCTACACCAAGTAAATATTATTTTTCAGATATAGGATTAAGAAATGCTAGACTTAACTTTAGACAACAAGAAGAAAATCATTTGATGGAAAATATTATATATAATGAATTAGTTGTAAGAGGTTACAATGTTGATGTTGGAGTTGTAGAAATTAGAGATGAACAAAGTAGAAAAAAACAGGTTGAAGTTGATTTTGTGTGTAACTTAGGTAATAAAAAATATTATGTTCAGTCTGCATTAAATTTAGAAACAAGAGAAAAAACTTTACAAGAAGAAAGATCTTTATTAAATATACCTGATAATTTTAAAAAAATTATAGTTGTTAAAGATAATATGAAAAGTTGGTATACTGAAGAAGGTATATTAATTATAGGTATTCAAGAATTTCTATTAAATAAAAACAGTTTAGATTTATAGAGGGCGATTAAAGATAATTGCTCTCTTTTCTGAGTAGTTATCTTGATATGTAGTTTCCTTTTTGTTATAATATTTCTGAAAGAAGGAGTATATATGAAAATATTAAGTGTAAATGCAGGTAGTAGTAGTTTAAAGTTTCAACTATATGAAATGCCTGAAGAAACTGCTTTAATAAGTGGTGTATTTGAAAGAATAGGAATAGATGGTAGTTTTTATACTATTAAATTCAATGGAGAAAAGATAAAGAAAGAAGTAGAATTACCTACTCATAAAGTAGCTTTTGAATTATTAATTAAAGAATTAATTGATTTAGGATTAGTTAAAAATCTTGATGAAATTAAAGGTGTAGGACATAGAATAGTTCAAGGAGGAAGTTATTTTGATAGAACAGTTGTAGTAGATGAAGATGTTGTATCAAAAATAGATGAATTAAGTGCCTTAGCGCCTTTACATAATCCAGCAGCTATAGTTGGTATCAGAGCTAGTCAAGAAGTTATGCCTAATGCTGTTCAAACAGTAGTATTTGATACTGCATTCCATCAAACAATGGCAGAAGAAACATATATGTATGCTTTACCATATGAATGGGCTAGTGATTATAAAATAAGAAGATATGGAGCTCATGGAACAAGTCATAAATATGTAAGTGCTAGAATGAATGAAATTTTAGGAAGAAATAATACTAAATTAATTACATGTCATATAGGAAATGGTGCTTCTATAAGTGCTGTTAAAGATGGTAAATGTGTTAATACAAGTATGGGATTAACTCCAAATGCTGGACTTATAATGGGAAGTAGATGTGGAGATATAGATGCTACTATAGTACCTTATATGATGGATAAATTAAAAATTAATTCTAAAGAAATGGATACAATTCTTAATAAAGAAAGTGGATTACTTGGTATAAGTGGAGTAAGTAGTGACTCTAGAGATATAGAAGAAGGAATTAGTAAAGGTAATCATAGATGTGAACTTGCACAAAAGATGTATGTAAGAAGAATTATAGATTACATTGCAAAATACTATGTAGAATTAGGTGGATGTGATGCAATTATATTTACTGCTGGTGTAGGAGAAAACTCTATATCAACTAGACGTGAAGTATTAGATGGACTAAGTGTATTAGGTGTTAAAGTTGATGAAGAAAGAAATAATGTAAGAGGAGTAGAAACTCTAATTACTAGTGATGATTCAACAATACCTGCATATATAGTACCTACTGATGAAGAATTAATGATAGCAAGAGATACATATAATTTATGTATATAGAAAAGAGAAGTTATGAATAAAGATAAGTTAAAGAGTATTTATAGTGAAATTAGAAAATTTAAAACTATATATATAGTAAGACATATTGGACCAGATCCTGATGCAGTAGCAAGTGAAGTTGCATTAAGAGATACAATTAAGTTAACATTTCCTAGTAAAGAAGTATATTCTATAGGCGCTAGTGTTGCTAGATTTAAATATATTGGTAAGTTAGATAAAGTATCTAGTTTTGACTATGAAAACTCTTTAGTCATTACTCTTGATTTACCAAATATATCTAGAGTTGATGGTCTAAATTTAGAAAAGTTTAAGAATGTAATTAAAATTGATCATCATCCTTTTGTAGAGAAAATAGGATATTTAGAATATATAGATGAAAAAGCTACTAGTACATGTGAAATACTTTTAGATTTAGTTAATAATACTAAACTTAAGATGAATGAACATATTGCAAAGACTTTAATGATAGGTATTATAAGTGATTCTAATAGATTTTTGTTCTATCCTTCAGATGAGAAAATTTTATATAAAGTAGCTGATTTGGTAAAAAAATATAAATTAAATTTACAAGAAATTTATGATGAAATATATAAAAAGCCAATGAGTGAGTTGAGACTTATGGGATATATTGCATCAAATTTAAAAGTAACTAAGAATAAATTTGCATATATTATATTAGAAAATGATATAGTGAATAGTTTTAATGCAGATGCTTCTAGTGCATCTAATATGGTGAATGATTTTGGAAATATAGAAGAATTTATTGCATGGATGTTTGTAACTAAGGATGTTAAAAACGATTTATTTAAAGTTAATATTAGAAGTCGTGGACCAATTATAAATGAAGTTGCTGCTAAATATAATGGTGGTGGACATAAGTTTTCTAGTGGAGCGCGTATTAAAACAATGGAAGAATTAGAAATGCTTATAAATGATTTAGATAATATATGTAAAAAATATATTAAAGAAAAGGAAGTGTAATATGAAGTTTGACAATGTTGATTTAACTAATGTTGCCGTAAGAGTAAGTCAATATCCAACAGATAATAAATCTGAATTCTTAATTTTAGGAAGAAGTAATGTAGGTAAGAGTAGTTTTATTAATACGTTAGTTAATAGAAAAAATTTAGCAAGAACTAGTAGTAAACCTGGTAAAACTCAAACACTTAATTTTTATAATATAGATAATATTTGTTATTTAGTAGATGTACCTGGATATGGGTATGCTGCAGTCAGTAATAAGAAACAAGAGAAGTTTGGTTTAATGATTGAAGAATATATTATGAACAGACCTAATTTAAAGCATGTATTTTTATTAGTAGATTATAGACATAAACCTACTGAAAATGACTTAATGATGTATGATTTTTTGAAGTATTATAATTTACCTGTAACAGTAGTATGTACTAAGTATGATAAAATAAATAAAAGTGGTAGAGATAAACAAGATAAATTAATTAGTTCAACTATTGATATTGCTATGGGGGATGATATCATAAATTTCTCTAAAATTAGTAAAGTTGGTAGAGATAAAGTTATACAAATTATGGAAAGTTATTTAGATTAATATTTTAAAGGAGGTTTTGTTTTGAAAAATATAGGTATATTTAAAGATTTTAATGATAGTAGTATTAAAAGTGTTTATGAAATAAAGGAAAATAATATAATAGAAATGACATTATTACAAAATAAAGAGTATGAAGATATAATATGTGTTCCTACTCATTATTTTTGTGATTTAGGCTGTAAAATGTGTAATTTACCTAGTAAAAATAGTTTACTTATTAAAACCAATGAGTTTATAACTGCACTTATTGATAGTTTAAGAGTACAAAATACTGATAAAAAAAGAACTGATAAAAAGAAACTAGTAATCAAATTTAATGGAATAGGTGAGCCTTTATTGAATCTTAAATTAATTGAAGAAGTATTTAAATATGAGAATATTATTAAAGATAGTTTAGATTATGACTATATTAGTTATGAACTAAATACAATGGTTACTGATGTTAACTTATTAAAAGAACTAGAGAAAAGTGTTTTAGATAATAATGTTTTATTAAAAATAAACTTTAATTTATTAGCGTGTAATGATGAATTAAGAAAGAAATTATTACCAAAAGCAGTTTCTTCTATTGATGATATACTTGGTAAACTAGAAGAATATCAAAATAAATATGGGTATAATTCAGTAAATGTTTTATATTCATTTATAAATGGTATCAATGATAGTGATTTTGATTTAAATGATATGATTAAACTATTAAAGAAATATAATTTGCCTATTAAGTTTGTATCTAATGATGAAGAAAAAGAAGTTGATTGGATACAAGAATTATACAAGAATAATTGTAAATCAGAAATTATTATAGAGTCAGGTAAATCTATAGGAATAAATTATACAAAGTATTTTTATAATAGAGATAAAATGACTCAAGATGAGAAAGAAAGTTTTGATAAATGGAAAAATATTCATCAAATATTTGAAAGTCAAAGAAGAGATAATTTATCTTGGGATGAGTACTTTATGTGTGTTGCTAAATTAACAGCAATGAGAAGTAAAGATCCAAGTACTCAAGTAGGAGCAGTTATAGTAGGTAAAGATAATAGAATTTTATCAATAGGATATAATGGAAGTCCTAATGGATATAATGATGAGAGATTTCCTTGGAATAGAGAAGGAAATAAATTATATACAAAGTATTTATTTGTAGTACATGCTGAAAGAAATGCTATATTAAATTATTTAGGAAATAGAAATGATTTTCAAGGTGCTAGAATATATGTTGATTTATTTCCATGCAATGAGTGTGCTAAAGAGATAATTCAATCTGGTATAAAAGAAGTAGTGTATTTAAGTGATAAATATAAGGATACAGAAGAAACTATTGCTTCAAAAAGATTGTTTGATGTATGTGGAGTAAAATATAGACATTTTAGTACTGATAGAGAAATTACTTTAAAATTAAGTAAATAATTAGAGGGTTATCCTTCTTTTTGTTTGACTTTTTTTAATTCTATATTTATAATTATATTAGGATATGGAGTGATGGCAATGAAAGATGTAAAAAAGGGTTTTACAATTAGTGAAGTTTTAGTAGTTATTGTTGTTATAGGAATAATACTTGCTATTTCTATTCCAAGTATTACGGCTATTAGAAAGAGATCTAATGAAAGATTATTAGATAGTAAAAAAGATATTATTTTAGTAGCGGCTAAACTATATGCTAAAGATAAAGGTCTTGATGGAGATAATTATGTTTATGTATATGAGTTAATTAATACAAGATATGTTGATTCTGAAGTTAAATTAAATAATGAAAATTGTAAGGGAGAACATTCAAGTAATGGATGTGTATTAAATCCTGTTGATAATAGTAGTCTTAATGAAGAAAAAATACTTATTAGATTGGTAAATGATAATTATATTTCTATATGGGATGGAGAAACGGGAGTATCTGGAGATAAAGATTTAGTAGATACAGTTAAGAATAAATTAGGATGTACTGATGATATGGTAAATAATATGGAATGTGTATTCTGTTATAATAATTCTAGTTGTGATAATCCAGATAATTATTTATATTATAGTGGTATTATGTGGAGAGTACTTGGTGTTTATAATATTAATGGAGAACAAGTTGCTAAAATGGTAACTGATGATACAGTAGTATGGGAAGCAGATGTTTAATATCTGCTTTTTTTATTTAGTCTTTATAATACATAAAAAAAATCTCATTTCTGAGATTGATTATTTAATTTGGTGACCGGTACGGGATTTGAACCCGTGAATGCACGCGTGAAAGGCGTGTGTGTTAACCATTTCACCAACAGGCCATTATTTAAATGGTGGGCCTGAATGGACTTGAACCATCGACCTTGCGCTTATCAGACGCACGCTCTAACCAACTGAGCTACAAGCCCGTTTTGTCATAAGACCTTCTTAATTTTATAATATTTTTTATAATAATGCAAGTAAAATTTTAAAAAAATGTATAAAAATTATAAAAAAATTGTAAAAACTGGCATTTTATAGTAAAATTATTGTGGAAGAGTGATTATATGAGAAGTGTTTATATACATATACCTTTTTGTTCTAGTATATGTAGTTATTGTGATTTTTGTAAATTTTTACATAATGATGTATGGGCAAGTGAATACCTAAAACATTTAGAAAAAGAAATAAATAAGTATTATGATGAAGATGAAGTTAAAACTATATATATAGGTGGAGGAACACCTAGTACACTTAATATACCTAATTTAAATAAACTAATGGAAATTACTAAAATATTTAAAAGAAAAGATAACATAGAATTTACATTTGAAATGAATGTAAATGATATAACAGAAGAAAAACTAGTTATACTAAAGAATAATGGAGTAAATAGAATTAGTATAGGAGTAGAGAGTTTTGATAAAAATAATCTTTTATTTTTAAATAGAAAACATAATAAGAAAGAAATATTTAATAATATTAACTTAGTAAAAAAATACTTTAATAATATTAATGTTGATCTTATATATGCACTTCCAATAGAAACATTAAGTGTTTTAAAAAGTGATATAAATAATATACTTAAATTAGATGTAAATCATATAAGTACTTATAGTCTTATAATTGAAAATAATACAGTACTAGCAGTTAAAAATATAAAACCTATAGATGAAGATAAAGATGCTAAAATGTATAAATACATAGTTAAAAAATTAAAAAGTAAAGGTTATAATCACTATGAAGTTAGTAACTTTGCTAAACCAGGGTATGAAAGTAAACATAATTTAGGATATTGGAATAATACTGAATACTATGGATTTGGTTTAGGTAGTCATGGATTTATTAGTGAATTAAGATACGAAAACACTAGAAGTTTTAATGAATATCTAGCTGATAATTATAGACTTAATGAACTTGTTATGTCTAAAAAAGAAGACATGGAAAATCATGTAATGTTAGGACTTAGAAAATTAGAAGGAATAGATGTAAAAGAATTCTTTGATAAATATAATGAAAATATACAAGATGTATTTAACATAAAGCCTTTACTAAAAGAAGGATTACTTAAAACTAATAAAACTAATATATATATTCCAGAAGATAAAATATATATAATGAATTACATATTAAATAAAATATTAAATTAGTCAATTTATTTATGAATCTTATGTGAAAAAGTATGTAATAAGTTGACTTTTTAAATTTATGAAAGTAGTATTAATTGGGAGGAGAAAATAACATGAAAGAAATATTAAAAACAATAGGTAAATACAAATTACAAATCTTATGTATTTTAATACTTTTATTTGCGCAGGCATATACAGAATTAGAATTACCTAGTTATACTAGTAAAATAGTGGATACTGGTATACAAAGTGGAGGTATAGAAAGTATTTTACCTGAAGTATTAAGTGAAAAAGATTATAATTTAATAACTAATATGCTTGATAATAAAGAAAAGAATATTTTAGAAGATAGTTATGATTTAATAGATGGAAAATACAAATTAATAAAAGAAAATAAAGAATTAGAGAGTATTTTATTATATCCTATTTCTATAGTGGCTAATATAGATAAATTTAATGGTGTACCAACAAAAGAAGTGGTAAATTCATTAAAAGAACAATATGAAGGTAATGAGAGTTTCATTGAACAAAGTGATATAAACTATATAAAAAATACTTATAAAGAATTAGGTATAGATGTAGAAGAAAAACAAATGAATTATATATATTCTACAGGTGGAAAAATGCTAATTGTAGCATTAATATCTATGGGAGCAACAATACTTAGTGTTTATTTATCTAGTAAATTATCTGCATTCATTGGTAAAGATTTAAGAAATAAAGTTATGAAGAAGATAATGACATTTGAAACTGAAGAATTAAATAAATTTAGTACTAGTAGTTTAATAACAAGATGTACTAATGATATAGTACAAATACAAACTTTAATAATGATGTTATTTAGAATAATAATCTTTGCTCCAATAATGGGAATAGGTGCGATTACTAAAGTAAGTGGTAGTCCTATATCTTGGGTTGTAATAGTATCTGTATGTGCAGTATTATTTCTTATGTTAGTGTTGTTCCTTGTAGTTGTACCTAAATTTAAAAAAATGCAAGATTTATTAGATAGAATGAACTTAGTATTTAAAGAAATTTTAGAAGGTATACCAGTAATAAGAGCATTTGCTAATGAAAAATATGAAGAAAAAAGATTTGAAAAAGCTAATGATGATATAACTAAAAATGGTTTATTTATACATAAAGCTATGGCTATAATGGAACCTACTTTAACACTTATGATGAATAGTGTAAGTATATTAATTGTATGGGTAAGTGCTAATAAAATAGATATGGGTACTATGCAAGTTGGTTCTATGATAGCGTTTATAACATATACTATGCAAATTATTATGTCATTTTTAATGGTATCTATGGTACTTATAATGCTTCCAAGAGCAACTATTTCTCTTAGAAGAGTTAGTGAAGTATTAAATACTGAATCTAAAATAAAAGATAAAGAAAAAACTTTAAAACTTGGAGAAAAGAATGAAGTAGAATTTAGAGATGTATACTTTAGATATCCTGATGCTACAGAAGATGTACTAAGAAATATTAACTTTAAGGCGACTGAAGGAACAACTACAGCATTTATAGGTAGTACTGGTAGTGGTAAATCTACATTAATTAATTTAATACCTAGATTCTATGATGTTACTAGTGGTGAAATTCTAGTAAATGGTAGAAATATAAAAGATGTTAAATTAAAAGATCTAAGAGAATTAATTGGATACGTTCCACAAAAAGGTAATTTATTTAGTGGTACTATATTATCTAATATAACATTTGGACTTAATAAACCTGATAGAGAAAAAGCACTTGCTTCAGCTAAAATAAGCCAAGCATTAGAATTTATTAATGAAGATAAAGATGGACTTGATAGAGAAATAAGCCAAGGTGGTACTAATGTAAGTGGTGGTCAAAGACAAAGACTATCCATTGCAAGAGCAATTTGTAAAGATCCTAAAATATATGTATTTGATGATTCATTTTCAGCACTAGACTATAAAACTGATGCAGAACTTAGAAAAGAACTAAATAAAATAACTAAAGATAAAATAGTATTTGTAGTAGCGCAAAGAATTAGTTCTGTAATGCATGCTGATAATATAATAGTTTTAGATAATGGTGAAATAGTAGGAATGGGTACTCATGAAGAGTTACTTAAATCTTGTCCTATATATAAAGAAATAAAAATAAGTCAATTAGGAGGTGAATAAAATGCCAAGACCACAAAATACAGATAAAGCAAAAGACTTTAAAGGTACAATGAAAACATTAATAAAAAGTTTAAAGCCTTACTATGTACATATAATAGTTATAACAATATTATCAATATTAGGTACTTTATTCACTATAGTTGGACCTAAAATATTAGGTAATGCCACTACTGAATTATATAGTGGAATAATAAAAAAAATACAAGGGATAGGTGGAATAGATTTCACTAAATTACATAAAATACTTTTTACAATATTAATCCTTTATATTATAAGTGCATTATTCAATTATTTACAAGGTATTATAATGGCAAAAATAAGTCAAAAATATGCCAAAGATTTAAGAAGTAAAGTAGATAAAAAAGTAAATAAATTACCACTTAAATACTTTGATAAAAAAACTCATGGTGAAGTATTATCTTTAGTAACTAATGATATAGATACAATAAGTATGAATTTAAATAGAAGTGCTACTGAATTAATAACTTGTATAGTTATGGTAATAGGAATACTTATAATGATGTTTTCTATTAACTTTACTATGACAATTGTTACTTTAGTAATACTACCAATATCTTTAATAATAACTAGTACCATAATGAAGAAGAGTCAACATCACTTTGTTAATCAACAAGATAGACTAGCTATTGTTAATGGTAAAGTAGAAGAAATGTTGAGTGGACAAAACATAATAAAATCATTTAATGCAGAAAATAAAATGATGAAAGATTTTGAAGAAAGTACTAATGAGTTATGTGAATCAGCTTGGAAAAGTAATTTTCTAGGTGGACTTATGCATCCTATCATGAAATTAGTTGGTAATTTAGGTTATGTGGTTGTTGCTATAATGGGTGGAATATATGTTATTGAAGGAAAAATAACAGTTGGTAATATACAATCATTCATAACATATACTAAGAATTTTACTAATCCAATTGCAAATCTAGCAAGTATAATGACTGAATTACAAGGTATGGTCGCAGCTTGTGAAAGAGTATTTGAATTTTTAAATGAAAAAGAAGAAGAACCTATTAAAAATAAAGTAGAACTTAAAAATGTAAGAGGAAATGTAGTATTTAAAAATGTTACTTTTGGATATGATGATGATAAAATAATTATAAATAACTTTAGTATTCATGTTACAAGTGGTAAAAAGATAGCAATAGTGGGACCTACTGGAGCAGGTAAAACAACTTTAGTAAAATTACTTATGAGATTCTATGACACCAATAGTGGTGAAATACTAGTTGATGGTGTTAACATAAAAAATGTTGACAGAGGAGAATTAAGAAAACAATTTGGTATGGTACTTCAAGATACATGGTTATTTAGTGGTACAATAATGGAAAACTTAAGATATGGAAGATTAGACGCTACAGATAGGGAAGTAATAGATGCAGCAAAAATGGCACACGTACATCACTTTATTCAAACTTTACCCGACGGATATAACATGATTTTAAATGAAGATACAGACAACATAAGTGGTGGTCAAAAACAATTACTTACTATCGCAAGAGCAATACTTGCTAATCCTAAAATACTAATACTTGATGAAGCAACTAGTAGTGTAGATACAAGAACAGAAATATTAATACAAAAAGCAATGGATGAACTAATGAAAAATAAAACATCATTCATTATTGCACATAGATTATCTACAATTAAAAATGCTGATTTAATACTTGTATTAAAAGATGGAGATATTGTAGAAAAAGGTACTCATGATGAATTACTTAAAAAGAATGGATTCTATAGTACACTTTATAATAGTCAATTTGAAGAAATTTAAGAAAGTACTTGAATAGAACTAATTAATTTGATAAAATTAAAACATAAAATAAAAGAGGAGTAAGACAAAACTATGAGAATATTGAAAAACTCAAACTGTAACAACAATTGTTTGTTATGGGGGGGGTAATTTATTAATTATCTCTCATAGTTTTTTCGTGAAATTAAATATATAGGCACAAGTCTATATATTTTTTTGGTGGTGAAAGATATGAAAAATAAAAAGTATATTATGTATTTGGTAGTAAGTATATTAGTATTAACTATTGGAGTAAGTTATGCATACTTTAAAGCAAGAGTGAATGGTGATGGAAGTAGTAGTAATCCATACGAAGTAACAATAGATAGTACTTGTGAAAATAGTGAAAACTAAAAAAGGATCATTGCGATCCTTTTATTTTACGTGTACATATCTAGTTTCACTATAAGGTGTACCTAAATAATTAATTTTATAAACTATTTCGTAACTTCCTGCCTTAGAATTATCAATCTTTTTAACTTCTTTACATGTATCAGTACAATCTCTAATAGTAATTTTTATATCATCCTTATTTATAGTATCTGTTATATCTTTTCCATTAACAATAAACTTAATAGTTTTAGCACCCATATCTGCGATTGTATCTCCAATATCATAAGTAGGGTTAATTATTGTTTTATCTTTTACTTGTACTCCTTGAAGTTCAATTTTAAATGTAGTACTTGTACCTGTTAATTCTACTGTGACACCAGAACTTGCGTTATTTTTAAATATTGAATAAGCTGATCTAACAACTATTGAATCATAATTTGTAGTATTTTTTACTGTATAACTAGTATCAGTTGTAAATCCTACATATTTATAATCAGTACCACTTTTTAGATATATGTCATATCCAAATTCTCCAATTGCATTTTTATTATATTCTAATCGTTTTTGTAAGTATTGTTCTGCCCATTGTTTATAACCTGAAGTAAAGTATTCTTTTAAATATTCTTCGTTAACTGCATCAGGAAGTGCAGCTCCTGTCCAAGTAAGTTTAGCTGTTGAATTTTCTTCAATAACTTTTACATTAGTTGGATCAGTTAATTTACTATATCTAGTTGATACTTCAGTTGGTTCAGTACCACTTATAAATAAATGAGTTTCAACTATATCAGCGGGAGTATATTCACTAGCAAGTCTAGCAGGTATTGTTTCAAGTTCAACCTTAGCACTTGTTATACCTCTTGGCGTTGAGAATGTACTACCTGTATTTAATATATTTCTTGTAAGCATACCTTGTATTATATTTCTTTGAGTTGATGCAGCTCCCATAGTAGTGTAGTGATCTTTACTTAATTCATCATATCCATACCAGAAAGCAATTGTATAATCAGGATTGTATGTTGCTACCCATGAATCTTGTATTATATCATCATATATACCTTCAGCTCTTAATCTTTCTGGATCATAACTACTTGTACCAGTTTTAGTTGCTACTTGAGTACCACTTACATATGCTCGTCCTGGAGTAACATTAAATAGTATGTTTGTTATTAAATATGCTGTAGTTTCTTTCATGACTCTTTCTCTTGTATAAGAATTTTCTATTGTTTCACCAGTTTCTTTATTTACAATTTTATTAACTGAATATGCTTCTGTATAATAACCTCCATTAGCAAATGCTGAGTAAGCACTAGCAAGTTCTACTGGATTAGTTCCTTCAAAAGCACCTATACTTGCTGATTCATGTATTTTACCATTATCGTTACCCGGTGTAATTCCTAAACTTTGTGCGAAATTCCATTTTTGTTCATTTGTTGTTGCCTGGAAAGCTTGAAGAGCACATGTATTCATAGACTTTGAAAGTGCTTTCTTCATAGTAACAATTCCTTCATATTTATTATTCCAGTTATTCAGTACTCCGCCCTTTGTATATTTCGTTTCTTCATCAAATAGTGGGCTATAAGTAGACCAATTTAAATATTCAATTGCTGGACCATAATCAAGTATTGGTTTAATTGTTGAACCAGGGTGTCTTTTTATCATAGTTGCATAGTTATAACTTCTTTCACCAGTTTTATTTCTTCCAGTTCCAACTGCTAATAATGCACCATTTTTATTATCTACTACTGCAACACTTAGTTGAATATAATCATCTTTAAAACTATACTCATATGTTCCATCATAAATATTATTTATAACTTTTTGCTTATTTCTATCTAAATTAGTATATATTTCTAAAGGTGTTTTGTAAGGATCTATATCATATTTCTTTATTATTTCTTCTATAACTGTATCAACATAACCTTGGTATTCATTAACTGTATTAGTATTTTCTACCAACATATCTTCTACATTAATACTTTTTGCTATTTCACATTCTTCTCCATTAATATATCCATGTCTTTTCATTAAATTTAGTACTTGATTACGTCTTGCTTGAGCAGCCTCTGGATAATTATATGGATCATAACTACTTGGAGCTTGGAATAATCCTGCGATTAAAGCAGCTTCACTAATACTTAAATCCTTAGCACTTTTTCCGAAGTATGTTTGACTTGCTTGTTCTACACCAAATGACTGATTACCTAAAAATTCACTATTTAAATATAATTCTAATATATCTTGTTTTGTATAATTCTTTTCTATTTCAAATACTGCTAAATATATATCAGTAAATTTTCTTATTATACCTTTAATACCAGAACTTGTAGTATCTGTTAATGAGTTTTTACTTACTTGCATTGTCAATGTTGAAGCTCCACCAGCGTCACTATGTCCTAGAACTTGACCTATACTAGCTTTTATAAATCTTGCTAAATCCACACCATTATGTTGGAAGAACCTTGAGTCTTCAGTCGCAACTACTGCATCTATAAGTATTTCAGGTAGTTCTTCATATGTTAATTTTATTCTTTTTTCTACAACATCATTTCCAACATTCATACCAAGTGTATAAAATTGTTCATTATTGATATCATAGAATGTACTAGACTCTTTAGAAAATAATCTTTCTTCATCAAACTTAGGAGCTTTAATAACTATATATGCTGCGAATGCTCCAACTGCTAGTATCATTAATATTGCAAGAAATGTAATTACGCATAATATAATATATCCTATTTTTCGTTTCTTTTTTTGCCTTTCAGGTTTAGGAACTTTTTCTTTTTTAGGTTTTTTTTCCTTTAAAGTAGCTTTAACCTTATCCTTCTTATTTCTTATCTTATTAAAAGATATTTTACTTTTTAAACTTGCCATTTTTATCTTATCTCCTTAAAATAAACTTTTTCTACTGTTTTAATATAATCTAACCTTGGAATGTATCCTTCATTAATAATATGTCCTTTATTTTCTATTATATCAAATGGAATACTTTTTCTAGAAGTAGAATTTATAAAATCTATTAAGTCTTTACCATCTAATAAATAGAACTTATTATTCATAAATATTATTAAGAATACAATACCACCATGCCTTAGTATGTTTTTTATATGAGTAATTTGATGTTCTTTTATATTGCTTAGTGGAAATGCAGTTTTATTTTTGCATTCTTTAGCATCAAATTCTATATATTTTCCTTTATATATACCATTATAGTCAAGTGTACTAGTTTCACTAAATACAGCTTTATTTATCATAGTAGTTTCTCTAGAACGATAACTTACATTTAATACCTTAATAGGAGTAGGCTTTTTGTATATTATTGCTATATCCTTATTTAAGTAATATGTGTTAGTTTCATTTATTATATGTTCTAGAAACATACCACGATTACTATATGATACATTCTTTTTAAACTTTATAGGCATACTAATCACCTGAGTTAATTATACTATAAAATAATTAAAAAATCTATTTGATAGGTTAAATAGGTAAATTGTGTGTAAAATTGTACACAAATTTAACAGATAAGTTATTGAAAAAAATATGTTTGTAAGATTGTTCTTTTAGTTAAATCATGATAAAATACTATTATTAACTGGGGTGATAATTATGTTTATAGATGAAGTTATTATTAAAGTAAAAGCTGGTCGTGGAGGTGATGGATGTACATCTTTTCGTCATGAGAAATTTATAGAGAAAGGTGGACCTGATGGTGGAAATGGTGGAAATGGTGGAAACATCATTTTTATAGCTGATGAAGGTCTTAAAACTCTTATTGACTTAAGATATCAAAAATTAATTAAAGGAAATAAAGGCTTAAATGGAAGTGGTGCTTTAAGAACTGGTGCATGCGGAGAAGATGTTATAATTAAAGTACCTGTAGGAACTACTATTATAGATAATGATACAAATTTGGTTATTGCTGATTTAGTTAAGGATAAGGAAACAGCTATTATTGCACATGGTGGTAAAGGTGGAAAAGGTAATGCTGCGTTCAAGTCTAATAAAAATAAAGCTCCTACTATTAGTGAATATGGACTAGAAGGAGAAGAAAAGACTATTAAATGTGAACTTAAATTATTAGCAGATGTAGGTTTAATAGGATTTCCTAGTGTAGGCAAAAGTAGTTTAATAAGTGTAATAAGCGCCGCAAAGCCTAAAATTGCAGAATATCATTTTACAACGTTAACACCAAATTTAGGAGTAGTTGATTTAGGAGAAAAATCATATGTAGTTGCTGACTTACCTGGTATTATTGAAGGTGCTAGTGAAGGGATAGGACTGGGTGATAAGTTCTTAAAACATGCACTTAGAACAAAAGTATTAGCATTTGTATTAGACGCTAGTGGAAGCGAAGGTAGAGACATCATAGATGAATTTAAAACTTTAAAAAATGAAGTAAAAAAATATAGTGAAAAATTATATAATAAAAAGAGTATAGTTATATTAAATAAAATAGATATACCATCTTCTATAGATAATATTGATAGATTTAAAAAAGAGTTTCCTAATGAAGAAGTAATAACAACAAGTACCATTACTAAAGAAAATCTTAATGAACTTAAATATAAGTTAAGAGAATTAATTGATTCAGTAGAAGAAGTTAATCTTTTCGAAGACAATGAATTTGAAAGTTATGTATTATATGAATTCAAAAATGAAAAGCCTTACAATATAACTAGAATTGATGAAAATACATGGCAACTTAGTGGAGAAGCTTTAGAAACATTACTTAAAAGAACTAGATTTAATAGTGATGAAGCCACTCTTAGGCTTGCTAGAAAACTTAAACATTTAGGAGTAGATGAAGAATTAAAAAGTCTTGGCGCTAAAGAAGGAGATACTATAAGAATTTTAGATCAAGAGTTTCTCTTTGATGAAAGATAGGAGTATTTATGGATAAATTTATACCAGATATATATGCTCAAAGTATATATA
>OIZL01000802.1_pt1 | contig 20570 bp, 26 predicted proteins | sample 1588541 | NCBI WGS metagenome assembly OIZL01 (sample SAMN03283285) | human gut metagenome | biome: human-associated habitat; material: feces | host: Homo sapiens | place: Peru | collected 2012 | reverse complement strand
TTGAAAAAATGCTCTCAAAAATAAATTGATTGCAATTATATTTGTCATATAAATTTCAATTTCTAAATAAAAAGGTGATTTTATGAAAAAAATTTTAATATTTTATGGTTCGTATGGTGGTGGACACTTATCTGCTGCTAAGTCTATAAGAGAATATATTGAGAATAACTTTGAAGATACTCAAATAGAAATGGTTGATTGTGTTGAATATGTAAATAAAGCTTTTAATAAAGTTACTACAAAGGCTTATGAAGAATTTGCAAAAAAAGCTCCTGAAATATGGGGATTTTTATATAAGAATTCTGAAAAAGGAATTATTTCTAAATTATCTAGTGACTCTAATAAGCTAATGGCTTTGAAACTAGAAAAATTACTTCAAGATTTTAACCCAGATTATGTTATATCAACACATCCTTTTAGTAGCCAAATGTGTGCTTATCTTAAGAAAAAAAATAAAGTTGCATTTAAATTGGCAACAATAATGACAGACTACGCACCTCATGAGCAATGGATGGTTTACCCAGAATATGTTGATTATTTCTTTGTTGCACATTTTGGAATGAAAGAAGCTCTTATGGCTAAAGGAATAGATCCTAATAAAATATTTGCAACAGGTATTCCTCTTTCTAATAGATTTTTAGAACATTATAATAAAAATGAAATTTTATCAGAGTTTGGCTTAAATCATAACAAAAAAACTATTCTTTTCTTTGCAGGAGGAGAATTCGGTTTAGGTAAAAGTACGACAATAGATATATTAAAATCTCTTGCTGTTGATTTCGAAAATTTACAGATTGTTGCAATAGCTGGAAAAAACAAAAATATGAAAGAACATTTTGAAGAAATAGCAGGTAATATTTCTAGTGGAAACTTAATTAAAGTCTTAGCATATACGAATAAAGTACCTGAATTAATGAGCGTATCTGATTTAGTTGTAACAAAGCCTGGCGGTCTTACAACCACAGAAAGCTTAGCTTCTGGACTTCCAATTATAGTTATAAATCCAATACCAGGTCAAGAAGAAGAAAACGCAGAATTCTTAGAAAACAGCGGTGCTGCTATTTGGATTAGGAAAGATGATAATGTTAAGGAAAAATTAAGTTATATATTTAGCAATCCAGAAAAAATGAAAGATATGAAAATTAAAGCAAAATTACTTGCTAAAAAGCATTCTACAAAAGATATTTGTGAAACAATTTTAAAATAGTAGCGATAATAAAAATCACTCATATTATATATGGGTGATTTTTTAATGTCTTGTTTATCTGATAAATCAAGTTGTGAGCTTGTATACCTTGCAAGCAGTTTTGCTATTGCTTTATCTAAAGGCTTAAATTGTGATGAAATTGGTACACTTGCAGCATTTCTTACTGCTGTTGGAGACAATCTTGCAATTATTGCCACTAGTTGTGCATCTAATTCATGATACAAAATATCTTAAATTTATAATTCTCTTCTTCCTTCTAATGCCTTAGATAAGGTTATTTCATCTGTATATTCTAAGTCTCCTCCTATTGGAATTCCATGAGCAATTCTAGTAATTTTCACTCCCAATGGTTTTAGTAATTTTGAAATGTACATTGCTGTTGCTTCTCCTTCTACTCTTGGGTTTGTTGCTAGTATTACTTCTTTAACTTCCGGAGTAATTCTTGATAACAATTCTTTTATTTTAATATCATCTGGCCCAATTCCGTTCATTGGAGATATTGAACCATGTAAGACATGGTAAACTCCTTTATATTCATGTGTTCTTTCGATTGCTATTATGTCTCTTACATCTTCTACAACACATATTGTATTTTCATCTCTTTTTGGATTTGAACATATTATACAAGGGTCTGTATCTGAAATATTATAGCATTTTGAACAATATTTTAGATTAGCTTTTGCATTTTTTATAGAGTTAATAAATTCATTAGTTTCTTCTTCTGAAGAATTTAAAATATAAAAAGCAAGCCTAGCAGCTGTTTTGTGCCCTATGCTTGGTAATTTTTCAAAACTCTCAATTAGTTTTTCTATTGATGGCGAGTAGTAACTCATAAGTTTTTCTCCTTAAGGCTTAAATCTGTTATCCTACATTAATCCTGGTATATTGTATTTACCAAATTGTTGCGCTTGTGCAGAATCTACCTTTCTTAAAGCTTCATTTACGCAAGTAATTATTAAATCCTGTAGCATTTCTACGTCATCTGGATCAACAATGTCTTTTTGTAATTTAATTTCTTTTATTTGTTTATCTCCAGATACTTTAACAGCTATTGCTCCTCCACCTGCTGTTGCTTCAAAATCTCTTGAAACTAATTCCTCTTGTGATTTTTCCATATCTGCTTGCATTTTCTTAGCTTCTTTCATTAATTGGTTAATATTCATTCCGCCAAATCCTCCCATACCACCTGGGAATCCACCTCTTTTTGCCATTAAAATTTCCTCCTTAAAATTCATTTTATATTTTTATACAAATTAATATCTTACTAAATGAATTGAAAAATTAATAAATTTTAATTACCAATTCATACTTTAAGAATATGTTAAATTACTTTTTATTCTATAATATTAAATGGAATATCTAAACTACTCATCATTCCTTCAACACTATTATCTTGCTTTTGTACATTCTCATTTGCTTTTAAATCAATATATTTTATATTCATTTCTTTACCAGATGCCATTGATACTGCTTTTATAAGTTCATTTCTATTTTCTGGCATATCTAACATTTTTTGTCTAAAATCTGTAAGTCCATTGGGAAACTCAATTCCTATTGTCATATCGTTTATTTCAACTGCATTTGTATTTAGCAAATTAGTATACAACATTATTTTTCCATGACTTTTCAATTCATTTATTATATTAGGCCATTGTTTAGCTATAGGTCCAGCCTGTATGTTTGTTTTCTTTGCAGTTTCTACCTTACCAGGCATTGTATTAGCTGGTACGCTATTTTTTATATTTGCAATGCTACCACTTTTAGGTGGTTGAACATTGCTTACAGTAACTCCATTTTTTATTTTGTTTTCTAAAAGTTCAATTCTTCTTTCTAAATCACTATTAGAATTTCCTGTTTGTTTATTACACAATTTTATAAGTCCTGCTTGAAAAATTATTAGTTTTTGAGATGATGTTTTTATATCATTTGCAAGCTCAGACAAACTATATACTATACCTAATAATCTATCTTTATCTGTTTTTTCGCATATGTTTGCTATTTTTTTCAAATCCTCTTCAGAATACAAATCTAGTTTTCCGCTTGTTTTATATATAAGCAAATCTTTAGAAAATTTTATAAGTTCCCATACGAAGTTTGTTACATCTTTTCCTTCGTCAAGTACCTTTCCTATATTTTCTAATACAGTTTCAATATTATATTCTATAATTCCATTTAAAATATTTTCTACATATTCTAGTTTTGGAATTCCAACTAATTCTTTTATGTATTCCTCGTCAATATTATTTACTCCATCTTGAACACATCTTTCAAGTATACTTAATGCATCTCTCATAGCTCCTTCTGAAAGAATAGCTATTGTATTTAAAGCACCATCTGTTATTTCTATTTTAGTTTCTTTACAAACTATTTTTAATCTTTTTATTATGTTTTCATTTGAAATTCTTTTAAAATCAAATCTTTGGCATCTTGAAAGAATTGTTGCTGGTAACTTTTGGGGTTCTGTTGTAGCTAAAATAAATTTTACATGTTCTGGTGGTTCTTCTAATGTTTTTAAAAGAGCATTAAAAGCACCTGTTGATAACATATGTACCTCATCAATTATATATACTCTATATTTTGCAATTGTAGGTAAAAAATTTACTTCTTCACGAATAGCTCTAATATCTTCAACGCTATTGTTTGAAGCAGCATCCATTTCTACAACATCTGTTATGGCTCCAGACATTATTCCTTTACATATTTCACATTCGTTACATGGCTCTCCGTCTTTTGGATTTAAACAGTTTATTGCTCTAGCTAATATTTTAGCAGCAGATGTTTTACCTGTTCCACGTCCTCCATTAAAAAGATATGCATGTCCAACTCTATTAGACATTATCTGATTTTTTAATGTTTTTGTTATATGTTCTTGCCCTACCATTTCGCCAAATGTTTTGGGTCTAAATTCCCTATATAATGCTGTATATGCCATAATATTTCAACACCTTTTCCTTTTAAAGATTTAGCTCCTCTATGGAAAGTATAATTTTGCATAAATACACTACTTATTGCTGCTTCCTTCCGGACCTGACAAGGTTCATAGCTTTTTATCAAAATATACTCTCCATACAAGAGCTAATCTAAAACCTTTATTATTATATAATTTAATGTTTAATTTATCAAGTATTTTTTATTATAATTTATTTTTTTCCGTATATTTGGCAGGCACAAGACCTGCCCCTACACTTTATTAATTTTTTCATGAGTAAGTCATGTGCCTATACAGTATTGAGATCAATTAATTTTATATAAACAATTACCTAGTTAATTTTTTATTATAATTTATTTTCAGCTCATTTTTAAATAATCTCTTGAACTTGAGTAAAAATTGTGATAATATTATGATAATATTTTAATAAAGGAGTGATTGTTATGATTAATATACGCCCTGTGTCAGATTTGAGAAACAAATATCCAGAAATTGAAGATTTGGTTTTAAGAGAAGATGAAGCCGTATATTTAACTAAAAATGGATACGGATCAATGGTAGTCATGAGCTTAAATAAATATTCTAAACTTTTGAAAGATGCGGAATATAATGAATATATTGAAAAAGCTTTAGATGATGCAGACAAAGAAGCTGAAAAACCAGGCACAAAATATTTAACTCACAAAGAAATATTTGATAAACTAAGGAGGGATTTACATGAATAAAAAATATTCCATAATATATTTACCTCTATTTTATAAAGATATGACAAAAATCACAAAATATATATCAAAAAATCTAAAAAATAAAATAGCAGCTGATAAGCTGCTTGATGAAGTAGAACAGAACATCCAAAAGCGAGCCTTTAACCCCTGTATTTATGAAAAACATTATTCTTCTAAAGAAAGAAAAAATACATATTTTAAGCTCTATGTTAAAAATTATATTGTCTTCTATATTGTAAAAAACAATACAATGGAGGTACGACGTATCTTATATAATAAACAAAATTTTAATAATTTATTTTAATTTCTTTATTTTTTAAATATATCTTCTAATTTATATTCTTTTTCTAATTTCTCATTTAAATATAATTTAGATACTATTTCTAATTCTTTTATTGATACTTCTGGTACATTGAAAGAAAAAATTTTTTTAGCAGGTGCCATTGTTATAAATTTTATAGCATCATATGTTGCTGGTAGCAACTCAATACTACTTTTGTCAATTTTTCCACAACTGCTACATTTTACCCCATTATCTTTTAAGCTAAAATATTTTATATCTGTATCTATTCCACAATTACTACATTTTTCAACATGTGGTTTAAATCCAATTATACACATTAGTCTTAATTTAAATATTGCTAATATCAAATCTAAATTTTTATCTGTTTCAGATATTGTATATAAAGTGTTTAAATATAATTGTAATATTCTATATGAATTCTCATTTTCGTTTGTAACATATAAAATTATTTTTGTAATATGAACAGCATATTTATATTTATCCAAATCTGTTCTAATATTATAAAAAAATTCTATTGTCTCACACGAATTTATATTATATGTATTATTTCCTTTATACATCATATAATCTGCAAAGCATAAAAATTGCGTTCCAGCCATTAATAAGCTTTTAGGGCGCCTTGCGCCCTTAGCAGCACAACTTATTTTTCCCATTCCTGGGGTTAACATTGTGACCATTTTATCATAGTCACCTAAATTATTCTCTACTAATACTATCCCCTTTGTCTTTATCTGTCCCATTTGTTTCTCCATTTAAATTTATTTCTATATTTTCCATTTGTTTTAATTCTAAAAATGTATTAATATCTCCTGTATTTTTAAATGCATTCCAAGCAAATTTTTCTATCATACGCATACCACCACTCCTAAGCTTAAAAGTTTTATTCACCTTTAATCTTATCATTTGCATTAATTTTATTTTTTATTCTTATTTAGAAAATTAATCTGTAAATTTAAATTTTTTTACTATACTATTATCATCTTGCCAATCTTTTTTTACTTTTACCCATGTTTTTAGGTTTATTTTTATTCCAAGCATTTCCTCTAAATCTTGTCTTGCATAGCTTCCTATTCTTTTTAGCATACCACCATTTTTTCCTATTATAATTCCTTTATGAGAATCTCTTAAGCAATAAATAGTTGCTTCTATATTATATATAGGTTCGTCTGTTTTTGTTCTTGCAAGTTTCATTTTTTGAACTTCAACATATAGTCCATGTGGTACCTCATCATCTAATAGTTTCAAAGCCTTTTCTCTTATTACTTCCTCTGCCAGTTGCCTACTAGTTTGATCTGTATATTCGTCTATATCGTAGTATGCAGGCCCAGGTTTTAAATTTTTTTCTATTTCATCTAATATTGTTTCAACTTCTTTGTTTTTTATTGCAGATATTGGGATTATTGCTTCAAAGTTATATTCTTTTAAGTATATTTCAATTAATTTTGCAATTTGTTCTTTTTTTACCAAATCTATTTTATTAATTATTAATATAACTTTTTTGTTTGCTTCTTTTAATTTTTCTAAAATTCTTGTGTCACCTTTTCCAATTTCATTTGAAGTTGCTTCTACCATAAATAAAATACAATCTACTTCAGATATTGTTCCAAATGCTGTTTCTATCATAGTATTCCCAAGTTTAGTTTTTGGCTTATGAATTCCTGGTGTGTCTATAAATATTATTTGTGAATTTTTCCTATTTACTATTGCTCTTATCGCAGTTCTTGTTGTTTGAGTTTTGTTAGCCATTATTGCAACTTTTTCCCCAACTAAAGAATTTATAAGTGTTGATTTTCCTACATTTGTTCTACCAATTATTGATACAAAACCTGATTTAAACTTTTCTGTTTGTTCCATTTTTATTCCTTTTCCTAATTTTAAAGATTATTATAAAGAGTTTTTCACTTTAAAATTTAATTATATTTTACTACTCTATTGTCGCATAATTTGTCAAAACATGCAATAGATTAATAAATTATATTTTTGGCAGGCACAAGACCTACCCCCTTACATTTTTTGATTTTATATATATTATAAATTTGTATTCTGAGCAGACATAAATTTGCCCCTACATTTAAAAAATGACCTATTCTAGGAATATAATTCTTAGAATAAGGTCATTGTTCAATTATTCAATTACAACTTTTGAGCTTAATGGAACAATTTGTATAAATGTATTTCCATCATTTACTTCTATCTCGTTTCCGTCTAAATCTTTGTATACTGTTTGCTCGCTTCTAGAAAATTTAGAGCATTCAATTTTTATGGCCTTTCCATTTGTAATGTAATAACCATCTAATGTTCCAATATTAGATAGGTCTTGTCTTCCTTTGCCTGATCCGTCATTTAATGTGCTATTTTTAGCAAAAGTAATAATTATATTTTTTGTTGTTACAATTTCTTTTGTGTCCCAATCTTTTTGTACAGTTTTATTATAGCTTCTTGTATATCTTTTTGTTTCTTCATCATATTCGTAGTTTACTTTATATGAACTTGAATATGGTATAACAATGTTTTTAGCCTCTTCTCCATCTTCTATGTTTATTTCATCGACAACGTAATTTAATACACTTTCTTTATCTGATGTAGTTCTATATTTTTTTCTTTCTGCAACATCTAATATTTTCTTTGTTGAAGTTACCGCATTGTGTGGAGCAGATTTATCTCTAACTCTCCAAAATGTTTTTGAACTTTCTGTTAGTCCATTAACATTATTAATTTTTAATTTAGATATATCGCTTTTGGCTCTTGGACTCCATCCAAAGTGAACATATATAGCATCATTTTCTAAAGCATAATCTAAAAAATAATGTCTTGAACTTCTAATTGGTCCAATTTTTGAAAGATCTTTATCTTTAAATAATGCCATAAGTCTTGTTTGGTTACCTTCAACAATAATCTCATAAACTATATATGCTTCATTTAATCCTGCTTGTGGTCTTGCATTCCCAACATTATCTATCATAACGGCTATTGGTCGAGAATTTCCATTAAATATTTGTACTTTCTTTTCTTCTACCGGAGTAATAATGTTTTCATTATTTACAAGATTTTCGTTTTCTATTTTATTTACTACTAAAAAATCCTTATGATATATTTTAGCTACTAACAAAGCTGAAAGTATTGCTAATAGTAAAATTAACATTATTATTAAAAACTTTTTCATATATTAATTTCCTTTTTAGTTATAGAATTTTAAAAATATTCCTGCTAAGCCATATACTAATGCAATTACTGCTATACCTGTAATTGCTCCAATAACCGTCTCTAGAGCTGTTTTTCTTTTAGATTCAATTCTTGTTATACAAACCATTATCGCCATAGCAAAAGATAAAGTTAATATTACAATATTTGTTGTAGATAACCAAATTATAGTATTTGCAGCAAAGGCGATTCCTGCCTGTCCACTTGGTGCAAATTTGTTTTTTAATTTATGTTTATCTGTTGAGCTTGCCGCTTTTAATGTAACAACTATAATTGTTGTTATAAATATTCCTATAAATGCCATATGAACAGGAGAGTTAGCTAAATTTCTTATAAAGTTAAGTCCTATATCACTTATTTTATCAAAAAATAAGAAATATGCCACTATTAATGCATTTATTGCAGTTATTACAACAGCCCCTGCCCCAACATCTTTAGCAATTTTTGCTTTTGGATGATATAAGTCTGTATATAAATCAACTACGGTTTCAATTGCTGTATTTATCATTTCTGCAACAATTATAAGTATTACTGTAAACATTAAACATAAAAATTCTGCTCTAGATAAATTAAAAAATAAGCTTATGATCATTACAATTACAGCAATTAATAATTGTTTCTTTATATTTCCCTGTGTTGTTACTGCATAAATAATTCCATTAAATGCATTAATCCAAGCATCTATAAAGTTTTTATTTTTTAGTTTTTCTTCTTTTAAATTTTCGTTTTCGTTATGGTTATTTTCTTCCATTCTTTCACCCTATCTTGTTATGTTTAGAATTTCTAAAACTTTTTCCTCTTTTTCTCTCATTACAATTCTGTCGCATTCTTCTATATGGTCATACCCCATTAAATGATAAAATCCATGAACTAGCATATATGAAAATTCCCTTTCAAAACTGTGTCCATATTCTTTAGCTTGTTCTTCTACTCTCTGCACAGATATCATTATATCTCCTAAAGTATCTTCAATTTCATTGCCATTTACTTTTAAATCTTCAATTTCATCTTTTTCAAACATTGGAAAAGATAACACATCTGTTTCTTTATCTATGTTTCTATATTTTTTATTAGTTTTTCTTATATTTTCTGGGTTTGTTAATATAACATTAATATACAAGTTAAGTTTATCAATATTTTCTACTTCAAAGGCTTTACTTAGTACTTTTTCTGTAAGTTTAATATATTCTTCATTTTCTTTTATATCAAGGAAATTAACTTCTGAAAAATTATGCATTTTTAACTATTTTCTCCTTTTTTGTGCTTTCAGTTTTTTTAGTAGTTTTTCTTTTTACTGTTTTTGTTTCTTTTTCTACTTTTTCTTTTTTGGTTTTTGCTTCTTTCTTTGTATTTTTTCCTTCTTTAGTTTTACAAGTATCTTTTACTTTTTTTATTGCACCTAATTCCACAAGCTTGTCTTTATAAAATGCGATAACTAGCTTGTACTTTTCTTGCTCTTGGCTTATTTCTTCTAAATCGTGTTTTATAAATAAGATTTCTCTCTTTTCATTCTTTTTTTGTTCAGTTTTTAATAAATCTATTTTTTTATAGTCTTCCCAAAACTTTTTATATTCTTCTCTTTCTTTAGGTCTTTCCCAGTAAATTTTAGTTGACAATAACTTTATATTGTATTCCTCTAGTATTGTAAGTAGCATTTTATATGCTTTTTTTATTTTTCTTTCATTTTGTGTATGTACAAGTTCTGATCTTATTTCTTTTAAAAGTTGTTTATAGCATTGTTCTGCTGTTATAAGTGGTAAGCTATGTGTAAATATTTTTCTACTTATAGAAAGTATTATCATTTTCTTTTCTAATAAGTCTATTGAATCTGGTTTTCCTGCCAAAAATTTTGAATATTTATCATATTGCTGAATAGTTTCTTCATCAACCTTGTAGTCATTTATTTTCATTTTTACAGTTAATATATTAGTTATATATTCTTCTACTGTATCAAATAACTTGTCATATATTTCAATTTTATCATTAGCAGATGTTTTTAATGTATCTGCTAATTGAACTGAATAATTTTTTAATATGCCCTTATACAAGCTATCCATTTTTTCTATATAAAATTTATTGTATTTCTCTATTGTTTTTTCTTTTTTTCCTGATTTAACAGTTTCATAGTCTAATTCTAATAAGTATTTTTGTTTTCTGTATTTATATTCTAAATATTGACTTTCTTTTAAATGAGTTATTACATAATATCTAGATAAAGCATCTTCTTCAAAAGGTGTTGCATTTCCATTTTTTACCTTTTTATATATTGAATCCATTATATATTTATCTATAGATTCAAGATATAATGCATATGTATCTTCATATTTTTTACTTAAAGCTTCTTTTTTTGAACTATCATCTTCATTAAAATTAATATAAGCTTCATGCGCTTTTAATAAATTATTTCTCTTAACAGATATCATTATTCCATTAAGTCCTATTTGAGTAGGTATTAAGATTTTGCTTATTGTAGTTCCTATTTTTGAAAAAAATGTTTTTTGTGAGTAGATTCTTAAACTTCTTTCTTCCATTGTTCTAATCCCTTCCTATTTTTCAAATTTTTCTTCTGTTGTAATATCTTCTAATATTTCATATGTCATTTCTAGTTCTAAACCATTATTATCTAAATTATATATATTTACTACTTTATTTGTTATTTGTAATTTATTTAGTTCTTCTTTTGTAAATTCTTCTTCTAATTCCTTTATAAGAATATCTTTTAACTCTTCTTTTCCGTAGGTAATTTTCGTTTTTTGTTTTTCAACATATTTTGTTTTTTCTATTTCTATTGGTAAGTAAAAATTTGAAAATAATTTTATTTTTTTTGCCTCTTTTATTGTATCATAGTTTTCGAAATTTGGAAGTCTTTTATATAAATTTATTTTAAAATTATTAATATTTATAGTATATCTATTTTCACTTTTTCCTGTTTCTTGCGTTATTTCCCTAGTAGTTTGTGACTTTTTACTTTTTGTATACCAAACTTTTGCTGTAACTTTTCCTTTTGCATGAACATATCTTGTATCTGTATATTTTCCCTCCATGTATCCGCCAATAAGTACTGTACCTTTTTCGACTATGTCTCCAGGTTTTACTAAAATAGTTCCTGTATCTGCAGATATTTTTTGAATTATTCCTTTTTGGGTAGCAACAATATTGCAGTATTCATCCGGATTCACAATTGTAGGTCTCTTATCTGCTTGTGCCACTTTTACAATTATATTTGTTCCTTTCATATTAATAGACATCCATGATATGTCGTCTCTCTTAAGTCGTATACTATTAATAGCATTTTTTACATCTACTTTACTTTTTAATTTTCCACTTTCTATGCCTTCTTCTTTTAATTGTATTAGTAATTCTTCTTTATTTATATTCTCTCCGCCTATAATTTCAATGTTCCATATAAATCTTGAAGAAATAATTATTAATAAGATTATTGGTATAATAAACAAAGCTAATATTTTTCTTTTTCTATATCTGTGCAATATTATTGGCAAGCCATTTTTAGAATTAATATTAATTTTACATTTATTTTTTCTAGATATTAAATGAATTTTTTTAAAATCTTTAATACTTATATTAGCAGTTAATATAGTAGATGATTTTCTTTTTACTTTCCATAGCAAAATGCCATTGTTTATGCAATTATTAATAAATCTTTCTATATAGAAGCCTTCTACTGTTATATTTACAAACCCAATTATGTAATTAAATAATATTTTTATGATCATATTTTCTCCATTCCCTAATTTTACACATTTTGTCCATTCTCAAATACATTAATAGAAGGTTAGTGTTTTAACTAATCCTCTATTGGTTCAAATTCTATTGAATCAATTTTGCCATTTACTTTTATGTCTTCATCTGTCATTTGCTCCAATTTTAAATTAAATCCATAAATGGTTACAGCACCATCAAAAGTATTTATTTTTATTAATATATCTTGATATTCTAAAATATTTTTGTAATTTTCAATTAGTATTTCATTAAAACCATTTATTGTTATTTTTATATCTGTAGATACCACTTCTCTTGGTATTTCTAAAAGGGTATCTAATTTCGAATACTTTCTAGGCTTATTTTTTTTCATATTTTCACCTTCTATATAGTTTATTTTGCAAAATCATCCAAAGATTTAAATTCATATCCCATTTCTTTTATTTGTTTTATTACAGTATCCAATATTTCCATATTTGTCTTTGAAGTTGCATGTAATAACATTATTTCTCCATTGTGTACATTTTTTACAATTTTATCAATTCCTTCTTGTTTTGATGGTTGCTTTGCTTCATCCCAATCTGCATATGCAAAACTCCACATTACCGGAATATACCCTAATTTTGTTACTACATTTAATGACCTCTCGCTATATTCACCTTTAGGCGGTCTCATATATCTCATTTCATAATTGTATCTTTCATAAATATTTGTGTGTAAAGTCATTATCTCTTTTGTTAATTGTTCTTCAGTTAAAGTTGGCATGCTTTTATGATTTACTGTATGATTTCCTATAATATGTCCTTCATTTATCATTCTTTGTACTAAATCTGATGCTGTATTTACATAGTGTGCTGTTATAAAAAAAGTTGCATTTACATTGTTTTCCTTTAGTACGTTTAATATATTTTCTGTGTAACCAGCCTCATAACCTAAATCAAATGTAAGGTACACATACTTTTTCTCATTATTTCCCATTGCCATTCCATTATATTTTTCAATTAATTCTTTGTTTTTCTTTCCTAAATCAGGTTGTTCATGATTGTCACTTCTTTTTATTCCCCACCCTATACTTGCATTAGATAGAGAAGCCGTGCTACTTGTTTGCAATACTTTTTCACTTTTATTTGTCTCTAGTAAAATACTAAGAATAATTAAGGTTATAGCTATTATTATTAATATAAAAATTTTAATATTTGACTTCATTTTACTTTCCTCCATAATATTTGCTATTTAATAATATGAAAAGAATATAAAAAAATAACTAAAGTTTTTGTTATAGTTATAAATAGTTTCAAAATACCACCGGTTGTTTTTGCATTAATTTCAATCTGGTTTTAAAAATCACTTTCATTTTTAGCTATTAATCACTTACTATATATATGTGTTTATATTTTGAATTTAACTCATCAATCTCTTGACAACCTTTAAAAAATGTTATATTGTTTTTTAAAATGGAAAAAATAGGTAATTTTCATTTTTCTAGTCTTTTTATGTAAAAAGACCTACTAAAGATAAAAAAATTGCCTGATATAATATTGTTATTATATGGGGGAAAATAACGTGTTAAATTTTGTTCTTTGTGATGACAATTTAAATATTGTGAAAAAATTAAAAGAAATGCTAGAAATACTTTTTATCAAGAATGATATAGATGCTAAAATTGGATTTATTACGGATAACCCGTTAGAAGTAATTTCTTATGAAGAAGAAAATAATATAGATGTATTAATTTTAGATATAAATTTAAATTCTAATATTTCAGGAATTGACCTAGCAAAACAAATTAGAAAGAGTAATAAGAAAGTATATTTAATTTTTTCAACTGGCCATTTAGAGTATTCTTTACTTGCTTATTCTGTAAAAACTTTTGATTATTTGCCTAAGCCTCTAACTATTGAAAGATTAGAAGTAACTTTAAATCGCTTATTAGACGATATTAATAGTGGTTCTAATAAAAGATTTATTAAAATTAATTCAAAAACAGTAGTTGATGAAAAAGAAATAAACTACATAAAAAAAGATGGTATGAAATTAATATTTTGTACCAATTCCAATAAAGAATATGAGGCATATAGTTCTTTTAATAAAATAGAAAACACCTTACCTAGCAATTTTATTAGATGTCATAAATCGTATATAGTAAACACAAATAACATTCAAAATATTAATACTAACAATAATATAATTACTTTTAATTCTAATATTATATGTGATATTGGTCCAAAGTATAAAAGTAATTTAATGGAGGTTTTTAAACATGGAAATATTTCAAACAATTTGTACAGCATTAACAAATGAAAATGAACTTTTATCAAGAATAGTTTTTATACCAATAACTTTTTTAGAAACATATATAAACATGTTATTATTTACAACTCTTTTAAAAATCAATGCTAGTAAAAGTAATAAACTTAAGTATTTTTTATTTGTTTCTATTTTTGGCACAACTTTTAATATTCTAATTCCAAATCCGTACAGATCTTTTATTAATTTAGCATTAATGCTAATATGTACAAAAGTATTCTTTAATACAAAAGTTATCAAAACAATACTTGCAGTAATTGTACCTATTCTTGTTACTGTATTATGCGAATCTATTATGACTAAAATCCTTTCTTCAATAATAGATTTTAATAGTTTAGCTTTTGTATCTGTACCTATTTATAGATTGTCAATGGGATTATGTATTCAATTTTTAATTTTTATTATTTATATGTTTATTAAATATTCAAAACTCCAGATATCAATTTGGGATAGTATATCTATAAAAAGCAAACATATAATTTTATTAAATCTTCTTTTAGCTATAACCTCAATTATTGTTCAATTTCTTATTACTGGATTTTATTTAGACAAATTACCAATATATATTGTAGTTTTTAGTAATATAAGTTTAATAGCATATTTTTTGCTTAGCATATATAGTTTAACTAAAACTACTCAACTAGAAATTACTTCTTTAAATTTAGAGCAAGAAAAAGAAGCTAATAGAATACTAAAAGCATCTCAAGATGAACTTCATGGTTTTAGACATGATTTTTCTAATATTATGTGTACAATTGGCGGTTATGTTTTAGTTTCTGATATGGATGGACTTAAAAAATACTACTCTCAAATTCAAAAAGATATTACTAAAATTAATAATTTAAGTGCATTAAATCCAGATAGAATTAATAATCCTGCTGTTTTTGTATTAATTTCTTCTAAATATTCAAAAGCCTTAGAACTCGGAATTGAAATGAATATTAATGTATTTTTAAATTTAAACACATTAAATATGAAAATTTATGAATTTACTAGAGTCCTTGGTATTCTTTTAGACAATGCAATAGAAGCTGCAAAAGAATGTGATGTAAAAACTATTAACTTAGAAATAAGAAAAGATTCTGCCAGAAATAGACAAATATTGCTTATTGAAAATACATATAAAAACAAAGATATAGACACAGAAAAAATATATGATAAAAACTTTTCTACTAAAAAAGGTAATAGTGGACTTGGCTTGTGGGAAGTAAGAAAAATTTTAAAACGAAATACAAATTTAAACTTATATACAACTAAAAATCAAGAATTTTTCAGACAACAACTTGAAATGTATAATATTTAAATTTATAAACAGGAGGCCAATTCGCCTTTAGCCTCCTGTTTATGTATTTTTCAAACCAATTAGTCTTTGTTTATTAAAGAAGCTGGCATTTTAGGTTGGTGCCACCAGCCAAATAATGAACAAGCAGTATTTGTAGTTTTAGCATATTTTTCTGCTATTTTAGCTAATAATTTTAACATAACTTTTTTCCTCCTTTAGTTAAATTAATTTATTATACTCAAATTGTGCCGGCCACAATTTATTATAAGTCAAATTAAATTTTTTGTTCTTGCAAATATACCTCATAACCATATTTATTATTAGTAATTTTATATGCAAGCCTTGTAATTAATAAAGTTTGTCCAAACATTCCTAAAATAATTATGTTTGAAACTAGACTATTATTTATAAAAAGTCCTATAGCTAATGTAATTGTAAGTATTATGTATGAACATATTTGTTTTTTTCTTCTATCTTTTTTTCTTAATATTGGAACATTTTCTGTGTCTGCTGGTGCATATAATTTGCACATTATAATTCCAAATATCCAAGTTAAAATAGTACAAATAATTTTGGTTTTTAAATCCAATGAAAACATTTTGGCTATATATGGAATCCCACAATAGAAAGAACTTGTTCCTACTATACATCCAAAATGAGTTTTTAAATGAAAGCCTCCCGAAAATGCTCTATATGGGAAAATTATTAGTATTGTTAAAAAAAATTCTTTAAGTATTCCAAATATTGCTGCAAGTCCAATAAATATAAATGTTTTCGGTATCTCTCCAACTATTAAGTGAATTCCATAGTTTATTATTTCTGCTTTTTCATCATTTATGTCTGGCACTGTCTGTTTTATTTTATTTGTTAAATGATCACAGATTTTATCTACCATTTTTTTCTCCTCATTTGTTTTCTATGATGCTATTTTATATTAAAAATTTTAATATAATTTATTTTGTATATAAAATGAGTTTTTTAGTATATAAAAAGGTTATAAATTATTTTCATAAACAATTTATAACCTTTTATAAAATTTACATAATATCAAAATCTTTTATCATTACCCATGGTCCAATTGGTTCCGGAATATCTGTAAAAGTCATGCTTTCTTTAGTTATTGGATGTTCTATTGTAAGTTTATATGCCCATAATGAAATTTGTTTTCCTCTTCCTCGAGTTCCATATTTTTGATCTCCACATATGCTATGTCCCATTCCTGCCAGCTGAACTCTAATTTGATGATGTCTACCTGTATGCAGCAAAATTTTTAATAAAGATAAATCTATTTCCTCATTATATTTTAGGACCTCATAGTCTAACTTAGCATATTTTGAACCAGGTGTATTTTCTTTAACAATTTTACTTGTATTAGTCTTTTCATTTTTTAATAAATAATTTTCTAAAGTTCCTTTATTTTTTTCAGGTTTTCCGTCAACTATTGCTAAATACTCTTTTTTGAAAACTTTTTCTCTCACTTGATTGCTAAGTCTTGAAGCAGCTTTAGAGGTTTTTGCAAATATCATAACTCCACCAACTGGTCTATCTAACCTATGTACCAAACCTAAATATACATTTCCTGGCTTATTATATTTTTCTTTTAAATATTCTTTTATTATAGTAAGCATGTCTGTATCTTCGGTTTTATCTCCCTGTGAAGGAATATTAGGTGGTTTTTCAACTACAATAATATGGTTGTCCTCATATATTACTTTAAAATTCATATTTATTTCTCCCATTTTGCAAAGATTCCACATGGCAAGGTTAAATTAGAATTTGTCATTGGAAGCCCTATTTCTCCGGATGAAAACTTACCTTTACACTTTGTATTCATACTCATTTTTAATACATTTTCTAAAACTGTAGAAGAAATTCCTGTAGTATATGAATTAATTAAAAAGAATAGTGGATTATCTGATAAAACTTCCATACACAATTTTATTAAATCATATATATTTTCTTCGAATTTCCATACTTCCCCATTTGCACCTCTACCATATGATGGTGGGTCCATAATTACGGCATCATATTTGTTGCCCCTTCTTATTTCTCTATTTACAAACTTTACAACATCATCAACAATGTATCTAACTTTAGCTTTTTCGAGTCCAGAAGAAATTACATTTTCTTTAGCCCATGCAGTCATTCCTTTTGAGCTATCTACATGGCATACACTAGCACCAGCTGACAAGCAAGCAACTGTTGCGCCACCTGTATATGCAAATAAGTTCAATACTTTTATTTCTCTTTTTTCATTTTTTATTTTATCAATCATCCAATCCCAATTGACAGCTTGCTCTGGAAAAAGACCGGTATGTTTAAACCCCATTGGTTTTATATTGAATGTTAAATTTTTATAATTAATTTGCCATGCTTTAGGTAATTTGCTAGTATTTTCCCAACTTCCTCCACCTGTTTTACTTCTATTGTATCTAGCATCTGCCTTCTTCCATTTTTCTGGAAAAGTTTTTTCTTTCCAGATTATTTGTGGGTCAGGTCTTATTAAAACAATATTTCCCCATCTTTCAAGCCTTTCTCCATTTGCCATGTCTAAAATTTCATAATCTTTCCAATTATTTGCTAAATTCATTAATATTTTTGCACACCAAAATAAAGGTATTGCTCTCCCTTCTTTTCATATACCCTATATTTTAACATATTTTTAATTATTTTTCTATCTTTTAGGAATAAATAAGAATAAAAATTATAACGTAATTAGTAAACTTATAAAAGTATTAATTAGCACAATATATGTAGTTAATATCCCTAAACTTGCACTTCCTATTATTAGTGCTACTTTATTATTTTTAATAAATTTTATTATTCGTGATGTTTTATAATTTACTCCTCTCGCTTGTCCTTGTGGAATGTATCTAATATTTTCCATAAAAAAACCTCCTAAAGAATATTTCTTTTAAAATTATATTCTTTAGAAGTCTTTTTATTACTATAATCGTATGTTCATTTTTTACAATTTACTCCAAAAAGCAAATACCTTTTATATTTTATAATTTTTTCTTTATTTTTTCTGCTAAATTAGTGTTTATTCCCTTTATATTAGTTAATTCTTCAATTGTTGCATTTTTAATTTTATCTATACTTCCAAATTTCTTTAAAAGCTCCTTTTTCTTTACCTCTCCCACTCCGTCAATTTCATCAAGTTTAGATTTAGTTACTTCCTTGTCTCTTAATTTTCTATGATATTCAATTGCTGTATCATGAACAGTATCCTGAAATCTAGTAATTAAATTCATTAAGTCTTCTGTTAATTTCAGTTCTTGTCTATTATCATTAATTAGTGCTCTTGTAGTATGTTTATCATTTTTAACCATTCCATATACTGGTATATTTAATTCTAATTCTTTTATGGCTTCCTTTGCTGCTCGTATTTGTGTTATTCCACCATCTACAAATATTACATCTGGCAATTTTCCAAATCCACCATTAGAATTGTTTATAGAGTGTTTTAACCTCCTAGAAATTACTTCTTTCATACATGCTGGGTCATCTTGGTCAAATAGAGTTTTTATTTTAAATCTTCTTGATAACTTTTTATCTATAACACCATCTTTTAACACACACATACCAGCAACAATATTAGTTCCAGATAAGTTAGATATATCATAACATTCAATTTTTCTTGGTAGATTTTCTAACTCTAATAGTTCTTTTAATTCATTTAAAATGTTAAATTTATCATTAACTTTATTTTTCAAGGTTACCTTTGCATTATTTTCTGCCATTTCCACAAATTTTAGCTTTTCACCTTTTTGTGGATGTTTAATTTCAACTTTTCTGTTTGCTTTTTGTGATAAAATTTCTTCTATTAAATTTTTATCTTCTATCTCTTTACTTATCATTATTTTGCTAGGTAAATTCTCATTAGTTAAATAATATTGTTTAACAAATTGAGATAATATCTCTTCATCTTTTAATTCATTTATTTCATTGAAAAGATAATTCTCTCTTCCAATCATTTTGCTTTGTCTTACAAAAAATATTTCTATGCATGCTGTTAAATCATTTCTTGCAATGCCAATTACATCAATTGCATTTTCATTAATATTAGATACTTTTTGTTTTTGAGATATATTTTCTATTGCTATAACTTTATCTCTTAAATATGCTGCTTTTTCGTATTCTTGTTTATCTGCAGCAACCTTTATTTCTTCTTTTAATTTTTTTAAAAGTTTAACAGATTTTCCATCTAATAATTCTATTATTTCTTCTATTTGTTTTCTGTACTCTTCTGTTGATACCATATTTACACATGGTCCTAAACATCTTCCAATGTGATAATTTAAACATACTCTTTTGTTAGATTTAAATGTTTTGCATTGCCTAATTTTAAATTTCTGTTTAATAAAATCAACCATTTCTTTAGCACTACCAGGGTTTGCATATGGTCCAAAATATTTTGCACCATCATTTAAAATTCTTCTTGTTGTATATATTGTTGGGTATTCTTCATTTAGTGTTATTTTTATATATGGATATGTTTTATCATCTTTTAATAAAACATTAAATTTAGGTTTATTCTTCTTAATTAAATTGCACTCTAAAATTAATGCTTCTGCTTCGTTATCAACTACTATATATTCAAAATGATCTATTAAACTAACCATTCTTTCTATTCTAGCAGTTTTATTATTTTTTCTAAAATACTGTCTTACTCTATTTTTTAAAGAAACTGCCTTTCCAACATAAATAATGTTATCATCTTTATCGTGCATTATATATACACCAGGTTTTGATGGGAGTTTCTTAAGTTCCGCTTCTATATTAAACAAATTTATCACCAAGTTTATTCTAGCACATTTTTATCAATTAAACAAATGGTAATTTATATGACAAATATAATTGCAATCAATTTATTTTTGAGAGCATTTTTTCAA
>OIZL01000794.1_pt1 | contig 20689 bp, 26 predicted proteins | sample 1588541 | NCBI WGS metagenome assembly OIZL01 (sample SAMN03283285) | human gut metagenome | biome: human-associated habitat; material: feces | host: Homo sapiens | place: Peru | collected 2012 | reverse complement strand
CCTACACCCTTAGCAGGGGCGCCTCTTCAGCCTCTTGAGTACTACTCCATGCCAACAAGAAAATTTTACAATAAAATAATCTTCTTGTCAATCAAAATTAATAAACTTCTTCTTTAATCGTATCAATAAATGATTTGATAACGTTGATGTAATCTGTACCATTTTTGATTTCATCATCTGTTAAAGTGTACATCGGATTAATTTCAGCAAGTTTAGCACCAGCATCAGTCATTGATTTAATTGTATCGTTTTCTTCAGTTCCCTTAATTATAAAAAGGTAGGCATTGGTTTTTGAACTAAAAGCACTTTTTGCTTTGCTTATATTTGTGTTTGAACTTTCGTCATCACTTGAAATGCTTATAATTTCAAAGTCATATTTTTCCAAAAATTTAAATGCATTATTAGCAACGATTAGTTGTTTATTTTTAGCGTTTTCAGCAATGATTTTAAGTTCAGCATCAATTTCGGATATTTTAACTTTTAGATTATCGTAATTATTATTTATGCTTTCAATGATAGATGTATTTTTGACATTTTCTTTAATACCATTTTTAATGTTTTGTGCCATCATTAAGAAGTTTGCTGGACTGATTAATAATTCGCTTACGTCACTTTTAACTTCTAAGCCTTGCGATACATCAATGATATCAATGTTTTTGTTTTTCTCGATAAGGCTTGCTGCTACTTGTTTTTCGTTACTTAAACCATTGTAGATAAATAAATCGCCTTTGCTAAAGTCATTTAGTTTTTTATTTGTTACTGTGTAAGATGCAATGTCGGCACCATTAGGATAGATACTATTAATGGTTGCGTAGTCTCCATAAAGTGTTTTAGTTATATATGTTATTGGATACATTGTTGTATAAATAGTTATGCCTTCGTAGTTATCTGATTTAAAGCATCCTCCTAAACAAAATGTTAGTATAAATAAAATAATAATTTTAAATTTTTTCATTTTTTCTCCTTCTTAATTACTGGGTCATACCCATACTTTCCTAGTGGGTGACACCTAAATATTCTTTTTATTCCAAGCCATAAGCCAGTAAACAATCCATATTCATTTAAGCATTCAATCATATATTCACTGCAGGTTGGGATAAATCTACAGTTTTTATGACTTGATAGTGGGGTCTTTTGATAAATTCTAATTAGTTTGATTATTGCATTTTTCATGTTACCTCACATAGTTATTATATAATAAAAGGCTTAAAAAATAAATAACTTTAAAAAAATCCTAGAATATTTGGCACTTTTAATATATAATAGTGCTTGGTGATAAGATATGGATTTATCTAAATATGGGGTTTCAAGTGATAATAAAATATTAGGCGTTGCCTTGACACATACTAGTTATGCTAATGAACATAATGTTCCTTCTTATGAAAGATTGGAGTATTTAGGTGATGCTGTATTAGAACTTATTATGAGTGATTATTTTTATAAGAATACTGATTATCCAGAAGGAAAAATGAGTAAGATTAGATCTAGTTATGTTTGTGAAGCAGCATTAGATAAGTATGCTGAAGTTATTAACTTAAAAGATTATATTAAAGTAGGACATTCTTTAGAAAGTGATATTAATGAAACAATTACTGCTGATGTGTTTGAGGCAGTTATTGCGACTATTTATTTAAATAGTGGCTTTAATAAAGCAAAAGAGTTTGTGATGGATATTGCTAAACCATTTATTTTAAATAATGTTAAGTTTATGAGTGATTATAAGTCTTATTTACAAGAGTTAGTACAGACTGATAAGAAAAGTTTGAGTTATAATGTTGTTAAAGAAACAGGACCTGCTCATGATAAGACTTTTGAGGTAGAAGTAGAAGTAGATGGTATAGTTTATGCTCATGGAGTTGGAAAGTCTAAAAAGGAAGCAGAGCAAAATGCTGCTAAAAATGCAATCATGATTAGTGCAGGTGAAGTAAATGAAACTGATAAGAATTAGTGCACATGGATTTAAATCTTTTGCAGATAAGATAACTATTGATATTAAAGATGGAATAACTGGGATTGTTGGACCTAATGGTTCTGGTAAAAGTAATATTGTTGATGCGGTTAAGTGGGTGCTTGGAGAGCAGTCTTTAAAGGATATTCGTGGTGGTAATACATCTTCTGATGTTATTTTTGCAGGTTCTAAATCTAGAAGCCCATTAACAAGAGCATGGGTATCACTTACCTTTAATAATGAAGATCATTACTTAAATAGTGATTTAAAAGAAATAGAGATTAAGAGGGTTGTATATAGAACTGGTGAAAATGAATATTATATAAATAATGAATTAGTTAGACTTAAAGATATAACAAATCTTTTTATTGATTCAGGTACTAGTGCTTTTTCTTTATCAATAATTTCTCAAGGTAAGATTGGGGAGATTATTAATAGTAAGCCAGAAGATAAAAGAAGTATTATTGAAGAGGCTGCTGGAGTTTTAAAGTATAAGAAGCGTAAAGAGGAGTCTTTAAGAAAACTTGCTAAAACTAATGATAATTTAGAGAAAATTAATTTAATTATAAGTGAGCTTGAAGTGAATCTAGCGCCTTTAAAAGAGCAGGCTGAAACAGCACAGAAATATGTTTCTTTAAAGAAAGAGTTAGAACAAACTGAGATAGGACTTCTTGTTAAAGATATTCGTGAGGTAAATGAAAATTATACTAAGAATAAAAGTCAAAAAGATTTTTTAGATCGTGAGATTATAAAGAAGCAAGGAGAAGAGACTAAGGAAAGCACGAGAATTACTATTTTAAAGAATGATATTTTAAAAATAGATGAAGAAATTAGTAAGATTAGTGATAGTTTATATCAAATAACAAATAAGTTATCTTCTTTATCAAGTGAGAAACAAATTATGCTTGAAAGGAAGAAACTTAATGCGGATGATAATAAGTTAGAGGCAAACATTCTTTCATTAAAAGAAAGTGAGTTAAAGCTTAAAAAAACGATAGAGTTATTAGAAGAAGAAAGAAAGAATAAAGAAGAAGAATTAAATAAGAAGTTAAGTGGGAATGTAGAGCTTGTTAATGAACTTAAGAAAGCTAATTTAGATAAGCAAGTTATGGTTAATGATTTAACTAGATTAAATAGGGAAGAAGCTAGTCTTAGAAATAAGATTGATATTTTAAAAGAGAATATTGAAAATGATAATAAACTTCCTTATGCAGTTAGAACGGTTATGAATAATCATAGACTGGTGGGAATTAAGAATGTTTTAGGTAAGTTAATTGAAACGGATGAAAGATATAGCACTGCGATTGATGTTTCTCTTGGCTCGTTATCTAATATTATTGTTACGGAAAATGAGATGAATGCTAAGGATGCGGTTAGTTATTTAAAACAGACTGGAGCAGGTAGAGCAACTTTTTATCCACTTAATGTTATTAAACCTAGAAGACTAGATGACATTACACTTAGTAAGATAGAAAATGATACTTCTTTTGTAGGAACTGCAGCTAGTTTAGTTAAATATGATCCGGTATATAAGAATGTCGCACTAAATGTTTTGGGTAATGTTATTATTGCCGATAATTTAGTAAATGCTAATAGATTAAGTAAAATGATTAATCATATGTATAAGATTGTTACTTTAGAAGGTGACATTGTTGCAGCTGGTGGTAGTATTACTGGTGGCTCACTTAATAATAAAAGTGGTTTTATTAATCAAAAGTTTGAACTTGAAAAGAGTTTGAAGATTCTTAATGAACTATCTAATAGTATTAAAACTAAAGAAGATGATATAAATCAAAAGGATAATGAGATAAGTATCTTAGAAGAAAGAGTGTTTGCTTCTAATAATGCGGTTAATATTTTAAGAAATGAACTTGCTTTAAAATTAAATGAAGCAAATACCTTAAGAGATAATCTTTTAAGGGTTACCAATGAGATTAATGGTAATCAAGGACTTCTTAATGGAAGTATTGAAAAAGAAGTTGAAAAGATACTTAATGAGTATTATGAAGTATCTGCTCAAAAAGAGAAATTAGAGATAAGTTTAGCTAATTTAAAGGTTAATAAGAATGATTTATCTAGTGAATTATCTGAGTTAGAGTTATCTAATAAGAAACAAAATTCAGAGTATAATAAACTTGCTAATGAACTTAATGAAGTAAATATTCAGATTGGTAAGTGTGAGATAAAACTTGATAATTATTTATTGAGATTAAATGAAGAGTATGGGCTTACTTATGAAAGAGCAAAAAATGAGTACTCTGAACCAGAAGAAGCAGATAGTGCTAGAACTAAAGTTAATAGTATTAAGCGTGATATTAGATCTCTTGGTGAAGTTAATACTGGTGCGATAAGTGAGTATGAGAGAATAAATGAAAGATATACTTTCTTAAGTAATCAAAAAGAAGAAATAAGTGCTTCAGTTAGTGATTTGCTTAAAGTAATTGATGAACTAGATAGTGAAATGGTTACAAGATTAACTGATACTTTTGATAAATTAAATAAAGAGTTCCAAAAGACATTTACTCGTTTATTTAGAGGAGGAGAGGGGAGTTTAATTTTAACTAATCCCGATGATATTCTAAATTCTGGTTTAGAGATTAAAGCACTTCCTCCGGGAAAGGATATTAAAAATACGAAGTTACTATCTGGTGGGGAGTCTACTTTAACGGCAATTGCTTTATTATTTGCAATGCTTAATATAAGAACTGTACCATTTTGTATTCTAGATGAGGTAGAGGCCGCCCTTGATGAAGCAAATGTAGATATGTTTGGTAAGTATTTAGAAGAACTTAATACGAATACACAGTTTATAATTATTACTCATAAAAAGAGAACAATGGAATATGCAGATAACTTGTATGGTATTACAATGCAAGAGTCTGGTGTATCCAAACTTGTTAGTGTTAAACTTGATTAGTTTAGCACTTTTTTATATAATAGATTTGGTGATAATATATGAGATTAACTAGTGCAAAGTGTCCTAATTGTGGGGCAGATATTAAAGTAAATAAAGATGAAGAAAAAACAGTATGTGAGTACTGCAAGAGCGAGATCTTAGTAGAAGATGCGATTGCTAAGTTAAAGGTGGTAGTTGAAGGTGAAGTTGAACTTAAAGGGGTTCCTAAGCTTGAAAGTTATCTTAAATTAGGTGATAGAGCATATAAAGATGGCAAGTTTGATGAAGCGTACATTAATTATAGTAAGGCTTTAGAACTTGATCCAGATAATGCAACTGCTATTTTAAGGCAAGGGTTATCTAAAGTTTTAAAGGAGAAAGAACCTTTAAAAATGACTTTTTCTTCTGGATTAAGTGCTTATCAAAATGCGATAAAAATTGATGAATCACTTAAGGAAAGCGGGGCAGCAGATCTAGCAGTAGCTTTAGCAAGTGAAGAAGAAGTGCTAACTGAGTTTTATAAAGCACATATTTTAACTAAAAGCGAACTTGATAAATACATGAAGGAACTTCTTAGTTTACTTGAGGGAAATATTGTAATTATTGAAAACTCAGAAATTAATAAGAAAGTATGCACGGAGAATGCTTTATTTTTAATTGGATATATTTCTGAGAAGAAAGAGTATGGTACTAGTGAAAGAAGATATACTTATAAGTTATCTAAAGAAGAATTAAAATATTTGGAAGATACTAAAAAGGTATTAAAAGAAGGACTTAAGGCACAGAATAAAGCAGAAGTTAAAGAGACATTAGAAAAAACTAAGGAAGAGCCTAGAAAGCCTCAGACTAAGAAGGATAAAATAATAAATGGAATACTTCTTTTAATTACAATTGTTATGATTATTTATACTCTTTCTTATGGTAAATCAACAATTTGGTTTTGGATGTATATAATTGAATTTTTAATTTTAATAGTAACTTTATCATCAAAAGATGTTATGCCAGCAACTAATAGAGTTAAAAATATTTTATTAGTGCTTGCTGTAATTGGAACATTTGGTAATTCTTATCCAGCGTTCGCGATATCTTCTTATAAGTCTGTGGATGATGATTTAGTTATTAAGTTTAATAAAAAGGAAGTAATAGTTAATGATAAGAAGACAACTTATAAGTATAAAGATAATGATGGAGTATATTATATTGAGATAGATGATGTTAAATTAAAATATAATTATCATAAAGGAAAGTATTTATTGTGTGTTACTAAAGATGGTAAATGTATTTCTTATTTAGTACCAACTGATGAAAAAGGGGATAACTATATTCAAAATATAGATGATGAAAATAAGTATTTTAACAAATAATGTGACATATTTTTTACTGGTAGGTATCTATAATTAAACTGGTGATAATATGAAAAGATTTGTGGCAAGAAAAAGCAGAAGAATAACAGTTAAGTTTTTAGTTCTTCTCTTTTTATTTATATTTATGACTTTAACAATTGTTAGGTATATGTTCATAAGTTCCTTTGAGATTGATAGTGTTAAAGCTAATTATATATTATCATCGACAGTAAGAATGCCTAAAAATAAGTTATCAATATTTGATTTTGGAACTGTAGATGCATTTTTGAAGGATAATTTTAAAAATCTTAATAAAGTAATTATAAAAAGGGAAGCAAAACTTAGTGAGAATATTAAGAATGCTTCTGCTTTAGGTGAACCTTTAATATATATTTATAATACACACCAAACTGAGGAATATGCTCCTGGGTCTTTAAAAAATTATAATATTACTCCGACAGTTTATATGGCGGCAAATATATTAAAGGAAAATTTAAGGGAGAATGGGATAAATGCAATTGTGGAAGATAGTAGTTTGCAGAAAGGATTAAGTGAGAGGGGGCTTAATTATAATAGTGCTTATACTTTAAGTTATGAGTGGCTTACAAGTGCTAAAGAGAGGTATCCTAGTGTTAAGTATTTTATTGATTTGCATAGAGATAGTGTATCAGCAAGTACAACTATAAATAATTATTCCTATGCTAAAATGATGTTTGTTATTGGGATGAATCATGATAATTATAAGAAGAATGAAGAGTTGATGCTTAAATTAAATGAATTTTTAAATAGGGATTATGAAGGATTAATGAGAGAGCCTTTTTATGGTAAAAATAGTAGGTATAATCAGCATTTTAATGAGAACGTGATGTTAATTGAAATTGGTGGGCCAGAAAGTACAATTAGTGAGGTATCTTTAAGTGTTAAGGCTTTTGCTGAAAGCTTAAGTAATTTATTAGGAGGAGACTATGGAAGATAAGAAACCAAAGATACCTAAAACGTTAAGGTTTATTTTCTACACGCTAGTTTTTTCTTTTATTTGTCTTTATTTTGCTGGTAAGACGGGTTATTATACTAAGGTAATAAGCCGAAATACATATTTAACAAATGAAGCAATAATTGCTTTTGAGAAGGATGTTAGTGAAGGAAAGCGAGTGGATATAAAAGATTATATTAAAACACCTAAGAAGGATTATCGTAATTTTTGTTCAGAGGTTGGTTTTCGAATAAGTGATGGAATAGATAAACTTCTTAATGATGGAGTGGTTTGGTTACTTAAAATTTTAAAATCTTTATTTAGTTAGTAAAATATGATAAAATTCATTTTAGAGGTGCATTATGAGAAAAATAAAATATATGCTTAAGTGTCTTAAAAGATTAAATGTAAAAAATATGTTTAATATTATAAATAAACTTAGTAAGAAAACTCATAAGAGTAAGATAATTTTAACTATTGATATTATTTATTGTGCTTTAAGATATGGTGCAGGTTATTATGATTATCAGGAATTTGAATTTTACAATTTAACTAATAAAGAGAGAAAGACTTATTTAACTAGGGTTAAAAATAATTATATAATTAAGACTTATAATAAAAAAGAAGATTTTTATAAATTGGATGATAAGGGTATTTTTAATGAGACATTTAAAGAATATATTAAAAGAGATTTCTTAATAATTAGCAAGGATAATTTTGATGATTTTGTGAAGTTTACGGATAGACATAAAAAAATTATTGCAAAGATTATTAATGGAGAAGGTGGAAAAGGCATTAGTCTTATTACAGTAAATAAGAATGATAAAGAAAAAGTCTTTAAAGAGCTTCTTAAAAATAATCAAACTTTAATTGAAGAAGTTATAATTCAAAATAAAGAAATTTCTAAACTCTATAGTGGCAGTGTTAATACGCTTAGATTATTTACTTTCTATGATGGTGAAAATGCTTATGTACTTAATTCTGTATTTAAAATAGGTAATGGAGGAGTTACTGATAATTTTTCGTCAGGGTCTATGTATACTTTTACGGATGATGATGGAGTGGTAATTGTTCCAGCAATTGATCAAGATGATAATATATATGAAATTCATCCAATTACTAAAGAAAAAATAGTTGGATTTAAAGTTCCTCTTTATGATGAGGCTTGTAAGTTAGTAATTGAAGCAGCTAAGTTGATGCCAACTATAAAGTATATTGGCTGGGATGTTGCAATTACAGATAAAAGCCCGGTTATAATTGAAGGTAATTCTTATCCAGGAGTATTCCAAATTAAACCTAGTTTAACTAATAATCACACAGGATTAATTCCAAAATATCAAAAATATATGAATATTAAATAAAAAGTCTTGAAACTGAACAAGAAATGTATTATAATTTAGTTGTTCAGCAAGAATGTCTTCGTAGCTCAGCTGGATAGAGCATACGCCTTCTAAGCGTACGGTCGCGCGTTCGAATCGCGCCGAGGACACCATTTAAAAAAATAAGAACTTGAAAATAGTTCTTTTTTTTGTTATAATGTATTTGTCAAGGAAACTTGCATAAAATAAAAAAGGGAAGACTTAACTTTTGCATGTTGAGTACTTGCCATTTAAAATTAAGTTGTGCTTAATTTAAGCTAAGTACTTAATCAATGTGATTAGGTACTATTTTTTTATGCATAGAATCATTAGAGAAACTATTAATAAAACGATAATTATTATCAAAAAAGAAATTAATAAATCCTTTTTCTTCATAATATCAAGCCTCCTCTCTAATATAGATTAGAGGCAAGTACCCAACAGTTAAATTTTCCCTAAGTAAATTATAATATATTTTGCTTTGTGTGGTAATATAAAAGCGTATAATCGTATGACTTTTGCATTTTATAATAAATTAAATCTTCAAAAGATGAAATCGAACAAATATTATTGTTAAATTTGACATATCCTTTGAATAGTGGTATTATATGCCGCATGCAAAAGGGGATTGGTTAAAATGAAATCAAAATTATTAAAATTATTATATGAATATTCTGCTAATGGGAAACTTGCTGACGGAAAATATATTCAAGAACTTATTGAAATTGTTGTGGATGAAAAAAATATTGATGATTATGTTGGCGGTTTGCTTATAACTGGTAAAGATCGTAGTTTGAGAGAACCTAATTCTTTACTTGCGGTTTATTATCCTAATAGAAAATTAATTGCTGTATATTTAGAAGCAATTGAAGAGATGTTAAAAGGCGCTAACGTTTATCATGGCTTGTTTACTGATTTTGAACAATTATTTTATAGAAATCTTTTAGTTACTCAGGTTGTATTGCATGAATTAGAACATGCAAATCAAAGAAGAATTATAGATAATGAAGAATCTTTAGAGGGAGATATCTTAAGAGCATCTATCTTAGAACAAGATCAAGATTTTATATTAAAACTTACTCGTGCTGGGTTAACTAGAAAACAAATAGAATTGATTTTGGAAACCCAAAAAACAATGAAGAGTGAAGGTGGTTTAACATTGCCAGATGAAAGACTTGCAGAAATAAAATCTCATGAAGAAGTTGCCAGTGTTTTAACAGAAATATCTAGTGAGGTTCCTAATCTTGTAGATTTTGAAAAGACAAGTATATTAGAAAGCAAGTTAAGGGGTTATACATATGATAAAGGAATGATTGTTTCACCAACTGTGGATTATTTAGTATCAACTGGTAAAAGTTTAGCACTTCAAAAATTTGAGTGGTTTAATAAAGATTCTAGAGCATGTTTAAAAAATGCTCAATCTATGTTTTCTTTAAATAATAGATTAATGTATGGTTTACCAATAGATAGTTCTGAATTTATTAATTGTTCTCAAACTTTACTTTCTTCTAAAAAATATACTATATAAAAGTTTTTGTTGATTCAAAGACTTTTTTCTTTGCTATAATCTTGTTTCATATTAATTTTTATAGTATACTTATGATAGACAGGTAGGAAGTGTAGAATGAAAGAAAAAACTTTATTTGTTATTATGCTTGTGAATATTATTGTAACGCTTGTTTTGGGGATTGGGATATTAACTTTAAATTTTATACATAAATCCTCTTCTGAAGTTATTAGGAAAAGGATACATTGTTCATCAGCAACATGTCCTGTGGAAAAATGTGATGGCAAGTGGTGTGATTGCTACTATTGTGAAGACGAAAAATGTGAGGAAACACAGAGCGTGAAATGTGAATCGGAGAAAGTTATTACGGGTGACAAATAATGAATAATAAAAAGAAAATATATGTTTTGATAATAATTATATGTTTAATATTGGATTTTTTATTAGTTTTACTGTTTCCGAGTATGAGGGCAAAGCCAGTAATATATTTATATCCGGAAAATGAAACAGAGATAAATGTTATGTTTGCTAAGCCTGAACTTTTAACAACAACATATCCAAAATTTAATAGTTCTTGGAAAGTTAATGTTAAGCCTAATGGAGACATGTATGATGAAAATGGTAGATACTATTATGCACTTTATTACGAAGCAAAGGGTTCTAAATTAAATCACTTTGAAGAAGGTTTTTACGTCGAGAAAGACGATGCAATTGATTTTTTAGAAGAAAAGCTTAGTATATTGGGTTTAAACGAAAGAGAAAGTAATGAGTTTATTATGTACTGGTTACCTGTGTTAGAACAAAACGAAAAGTCTTTAGTGTATTTTGAAACTACCGAGAGTTTACAAAAGAAAAACAAGTTAATTATTAATCCTAAGCCAGATAGTCTTCTTAGAATAAATATACATATTAAGAAAGTTAATAAAAAAGTTTCTATAAAAGAACAAGAATTGCCGCGTTTTGAAAGAAAAGGTTTTTCTGCTGTTGAGTGGGGTGGGACAAGATACTAAAAATAATTGAAATATTAAATATATTGTATTTAAAATAATTAATATAAAAATGTGCTAGGAGAATTTTGATGAAAGAAAAAAGATTATTTATCATAATGATAATCAGTATTATTATAACTATAGGACTTGGATTATATGCTTTTGTTTTAACGAATCAAAAAGGTGATGGTAAATTATACTGTTCGGCAGCAACTTGCCATAACTGCACAGAAAAAGAATGTGATTGTTATTATTGCGAAGATGATGAATGCCTTAGTACTAAGAATATAAAATGTCCGAATACCTTTGCTAATTAGGAGAACTAAAGATGAAGAATAAAAGTAAAATTTATATTTTAATAATTATATTATGTATAATAGCAGATATTTATTTTTTAGGAAGAATTTGGGGTGCGTCAAGAATTGATATTAAGAAGCCTGTTTTATATTTATATCCGAAAGTAGAAACTAATGTTGAAATCAAGTTTGACAAGCCAGAACTTTTAACGACTACTTATCCTGAATTTTATGATTCTTGGAATGTTATTGTTAAACCTAATGGAGATATGTATGATAAAAATGGTAGATATTATTATGCGTTATACTGGGAAGCAAAAGGTGAAAAACTTGATGATTTTGAAGAAGGGTTTTACGTCGAGAAAGATGATGCAATTGATTTTTTAGAAGAAAAGCTTAGTATATTGGGTTTAAACGAAAGAGAAAGTAATGAGTTTATTATGTACTGGTTACCTGTGTTAGAACAAAACGAAAAGTCTTTAGTGTATTTTGAAACTACCGAGAGTTTACAAAAGAAAAACAAGTTAATTATTAATCCTAAGCCAGATAGTCTTCTTAGAATAAATATACATATTAAGAAAGTTAATAAAAAAGTTTCTATAAAAGAACAAGAATTGCCACGTTTTGAAAGAAAAGGTTTTTCTGCTGTTGAGTGGGGTGGAATTAAATATTAATAAGTGCTTAATTTTAAAAGTTAAGTGCTTTTATTTTGCGTTAAGTCTTGTTATACAATAATTTTTATAATATAATTAATACAGAATATGAGGGATATATATGAAAATTTTAGTTATTGGAAAACCAACTTATAATATTATTTTGACGCAAGATAAATATTTAGTTGAGGGAAGTAAAAATCTGTTAAAAGAAAAATATGAAATGATGGGTGGAGCTACTGTTTATGCAGCAGTGCTTTTAGCAAAGTGGGGCATGGATGTAACGTATACTGGAGTAATTGGTGCTGATCCTAATGGTCAGAAGATTAAAACTGATTTAGATAATGCTAGAGTTAATACTAAATATATTGAGTTAAATTATGAAAATAAAACTAGTTTAAATTATATTTTAGTGAATAAAGAAAATGGTAGTAGTACGCAGATGCTTATGGAGATGCCTGTTAATTTAGCAAAATATAAGTATGATTTTATTCCGGATTATATTATTATGGATGGAACTGATCCGATGGGAAGTTTAGCTGCGCTTAATAATTTTCCTCATTCGAAGTTTATATTACTTGCTAATAAGGTTGATCAAGAGTTATATAATATTAGTAAGAGATGTACTTATGTGGTTGCTAATTCTTCATTTGCTAAGGCTTTAACTAAAATGGATTTAGAACTTAATAAGTCAAAGGCTTTAGTTAATTTCTTTCAGAAGATTAAGGATTTAAATAAGGCTGAATATGTTGTTACCCTTAAGGATAAAGGAGTATTATATACTAAAGAAAGAGAAGTTAAGATGCTTCCAGCTACTAAAACAAATATCGTTGATGATACGAATGCTGGACCAGTATTTTTTGGAGCATATTGTTATGGAATAATTAATGGAATAGATAAAGATATTACAATGAAAATTGCTTCGGCTTCTGCTGCTCTTGGTATGCAAAAATATGGTATTGAAGGAATCCCTAAATTAGATGAAATATGTAACATTTTGAATATAAAGTTAACTGATAATAAAGAATTAGAAAAGAAAGAAGAAGATAATAATGCACAAAGTGAAGAAACAGAGTTACCAAAAGAAAATATGGAGTGATCCATTTATAAGCATTCTTCCTTCTATTGATTTACACGGGTATTCTAGAGATCTTATTTATACACCAGTTAATGATTTTATAAATGATAATTTAAAATTAGGAAAGAAAAAAATAGTAGTAGTTCATGGAATTGGGGAAGGTATTTTAAAAGAGGAGTTAAGGCTTCTTTTTAAAAATGATAAAAGGGTTAAAACGATGTATACACCAGCATCTAATATTGGGTGCACAATTATTGAACTATTTTAAGAGATATGCTAAAATACTAACGAACTGGAGGCAAAAATATGTTTGTTGATGAGGTGAGCGTTAAACTAATTGCTGGAAAAGGCGGCGATGGTTGCACTGCGTTTAGAAGAGAAAAATATATTGCTATGGGTGGACCTAATGGTGGTAATGGTGGCAAAGGAGCTGATATTATCTTTGTTGCTGATGAGTCTTTAAGAACTTTAATTGATTTAAAAATGCAAAAAATAATTAAAGGAAGTAAAGGAAATAATGGTAAAGGTAGCGATCGTAATGGTGCGAATGCTGAAAATGTTTATATAAAAGTGCCTGAGGGAACTGTAGTATCTAATAAAGAAACTGGTGAAATAATATGTGATCTTGTTAAAAATGGGCAGGAATGTATTGTGGCTCATGGTGGTAGAGGTGGAAGAGGAAATAAATCTTTTGCTACGCATGACAATCCAGCACCAAAGATGAGTGAGTTAGGGGCTCCTGGTGAAGAAGTAGAAATTAAGTGCGAACTAAAGATGCTTGCTGATGTTGGACTTGTAGGCTTTCCTAGTGTTGGTAAAAGTACTATATTAAGTGTTATTAGTAATGCTACACCTAAGATTGCTGCATATCATTTTACAACATTAAGTCCTAATTTAGGAGTTGTAAGGGTTTATGATGATACATTTGTAATGGCTGATCTTCCTGGACTTATTGAAGGTGCTAGTGAAGGCTTAGGACTTGGGTTTCAATTTTTAAGACATACTTCTAGATGTAAAGTTATAGCTCATGTTCTTGATATGAGTAGAGAAAGTGCACGTAATCCGATTGAAGACTATGAAATAATTAAAAATGAACTTAAAAAATATAATGAAAAGATGCTTAATATGCCTAGTGTTATTATTGCCAATAAGATGGATGCAGAAGGTGCTTCAGAAAATTTAAAAGAGTTTAAGAAGAAGTATCCTAATGAATTAGTTATTCCAATTAGTGCTGCGACTAATCAAGGATTAGACAAACTTATGATAACTTTAAATGATATTATTAAGAATGTTCCTAAGGAAGAAGAAAATACTGAAGAAACATTTAAATCATATACTTATGAAGAAGAAAAACCTTTTGAGATAACTAAAGAAGGTGGCATTTGGGTTGTTAAGGGTAAGAAAGTAGAAGAATTATTTCAGATGACTCGCTTTACTGAAGAAGAAAGTGTTTTAAGATTTGCAAGAATTTTGAAGAAAATGGGCGTTGAAGATAAACTTGAAGCACTTGGAGCTCAAAGAGGCGATGAAGTAAAAATTATGGATTATATATTTAATTTTAAGGAGTAGAAGATGAATAAGGAAAAGATTTTAGGAATTATAACAATTATTATATTTTGTGTATTTATTTATGCATTATTTTTTGTAACGCCTGAGTTTAAGGTTACTTTAAATCAAAATAATGGTAGCGATGCAGTAAATGTGTTATTAGTAAAAAAAGGGGATACTGTAACTAAACCTAAAGATCCTTCTAAAGATGGTTATACTTTTAAGTATTGGACTTATAAGGGTGAAGAGTTTAATTTTGATACTAAGATAACAAAAAATATTACGTTAGATGCTTATTATGATGAGGTGAAAGCGCCTGAAACTACAAAGAAGAAAAAGAAATAGTTCTTCTTTTTTTGACAATTTTTTTAGAGTTTAATTGCTATTCTTAATCTGGTGATTAGATTGAGAACATTTTATATTTTTAAAGTAAATAGTGATTATAGTAAGTTAACAAGAACTATTCCTAGTAATTTATTTTCAGCGTATTTGAATATTAAACTTAGTACGCAAAATAATTTAGAGTATTTATATAATGAGTATTTTTCTTTTACAGATAGCATTAAGAAGAAGGATGTTTCATCTTTTATATATTCTAAGCTTAATAGGGATGATGGATATTCTTTATATGGAAATGTACATATGTATAATAATTATTATACGGATGAGGTTAGTAAGCTCACGGTTAAGAGTAGTTTTATGGTTTTAAAAAGTAATAAGGTAAATAGTACTTTTTTAACAGTGCTTGCACATATACCAAATATTTTTATAATTGATTTTGATAATAGGGATTATTTCTGGCTTTCAAACTTTAATAATTTAAGGCTTGTCTATGAATAATGTTTTATAGTATAATACAGGCAGGAGTGATGAATATGTGGCATGATATATTAATGGTATTTATTGGTATAATCATTGGAGCAATTGCGGGTTTCTTTTTATGTAGATATTTTATGATGAACTATTTTAAGAAGAATCCACCAATTAATGAAAAGATGATTGAAACTTTAATGAGTGGCATGGGAAGAAAACCTAGTCAAAAACAAGTTAAACAATTAATGCAACAAATGAATAGGTTGAAGTAATATGAAGATAGATTTAAGAAAGTTATACTCTTTAGCATCTGTAGATGTTGATGGTACAATTACTTTTCCAGAAGAAAGACTTAAAAGTGCTGGTATAATAAGACTAGAAGACGTAAGCGTTCATGGAAAAGCAATAATCAATTATGAAGATGAGATTGAGCTAGATTTAGATTTATCTGGTAAGATGTACTTACCGTGTGCAATAAGCTTAGAAGAGGTAGAAGTACCATTTACAACTAAAATAGAAGAAATAATTGGTGAAAATAACATAAATAATAATTTTTATCTTGATTTATCTGATATTTTATGGGAAAATATTGTATTGGAAATTCCGATTAAAGTTGTTAAAGAGGGAGTTCATTTAGAAACCTCTGGTGGTAAAGGCTGGAGCGTAGAAGAAAACTAACAAAGTATGGAAGGAGTGACTAACTATGGCAGTTCCATTTAGAAGAACAAGTAAAACTAAAAAAAGAATGCGTCGTACTCACCTTAAAAAGGTAGCAGCAGGATTTATTAATTGTCCAAATTGTGGAGAACCAATTAAACCTCATCGTGCATGTACTAAATGTGGTTTCTACAAAGGAAAAGACGTTCTTAATAAGACAGAAGAAAACTAAGAGCCACTAAGGCTTTTTTTTCGTTTAAAAATGAAATATTTTTATTGCAGTAAAAAAAATATAATGATATAATACTTATAGTTTTGAAAGGAGGGATTATAATGACTAAGGTAGAAGTTAGAAATGGTAATGTTGACAATGCACTTAAAAGATTTAAGATCAAAGTTGCCCGTAGCGGAGTCCCTTCTGAACTTAAAAAACATAAATGCTACGAGAAACCAGGAGTTCGTAGAAGAAATGAATTAAAAGAAATGATTAAGAACTCTCGTAAAAAGAATCGTAATAGAGACTAAGGAGAATAGAAATGTTTGAAAAAGTTAATAATGATTTAGTAGCAGCTATGAAAAGTGGAGATAAGTTTACTTTATCAGTACTTAGAATGTTAAAGAGTGCTATAATCTATGAGCAAACAAATGGAGAAAAGCATGAGTTAACTGATGATGATATTTTGTCTGTAATTAAGAAACAAGTTAAGACACGTAAGACATCAATGGAAGAGTATTTAAGTTATGATCGTAAAGACCTAGCTGATAATCTTCAAAAAGAGATTGATATTTTAAGTAAGTATCTTCCAGAAGAATTAAGCGATGAAGAATTAACTAAAATAATAGATGAGATAATTACTGAACTTAAACCTGACGGAATGAAGGGTATGGGAATGGTAATAAAAGCAGTATCTGCAAAATGTGGGGCTGCAGCTGATATGAAAAAGGTTAGTTCAATCGTAAAAGCAAAGTTATCATAATCACGAGTAATCGTGATTTTTTTTATCTAAAGTATGTTAAAAAGATATTTTGAGTATTAGTTAACCAGAAATTTAAAATGGTTGATGGCTTTGCTTATGATAAAAAAGGGGTATATCTTGGAACATGGCAAACTACTTAAAAAAATAGGAGTAATCTTTTATGAAAGAAAGAGAAATCAAATCAAGGAATAGAAGATATTTGTTTGAGCAATAGTATTGATATTAAACTAAATAAGAGCATTCTTGCACATATATCCATTCAAGAACTAACATCTAAAATAAAATTCTTAAATGGACTTAACTTGCAAATAACTTTAAATGATGGCAAGATTTTAGATATATTTTCATTAAGTAATAAGGATATGAAAGAAAAATATGGCATATCTTTAGAAGAGTTAGTTAATAAATATAGTTTAAAGGCTTCTAAAACAAAAAGCATTTAATCAAGAAACTAATATTCACTGTTTGACTAGTGAGTGTTTATTTACTTAACATAATATGTTAAAATGTAATTATATAGCTGGGATGTGATATTCGTGAATAGAATAACTGGAAAAGTAATTGAGGTCTTTATACCAAATGAATACAAAAATGGTAATTTATTAGATGTTATGGATAGAACTAATATTGGCTTTAAAGTAGAAACTAGTGAAGGTATAAAAGAAATTATAACAGAGCAAAATGAACTTAACGCTAAAATTTTGAAAAATGATCTAGTGACCATCATAGAGCAAACTATATCCGGTAAAGATTATGTTGATATTGAATTATATGAAGGTGATGAAAATGACTAGTAATGAATTTCAAAAAGTAGGCTTATATGAACATAATGCTGAAAGTTATAAAAAAATAAAAAGAGCATACGAAAGAGGTCAAAATGTTGCTGGCATCGTTCACGCTACTGGAACCGGTAAAACTTATAATGCTTTAGAGCTTGCTTATGATAATAAAGATAAGAAAATCATCTATGTTGTTCCTTCAACTGGCATAACCGAACACATTAAAAAAATAATTGAAGATAACCCCAATTTAGATCTTGAAAAAGATTTTCCTAATTTAGAATTTAGAACTTATCAAAGTTTTATATCTCTAAGCAAAGAAGAAATTCAAAACATTCAATGTGATCTCTTAATCCTAGATGAATTTCATCATATTGGTGCTCCAGTTTGGGGTGCAAGAATAAATACCATGATTGAAACCCATCCAAACATGAAAATATTTGGAATGACTGCTTATACCATAAGAGATCGTGGAACTTCATATGAAAGAGATATGGCTGCGGATGATTCTGATGAATTATTTTCCAATAAAATCGAAAGCAGATATGACTTATGTGATGCCATGATAGATGGTATTCTACCTAAACCTATTTATAAAAGTGCATATATAAACTTAATGGGCACAGAAAGTAAATTAGAAGAAAGAGTACAAAAACTAAGTGCATCATCAAGTGAATACCAAGAATATATGGAAATCTTATCAAACGTCAAAAAGAGAATCCATGAAGCTCCTAGTATTCCTGATATTTTAAGAAAAAATATTAAACCTAACGGAAAATATATTTATTTTTGTCCACCATGCTCTGAAGACGGAACAAACGATATTGAGACAATTAAAAAACAAGCAATAGAATGGTTTAAACAATTTGTAAAAGAAGAAGATATAGTTATTTACACATCAACTAGTGATATGAGAGAATATGGTAAACTTAATAGAGATGCTTTTTATAAAGACATTACCATAGAAGGTGAAAAGGTAGATAATAAACTTCGTATAATGTTTGCTATAAATCAGTACAATGAAGGCATACATGCTCCAAATATAGATGGTGTAATAATGGGACGTGGAACATCATCAGACATTGTATATTTTGAACAATTAGGTAGAGCTCTATCAGTACGTGGTAATACCAAAGAAACATTTGAAGAATTAGAAAAACATTCGGTAGAAGAACTAACTAATATGTGCAAATCTAGAGATATCCCACTTAAGGAAAACCAAACAAAAGAAGAATTAATTGAAAAATTAATCGCACCTGTAGTAATTGATTTAACTAATAATTATGAGTTTATTAAAGAATTAGAAAATAACTTAAAAAATAGAATTAAAACTTTACAAAGTAATAAAGCAAACGGCCACCGAAAAATAAAAATTAAGGATGCAACATTTGATATAGAAATAGTAAATCAAGACTTATTTGAAATGTTAAGATATGTAAGTGATAGATTAACAAGTACTTGGGAAGATTTTTATTATTTAGCAAAAGCCTACTTTGAACATTATGGTAATTTAAATATTCCAGCAAGATTTGCAACAAATGATGGATATACATTTGATGATAATGGTGTTAGATTAGGCAAATGGGTTATGAAACAAAAATACAAATTTTCAATATTAACAGAAGAACAACAAGAATTGTTAAAACAAATATGTCTTCCACTTGATATTCATAAGCAAAAACCTTGGAAAGAAAATTATAAGTTAGCAAAAGCGTATTATGAACACTATGGAAATTTATCTATTCCAGTTAATTTTAAAACAAGAGATGGTTATACGTATGATGAAAATGGGATAAATCTTGGAAATTGGGTTAAAAATCAAAGAAAAATATTTTCTAAATTGCCACAAGAAAATCAGCAACTGTTAAGTGAAATTGCTTTTGTAGAACAGGTATATAAGAAACAGTGGCTTAAAAATTATGAACTAGCAAAAACATATTATGAGCATTATGGAAATTTATTGATTCCAGTTAGGTTTAAAACAAAAGATGGATATACATATGATGAAAATGGAACAAATCTTGGAAATTGGATAAACTGGCAAAAAAGTCAATTTTCAAAATTAACTGTCGAACATCAAAATTTATTAAAAATTATTGGTTTTGTACCTAGTATTCCTAAGAAGTTTCGACTTTGGGAAGGAAATTATAAGTTAGCGAAAGCTTACTATGAACACTATGGAAATTTATCTGTTCCAGTTAATTTTAAAACAAGAGATGGTTATACATATGATGAAAATGGGATAAAACTTGGTAAATGGTTAAAAAATCAAAAATTAGTTTTTTTTAGACTTTCCAAAGAAAGACAGGATTTATTAAGGGATTTGGGTGTTGTTACTACTTTAGACGATAGATGGCTAAGAAATTATGAACTAGCAAAAGCTTATTATGAACATTTTGGTAATATGCATATGACAAAAAAATTTAAAACTAGTGATGGCTTTACTTATGATGAAAATGGTGTGAATCTCAGAAATTGGATTAACTATCAAATAAAAAACTGTGACCCAGATAGTGAACACGGAAGGTTATTAAGTAAGCTTGGTGTAACTTTTAATGCCAAAAAGACAAATCAAGAAATAATGGATATTTGTGCATCAAACAATATAGATACTAAACTAAATAAAACTATTCTTACGCATATCTCACTAGAAGAGCTAACATCTAAAATAGAATTCTTAAAAGAACATAACTTATCATTAACTTTAGATGATGGAAAACTTTCAGAAATATTTTCTCTAAGCAACAAAGATATGCAAGAAAAATATGGCATATCTTTAGAAGAACTAGTTAGTAAATATAGTTTAAAATCATCTAAAGCAAAAAGCATTTAATCAAGAAACTAATATTCACTGTTTGACTAGTGAGTGTTTAT
>OIZL01000792.1_pt1 | contig 20767 bp, 18 predicted proteins | sample 1588541 | NCBI WGS metagenome assembly OIZL01 (sample SAMN03283285) | human gut metagenome | biome: human-associated habitat; material: feces | host: Homo sapiens | place: Peru | collected 2012 | reverse complement strand
ACCTTCCCGGACGCCTCCGGCTGCTGCGAATACTGCGGAAGCCCGGTAAAGTAGGCTATGGCGCGCAATAAAAGGCCCATGCTCAAATGGATAATAATACTCGCCGCCATGGCCCTGCTGGCAGCCTTAGGCGCGCTGGCCTTCCGCCATTTCGTGACCGACCGGATAATGGACAAGGGCGGTATGGAGAACCCGAACTATGTGCAGCAGCTTGACGGCCTGAGCTACGACATGGCGGAGCAGGCGGAAGACCTTTGCGCCCCCTGGAGCAGCGATGAGGGCTACGTTGTGGCAATAGACGGCGAGACACTGACCCTCAGTGAAAACGGCGGGGAGCTGTGCGCCAAGGAATACTGCGCCATCTCCGATGGCATATACCGCATATACGCCATGGACGGCGGAAGCTTCGGCGAGTTCGACTATTTCGACTACGCCCCCGGCGTTCTGACCGGTTACATTGGCAGTGACACGGACAACCCGGTGTATGTGGAGTTTTCCCACCGATAAAGCCGAACCAATCGAAAAAGCCCGCGTTGCGGGCTTTTTTATATGTGCCGGACCTGAACTGATCCTCCGTCTTACAGCTTGTGTACATACAGCGCCCGTATGGCGTTGAGCACGGCAAGGACCATTACGCCCACATCGGCGAATATTGCCGCCCACATGTTGGCTATGCCCAGCGCGCCAAGTATCAGGCAGAGCGCCTTTACGCCAAGGGCAAACGCTATATTCTGGTAGACTATGCCGATGCATTTTCTGGATATCTTTATGGCCTTGGATATCTTCATGGGGTCGTCGTCCATAAGGACTATGTCGGCGGCCTCTATGGCGGCGTCTGAACCCATAGCGCCCATGGCTATGCCTATATCCGCCCGGGAGAGTACAGGGGCGTCGTTTATGCCGTCCCCCACGAAGGCCAGCTTGCCTTTCCTGCCGGTTTCGGCAAGCAGCTTTTCTACCTCTGCAACCTTATCTGCCGGCAGCAGGTCGCTGCGGTACTGGTCTACCCCAAGCTTTTTGGCCATGTACTCCGCAACGCGGCCAATATCGCCCGTGAGCATGACGGTCTTTTTCACGCCTATCTTCTTCAGCTCGGCTATGGCCGCCCTGGAGGTGGGCTTTTCAACGTCGGATATAACTACGTGGCCGGCGTACTTGCCGTCTATGGCGATGTGTATTATGGTGCCTGAGCTGTGGCAGTCCATGTAATCTACGCCCATGCGCTTCATGAGCTTGCCGTTGCCCGCGGCCACCTCTGCGCCGTCCACCCTTGCGATGACGCCGCTGCCGCTTATCTCCTGTATGCCGGTGACCCGGTCGCGCTCTATTTCCCTGCCGTAGGCCTTTTGCAGGCTCTTGCTGATGGGATGGGAGGAGGCGCACTCCGCAAGCGCCGCGAGCTCAATAAGCTTTTCCTCCGGTATAGTGTTGTGGTGTATCCCGCTCACCTCGAACACGCCCCGGGTGAGGGTGCCGGTCTTGTCGAATACCACTATGCTGGTCTGGGACAGGGCCTCAAGGTAGTTGGAACCCTTTATCAGCACCCCCTCCTTGCTGGCACCGCCCAATCCGGCGAAGAAGCTCAGCGGAATGCTTATCACCAGCGCGCAGGGGCAGCTGATTACCAGGAAGGTCAATGCCCGGTATACCCATATTTCCCATCCGCCCGGCATGCCCATCATGAGGTTTATAACGGGGGGCAGTATGGCGAGGGCCAATGCGCTGTAGCATACGGCAGGGGTATACGCCCGGGCGAACCTGGATATGAAGTTCTCGGAGCGGGATTTATGTGAGCTGGAATTCTCCATAAGCTCCAGTATTTTGGATACGGTGGATTCGCCGAAGGCCTTGGTGGTGCGAACCTTCAGCACGCCGGTTAGGTTGATGCAGCCGCTTATTATATCGTCCCCCGCCTTTACGTCCCGCGGGCGGCTCTCGCCGGTGAGGGCCGCGGTATCGAGGGAGGAGACGCCCTCTATGACCTCGCCGTCAATTGGCACCTTTTCGCCGGGCTGCACTACTATCACGCTGCCGGCAGGGAGCTGGTCCGGATCTACCTGCTCAAGAGAGCCGTCCCTTTCGATATTGGCGTAGTCTGGACGGATATCCATCAATGCCGCGATGTTCCTGCGGCTCTTGCCTACGGCGTAGCTCTGGAACAGCTCTCCTATCTGGTAGAACAGCATTACGGATACCGCCTCGGCAAAGTCGCCGGTTTTCTCGTATATGGCCAGAGCTATGGCGCCTATGGTGGCTACGGCCATGAGGAAGTTTTCATCGAAGACCTGATGGTTGATTATGCCCCGGAAGGCCTTGCGCAGTATATCGTAGCCTATGGTTATATAGCTTGCGGCGTAGAGCGCGATCCCTGCCCAGCCGCCTATTTTGAACAGCTTCACCGCCCCAAGCAGCAGGGCCGCTATGGCTATGCGGATAAGCATTTTTTTCTGTTTCCTGTTCATATGTCGCTCCCTTCGGAAAACAGCGCCCCTTTATTTTAAGGAGCGCAGAGATATTGTGAGCATTACAGATATATCTCGCAGTCCTCTTCCACCCGCTTGCAGGCGCGCACGACCTCTTTCATTACAGCCTTTTCATCGCTGCCTTCTGCGAATTCCACTATCATCTTCTGGGTCATGAAATTTACTACGGCCTTTTGGACGCCCTCGGTCCTGTTGGCGGCTTCCTCCATGAGGTTGGCGCAGTTGGCGCAGTCCACCTCGATGCGGTAGGTCTTCTTCACGGTACTCATTCTCCTCTCAAAATCCATATCCTGATCTAACAATTAAGTACTTGTTTAATCGTTATGAGAAAAGTATAATCTCATCAGGGCTTAAAGTCAACACAGCCGCCGGCCTACCTTCTTTTTGGGCGAAAAGTCCTTCCAAACGGAACAGGCGGCGCAAGGAGGACAATAATATAATATGTTGCAGCTTCCCCACCATCACCGCGACGACGACAAGACGGAGCACCTTGAGGCCTGCCTGCAAAGGGTAGAGCATTTCCAGACGGTATCCGAGCTTTTCCGCCAGCTTTCAGACAGCAGCAGGATACGCATATTCTGGCTTTTATGCCACTGCGAGGAGTGCGTGCTGAACATATCGGCGCTTATGGATATGTCCAGCCCTGCGGTATCCCACCACCTGAAGCAGCTCAAGACCAGCGGCCTGATAGTCAGCCGCAGAGAGGGCAAGGAGGTATGCTATAGGGCGGCGGATACGGAGCAGGCGAGGCTGCTGCACATTATGATAGAGCGCACCATGGAGATAGCCTGCCCGGAGGAGGATGCGGCGGAGGCAGCGGCGCCCCGTTCCCTGAACCCGGACGAAAAAGCCGGGCAGGACTACGGCGGCTACCCCCTGGAGCAGATAGAGACCATACGCCGGGTACACGACCTGCTTACCGAGGATCTTTCCAGCAGGATCACCATCGAGGAGCTTTCCAAGCGGTTCCTCATGAACCCATCTACCATGAAGGAGCTTTTCAGGGCGGTATACGGAAGCTCAATAGCCGCCCACATAAAGGAACACCGTATGGAAAGGGCGGCGGAATTATTAAAGGATACCGATCAAAGCATGGCGGAAATAGCCAATGAGGTGGGCTACGGGAGCCAGAGCAAATTCACTGCCCAATTCAAAAAGGCCTACGGACTGCCGCCTACCGAATACCGCAGGCTTATCAGAAAATAAAAAAAGTGGCGCTTAGCCACTTTTTAGCGAAATGTTTACTTTCCGATATATTCGCAGCCCATGTACTTTACCAGCACATCGGGTACCTTCACGGTGCCGTCGGGCTGCTGGTAATTCTCCAGTATGGCGGCTACGGTGCGGCCTACGGCTACGCCGGAGCCGTTGAGGGTGTGCACAAGCTCCGGCTTGGCGCCCTTTTCCCGGCGGAAGCGTATCTGGGCGCGGCGGGCCTGGAAGTCCTCAAAGTTGGAGCAGGAGCTTATCTCCACATACCTGCCGTAGCTGGGCATCCATACCTCTATGTCGTAGGTCTTGGCGCTGGAGAAGCCCAGATCGCCTGTGGAGAGCACTACTACATGATAGGGCAGGCCGAGGCCCTGCAGCACCTTCTCGGCGTCCCGGGTCAGGGACTCCAGCTCGTTGTAGCTGTCCTCGGGCTTTGTGAACTTAACAAGCTCCACCTTGTTGAACTGATGCTGGCGGATAAGCCCGCGGGTATCGCGGCCTGCGGAGCCGGCTTCGCTGCGGAAGCAGGCGCTGTATGCGCAATACTTGATGGGCAGCTTATCGCCGTCCACTATCTCCCCCCGCAGCATGTTGGTGACGGGAACCTCGGCGGTGGGGATAAGAAAGTAATCGGTATTGGCTACCTTGAAGGCGTCCTCCTCGAATTTGGGAAGCTGGCCGGTGCCGGTCATGGAAGCCCGGTTTACCATATAGGGAGGAAATATCTCGGTATAGCCGTTGGCGGTATGGGTATCCAGATAATAGTTGATTATGGCGCGCTCCAGGCGGGAGCCCAGGCCCCTGTATACCGTGAAGCGGGCGCCGGTGATCTTGCCTGCGGTGGCGAAGTCCAGTATGCCCAAGTCCTCGCCGATGTCCCAATGCGCCTTGGGCTCGAAGTCGAACTTCGTGGGCTCTGACCAGCGGCGCACCTCCACGTTGGCCTTGTCGTCCGCCCCTTCGGGTACGGATTCATGGGGTATGTTGGGAACGCTCATGAGCATGGACTGGAGCTCATCGTCCATCTTTGCTATCTGGTCGTCCAGCTCCTTTACCCTTGCGCCCAGCTCCTTCATTTCCGCCATCAGGGCGGTGGTGTCTTCGCCCGCCTTCTTCATGGCGGGGACTTTGGCGGAGCCCTCGTTGCGCTTTGCCTTGAGCTGCTCCACCTCCTGCATCACCTCGCGGCGCTTTGCGTCCAGCTCCAAAAGGGCGGTGACGTCCGCGCCCTTATTGCGGCGCTTGCGCATGGCTTCCACCAGCGCCTCGGGATTCTGACGAATGCGTTTTATATCCAGCATTTTTCTTTCCTCCTAAATGCTAATTTCGCAAAAGTGGCTAAAGGCCACCTTTGCGAGCTTTATTCGCGTTTTGCCTCTCGCTGCGCTCGGCCTTACATACGTTCCGGCGCCTGAAGGCCCACGAGGTAAAGGCCCTTCTTTATGGTGATCCTCGCGGCGTCCGTCAGCGCCAATCGGGCGGCGGATACGCCCGCATCCTCCGTGATTATCTGGTTGCAGAAATAGAATTTGTTGAAGGCCGTGCAGACCTCCATCGTGGCGCGGGAGACGATATAAGGCTCGTTCTTTTCCGCCGCCGCCAGCACCGCCGCCGGGAAGGCCGCTATGGCCTTGGCGAGAGATGCCGTGGCGTCGTCGGCGAAGCAGGAGGGGTCTATCCTGCCCGCGTCATAGCTCCCCGCCTTGCGCAGCACCGAGCAGCAGCGGGCGTGGGTGTACTGGGCGTATGGCCCCGTCTCCCCGTCAAAGTTCAGCACCTTTTTCCATGAGAAGGTCACGTCCTTTATGCGGCTGTTGTACAGCATGCTCCATACCACCGCGCCAACGCCTACGGCCGCTGCTACCTCGTCCTTATCGGGAAGGTCGGGGCTCTTTTCCTCGATTATTTTGCCGGTCTTTTCCACCGCCGCGTCCAGCACATCCTCAAGGTATACCACGTTGCCGTGACGGGTGGAGAGGGTCCCCTCCTCCATGGATACCATGCCGAAGTTCACGTGCTCGCAGTCCTTCACCCAATCATTGCCCATGAGCTCCAGCACCTTGAAAAACTGCTTAAAGTGCAGGTTCTGCTGGTAGGCCACGACGTAGAGGGACTTTACGAAGTCGTAGGTCTTTTTGCGGTATATTGCCGCCGCAAGGTCGCGGGTGGCGTAAAGGGTTGCCCCGTCGGAGCGGAGTATGATGCAGGGGGGCATATCGTATGCGGAAAGGTCAACCAAGGTCGCGCCCTTGTCCACCGTGAGAAGACCCTTTTCCCTCAGCTCGTCTATGACTGCGCCCATCTTGTCCTCATAGAAGCTTTCGCCCGCGTAGCTGTCGAAGCGTACCCCCAGCCGGTCGTATACCTTGCCGACCTCCTTGAGGGTAAGGTCCTTGAACTGCTGCCAGAGGGTCACGGCCTCCTTGTCGCCGCTTTCGATCTTTTTGAACCAGGCCCGGGCCTCGTCGTTCATCTCGGGGTGCTTTTCCGCCTCCTCATGGAAGCGGACATAGAGCTTCACCAGCTCCCGCACGGTGCATTGGGGCACCGGCTTGTCCCCCCATTTCTTATAGGCCACTATCATCTTGCCGAACTGGGTTCCCCAGTCCCCCAGGTGGTTTATGCCTATGGCGTTGTAGCCCAGCGCCCTGTATATCCTGTAAAGGGAGTTGCCTATTGCGGTGCTGGGCAGGTGGCCTATGTGGAAGGGCTTGGCGATGTTTATGGAGGAATACTCCACGCAGACGTTCCTGCCGCCGCCAAGGTCGCTGTCGCCGTAGCTGTCGCCCGCGGAAAGCACCCTATCGAGCGTATCCCGCACGAAGGCGGTCTTGTCCGCGAAGAAGTTGAGGTAGCCCCCCTTGGCCTCCATGGAGGCTATGCCGTCTATGTGGCCTATGCTCCCTGCAAGCTCCGCGGCTATGGCGGGAGGGGCCTTGCGCATGGATTTTGCCAGGCGGAAGCAGGGGAAGGCGTAGTCGCCCATGGCGGGGTCGGGCGGGGTCTCCAGCCAGTCCTTGAGCTGATCCGCTTCCAGTCCGGTCTGTGCCGCTATTGCGGCGGCAATGCGCAGCTTGTTTTCCATTATGTGAATTCTCCTGTGATTTTCTTTTTTAGCTATTCTTCTATTCGCGTTATGTCGGCGCCCAGTGCGCGGAGCTTCTGCTCCAGGAACTCGTAGCCCCGGTCGATAAAGTGTATCTGGCTTATGGTGCTCTCGCCCTCGGCGGCAAGGGCGGCTATGACCAGGGCGGCGCCCGCCCTGAGGTCGCTTGCGCAAAGGGGCGCGCCGTAGAGCTTTTCCACTCCCTCCACCGTGGCCGTGCGGGAGCTTATTGAAATGCTGGCTCCCATCTTGGCAAGCTCCGGCACGTGGTTGAAGCGGTTCTCGAATATGTTTTCCATTATGAAGCTGTTGCCCTCCGCCGTGGCCAGAAGCGCCATCATGGGCTGCTGAAGGTCTGTGGGGAAGCCGGGATAGGGCAGCGTCTTTATGTTGACGGCCCGGGGCCGCTTGTCTGCGGATACCCGGATGAAGAAGTCCCGCCCGTCGTCCCCCTCCGTGACGGTCACGCCGCACTCCATGAGCTTGGCGGATATGGCCTCAAGGTGGGTAGGGATGACGTTGTTGATTATCACATCGCCCCGGGTGGCGGCGGCGGCTATCATAAATGTACCCGCCTCTATCTGGTCGGGTATTACGGCGTAGGTGCAGCCATGGAGCCTGCGCCCGCCCTGTATGCGGATAACGTCGGTGCCCGCGCCCTTTACGTTCGCCCCCATCATATTGAGGAAGTTGGCCACGTCCACCACATGGGGCTCCTTTGCGGCGTTGGCGATTATGGTCTGCCCCTCGGCGGCCACCGCCGCCAGCATTATGTTTATGGTGGCGCCCACGCTCACCACGTCCAGATATATCTCCGCGCCCCTGAGCCTATCCGCCCTTGCCTTTACGGAGCCGCCCTGTATCACTATATCCGCGCCCAGCGCCCGCATTCCCTTTATGTGCTGGTCTATGGGCCGCTGGCCTATGGCGCAGCCGCCGGGAAGGGCTATCTCCGCCTTCTTATACCGGCCCAGCAGCGCCCCTAAAAGATAGTATGAGGCGCGCATGGAGCTGACCATTTCCCCCGTTACGCTGAAGGTGCTTATGCCGGAGGGGTCTATGCGCATACTGCCGTCCGGCGTGCGGGAAATATCCGCGCCCATGCTGGTGAGTATCTCCTCCACTATGCGCACATCCTCTATCTCGGGCAGGTTTTCCAAGAGGCAGCTTTCGCCTGAGAGTATGACGGCGGGTATTATGGCAAGGGCGGCGTTTTTCGCCCCGCTTATAGTCACCGCGCCCTCAAGGCGTTTTCCGCCGTTTATTCTGTAATACGCCATTTATGCTCCCGAAAAAAATAATTCTTTATCCAACGAGGGGATAATCCCTCTCTAACCTGATAATTATACTATGCCTGCGGTGTTTTTGGCAAGACAAACAGGACGGCAAAAGGGAGCGGCGCAGCCGCTCCCGCCGGGAGTTACTTTTCTAAGTAATATCTTGGATTGTAGGCTATGCCGTCAATCCTCAGCTCAAAGTGCAGATGTGCTTCGGTACAGCTGCCTGAGTCGCCGGCCTTGCCTATGATCTGGCCCTTGGCTACCTTGTCGCCGGGAGCCACAGAGAACCGGCTCAGGTGGGCGTAGCGGGTGACGAACCCTTCGCCGTGGTCTATCTCTATTATATTGCCGTAGCCGCCCCGATTTATGGCGCAGACCACGGTGCCTCCCTCGCTGGACAGCACCGGGTCGCCGGCCTTGGCCTCGTAGTCCAGGCCGAGATGAAGTATGCCGTCGCGCTGTCCGTAGTTTGAGATTATCTCTCCACCGGCTACGGGGGAAGCAAAGCTGAGCGCCTCGGGCTTTCTGCCCTCCTTGCCCTCGTGCCTGCCCGGCTCGCCGCCGCTCTTTTTATCGATGCCCTGAAGTATTACCGTATCCTGGGGTTCCACCGTAACTGTTTCGCTCTTGCTGCGGCTGGAGCTCTTTTCGCCGTTTATGTATACCGTATGGTTCACGGTGGTTCTGCTGCCCGCCCTGCCTAAGGTGAGGGTAATGCCGGTGCCGGCCACCAGTGTGGGGTCTTTCTCCACCTTTGAGTCGAAGGGCAGCTCCTTCGTTTCGCTGCTCGTCACAGTGGTAATGACCTTCAGAGGACTGCTTGAGGAGGTGAACTTTTCGTATACCTGGTCGTAGCTGGAAATGTCTTCGGGCTTTGCATCGGGCTGGGGCTGCATCTCTACCCCACTGTAAAGCTCGGTGGTACGGTCGCCGGATTCCGTCACCTTGCCGTCGAAGTAGCTCCTGACTTCCTCCAGCAGCGATTCCGCGGCCTCGGTGCTGGCCAGCACCGCCCTTGTCCTGCCGTCTATGACTATGGCGCAGGGCGTATACTGTTCCGGCGCCATGGTCTGCTCTGTGTCGGGGCTGTTCTCGGCCGTGGCCGCTTCAGCGTCGCTTACTCCGTAAGCTTTAGGCTGGGCAAGCTGTTCCCCCACATTGCTTTCGGACAGTATGGAGGTGCCGTTGTAGCATTCCGGCGGCAGAAGCGAGGAACCCTTGGCGATGCCAAAGGCCAGGGCTGTTAATGGCAGCGCAATCAGCAGCAGCGGGAGCAGCCTGTCCCACTTCTTTTTTGGCTCCTCGGTTATCTCGTACAGCCTGCCCGTTTCCTCATCCCATATGTACTTGCCGAAAAAGCCGTCGTCCCCACCGCCGGCGTGCTCCGCCGCCTCTTCAACCGCCTGATCTATCATTTCGGCTTCCACGGGTATTTCCGACTCGTTATTTTCTTCAGTTAAGATGTCTTTTTCTTCTTCCATGGCGGTATTATACCCTATTTCGCCATATACCGCAATCAGGGCAGGGGCACGGTAGCCTCGGTTTTGCCCTTGGGGTATTCGCAGGAATCGTAATAGGGGGAGTAGGTGTAGATGTATATATCGCTGTCCCTGAAGTCCAGTATGCGCATGTACCCGCCTCCGCCGGCCTTGCCGCCCTGGAAGTTGGAGAGAATGGCGTATACCGTCCTGTCCGGATCGCCGTCGCTGTCGTCGTCAAGCTGCACGTTTTTGTAGGAGATATCCCGGCAGTGGCCGCACAGCACCAGAAAAACGTTGGGGTTGGCCTTTACTATCTTTTCGAATATGGCCTTTCCCTGGGTGGTGTAGTCGGCGCTCTTTTTAAGGTAGCTGTGGGTGATTATTATGGCATCCCTGCTGCTGTATTGCCGCAATACTCCGTTTATCCAGTTTATCTCGTCTTCACTGGGTCCCTTGTTGGAGAAGGCTATGCCCATGAATATGTAGTCCCGGCCGTCCGCTGAAAACAGCTCGTAGCGGCTGCCGGTATCGCCGTATTCCTGAGACATGGAGGCGGGGCGGAGGCTGAGCACGTATTTCAGGAAGTTGGCGTAGTTCATCCTATAGCCTATATCGTGGTTGCCGCATGCCGCAAGGAAGGGGATCGACGCGCTGCCGAGTATGTCCATGGATTCCCTGGCCTGCCGCCACTGGTCCTCGGAGCTCCAGCTGCCTACCACGTCGCCGGTATGGAAAACAAAGCGTATATCCAGAGCCGCCCTGTTGTCGGCTATCCACTGGGTCATGCCGTCGAAGATGGGCTTGTAGGCATTGTGATAGTTCTGGGTATCGCTGAGCCATGCTATGGTGAAGGCCTGTGCTTCTGAGAACAAAAGCGCAATGCACAGCACAAATGGGGCCAGTAAGCGTCTTACCCTAAACATCAAAAAAGTCACTCCTTAGTATATAAGCGTAATGCAATAAGCTTTATTTGAGCCTGAGCCGGAGGTCGTCTCCCTCCAGCCGCAGCACCATGGTCTCCCGGGGCGCTACGAGGCGGGAAAAGAATCTGTCTCCGTAGCTTGCGAGAATGTCGTCAAGGCTCCTGTTGGTGGCCCAAAGGGTGGCCTTCCTGGCGCTCTGCCGCTCGTTGAGGATGGAGAACAGCGTCTCCCGGGTGACGGAGTTTATCATGGGCTCTGTGCCCAGGTCGTCTATTATCATGAGATCAGGGCCGAGGATGTCCGGACTTTCGCCCCTGCCACGTATGCTCTCCATAAAGGCGTTGATGAGGTTGTAGGCGGAGGCCTTGTATACGTCGTAGCCCCTGGAGGATACCTCCAAAGCTATGGCGTTCAGCAGGTAGCTCTTGCCGAGGCCTGTGCCGCCCATGAGCAGTATGCCCATGGGGTCGCACTTTGGGAAGGCCATTGCGTACCCCTCGCACAGCTCCTTTGCCTTCAGGGCAATGCGCTTCTGGCGGTCGCACGGGTATATGTCGGAGCGAAACATTGCGAAACTCTGTTGCGTATCGATGCCCGATGTGGCGTACATTTCTTCCAGAATGCGGGCTTTCATGCAGGGACAGAGCTTTTTCACCGTATCCCCCACATAACCCGTGTCGTTGCAGGCTTTACAGCGATAGTGTGGCAACATATGGTCTGGCGGCAAACCGGCCGAAAGAAGCAAATTCAGCTCTTCTTTGTCCAGCTGCTCAACTTTATTGCGAAGCTCAGACGAGTCCTCCCCCCGCATTATCATAAGGCCTGTGTCGAAGGCCAGACGGCGGCGCTGGTCGGCTATTTCCCTGAGCCTCGGTATGGCCGTACATGCGGCCTCCCGGCGCTCCCTGGCCTCCCGCTCCGCCCTTTCGCGGCTCATTCTGTATTCGTATATCAGCTCCGGCGTAGGCTTCATTTTTTGTCCTCCTCGTCCTCCAAGAGGGTTATTCCGATGCTCTTTAGATCCTCGTCGGAGTATTTGCGCTGGCCGTAGTTCATAAAGTAAGAGGATTGCTGCTTTTTGCCGCCCTCTGCGGCGGGCTGCTTTTCCAGCTCCTCTATGGCCTTCCTGGCCTGCTGCAGAGTGGTAACGCCCTTTTCGTGCAGCTGCTCTATGAGCCGGCGGGTCCTGTCGAAGGGGTGGCTGTAGCCTGCTGAGCGTTCAGCTGAGAGCAGCACCGCCTCCGGCTGCATGTGCCAGGATACCGTCCATGTGCTTACCGCTTCCTTTTCCCTGCGCCCCGGCGCGCCCTTTAGCCCGGCGCGGGAATAAATCTCCCGGGCAAGCTCCTCGGTGAGGGCGGCGGACTTAATGGCCTCCTGCACCCCTCCCTCCATGCGCATACCCTCCAGTATGGCGTTCAGGTATGCGAAGGTGGGCTTATCTGAAGAGGTCATGGCGGGGCAGGCGGAAAGTATCTCGTCCAGCGTCATGCCCCATTCCTCGGTCCATTTCTTATACAGGGCAAGCTCGTCCTCAGTGGCCATGCGTCCCTTGCGCCAGCGGGCAAGTATGGCCTTCGCGCCGCCCTGAAGCTCGGTGTCCAGCTTTATGCGCTGCTCAGCGTCTGCGGCGGTAAGCACCCCTTCTTTGGCCCATTCCCGGGCCATCTTGTCCATGAACTGTATCTTGACGGAGGGCCCCTTCAGCTCCATGCAGCGGCGTACAAGCATTACCGCCGCCGCCTCCTCCAGGCCGAATACCTCTATCCAATCGTATATCTTTGAAAGCTCGCCGGGGGTGAGCACCCGCGCACCGCATACCTGACGAAGCGCCGAAACGAGGGGGGCGTACTTGCGGGTGCCGCCGGTGACGGGCCCTGCCTGAACGGATAAATATTCAACGCTTAACGGCTCCTGCTCCACTATGCGCAGCAGGCCCATGTCCTGCCAGTATAAGAAGGCCTCCACCGCCTTGGCGCTGTCGATGCCGAGGGACGCGCAGAGGTCGGCGTTTTCCAGCCTCCGGCAGCCGCACTGCATAAGGCCGAAAAGGTATACCTTGCAGTATAGCTCGGGTGCCTTGGGCATGTACTCCAGTATGAAGATGTTCTGCACAGAGGTACAGCCCATCAGGGCCGCACCCTGCTCAAAGCCGCAGCGTATCATTTATGGCGCCTTTCGTGAGTGTATTTTATAAAATCAGTATTTATACAGCATTTCTGCCGGTTAATTCATCTGTATGTGCGTATATGGTATGTTACATTACTTTGCTCTTATCTTGCAGGTGAAATCATTGGTGGTCATCTTATACAGGCATACGGCCTCCGCCATACTGGCGGTGAAGGGCGCCTCTATGCCCGCCTGATGCTTCATTATCCTGTTCAGGGCGTGTATTTTTTCTTCCGTATGCTCTATGAACTCCACATTGCCGGTACCTATGACGCTGGCGAAGGTGTAGCCATAGGCGCAGGGGTTCGCGTCTTCAATAAGCTCGCCCCGGCCGTCCAGCTCGAGGCATACCGTGGGGTTCTTTTTTAGTATTTCCAGCTTGCGGCCCTCTTTGGCGCTGTGAAAGTAGAAGGTCAGCGCGCCGTCCGCGTACTCATAGCCGTAGTTCAGCGGCACTATGTAGGGGACGCCGCCGGCTGTCATGGCGAGGCGGCAGACCTTACACTCGGATACAAGCTCCAATATTGCGCATATGTCGGTTATCTCCCTGTCCTTGCGGCGCATTGCCTGTTCCTCCGTATATTTTTTTATTATACCGGTTTTTCGCTTAAATTCAAAACACAGGGAGCGAGCTGGCTCGCCCCCTGTGGAAAAAAGCATCGTTTTACTTCTTTACGTCGTTATCGTTGAATGGGTCGCCGCACTGGGGGCAGAACTTGGGCGGGTTCTTGGGGTCATTGGGCTCCCAGCCGCACTTGTCGCACTTGTAAAGAGGTGCGGAGTCGGGCTTCTTCGCGCCGCACTCCATGCAGAACTTGCCCTTGTTCACCGCGCCGCAGTTGGTGCAGGTCCAGCCTTCAGCCTTGGGCTGGGGCTTGCCGCACTCCATGCAGAACTTGCCGGTGTTCACCGCGCCGCACTCGCACTTCCAGCTGTTGGCAGCGGGGGCCGCAGGGGCCGCCTGCTGAACGGGCTGCTGAACGGGCTGCTGATACTGCTGTTGCTGCTGACCCATCTGGAACAGGTTTCCTACGTTGCCGCCCATGCCCTGAGCCATGTTGATGCCGGCGAAGGCTGCGAATGCGCCTGCACCCTCGTTTTTGGCAGCATTCTGCATTGCCGCGCCCTGGGAGCTTGCCAGATATGCAGCCGCCATAGTGGGATCCCTGAGGGCTGCGCTCTGCTGCAATTCTTTGATGCGCTGCTCGTCCTCGTCGCTGGCCTTTATGGAGCTGATGCCAAGGGAAACCATCTCTATGCCGCGCAGGTCGCGCCACTTTGCGGAAAGCTCTTCATTCAGGCACTGGGCCAGCTCTGTGGTGTGGCCGGGGAGGGAGCTGTACTTTATGCCCATATCGCTGATGCGGGCGAAGGCGGGCTGGAGCGCGGTCATCATCTCGGAGCGCATCTGGGAGTCTATGCGGTCCCGGGTGTAGCTGTCGGTGACGTTGCTGCATACGTTCTTGTAGAACAGCATGGGGTTGGTTATCTTATAGGAATATTCGCCGAAGCACTTTACGGATACCTCAAGCTCCAGCCCCGCGCCTATGTTGTTATATACCACCCGGAAGGGGACGGGGTTGGCGGTGCCGTACTTGTTGCCGATTATCTCCTTGGTGTTGAAATAGTAGATGCGCTGATCCTTCGCCGGGTTAGCGCCGAAGGTGAAGCGCTTCTTCAATATCTCCCAGGTGGACTTGAGGTTGTCGCTAAGGTTGCCGTAGAATATGGAAGGCTCGGTGGAATTGTCCCACACGAATTCTCCCGCCTGCGCAGAGAACTCCACTATGGCGCCCTGCTCTACGATCATCATGCACTGGCCCTCGTTTACGGCGATTATGGAGCCGTTGGTGATGATGTTGTTCTCGCCCTTGGTGTTGGCGTTGCGGCTGCCCGTGCGCTTTACGCCCTTGGTCATCAGGACGTTCTCCGGCATGGAGTCGCAGTAGAAGTATTCGCGCCACTGGTCGGCCAGTACGCCGCTCAGCGCGCCTATTCCTGCCTGTAAAAGACCCATGTTGTTATATATCTCCTTTCAGAATGTAGGGAAATGAAATGAGTATCTATATTTAAGGTTATTATATCACATGTCGCCGTTTTGCGCTATTAAGACTTTATAAACCTGAGGTGGCCGCGAAAAAGACAACAGTCCGCAGGACACGAACATGGAAAAACATGATATAAGCTCTTTACAACGGCAAAATTTGATATATACTATTATTAGATGTCCTTTGAATACGGACACAGAGAAGGTCAATTCCCCGGCAAATCTTATTTTATAAAACAGGAGCGGCAAAAAAATGGAAATGATGGACGCATTGGTAAAAGCGGCACCGGAAAAAGGGCTTGTTCTGACTCAGGTACCAAAGCCTGTGCCCGGCATGGGCGAAGTGCTTATCAAGATCCACAAGACCGCTATATGCGGCACTGACGTACACATCTACAACTGGAACCAGTGGGCGCAGGAGACCATAAAGCCCCCCATGGTCATAGGCCACGAGTACGTGGGCGAGATAGCGGAGCTGGGCCCCGGCGTAACAGCCTACCACGTAGGCCAGATAGTATCCGGCGAAGGCCATATTGTATGCGGCCACTGCCGCAACTGCCGTGCCGGCAACGGTCAGTACTGCCGCCACACAAAGGGTGTGGGCGTGAACCGTGACGGCGCGTTTGCGGAATACCTCTGCATACCGGCAAGCAATGTGGTGCCCATACCAGACGGTATCCCGGAGGACGTGGTATCCTTCTTTGACGCGCTGGGCAATGCCACACATACCGCCCTCATGTTCGATGTGATAGGCGAGGACGTGCTCATCACCGGCGCAGGCCCCATAGGCATGATGGCCACCGCCATCTGCAGGCGCAACGGCGCACGCAGCGTAGTGGTCACCGACGTGAACGACTACCGGCTGGAGATGGCAAGGAAGATGGGCGCCACAGCCACGGTGAACGTAGCGCACGACAAGCTGGAGAGCATATTCGGGCCCCAGCACATGGTAGAGGGCTTTGACGTAGGCCTGGAGATGAGCGGCAACGTAGCGGCCCTGAACACCATGATAGACAACATGCGCAACGGCGGCAAGATCGCCCTTCTGGGCATACACCCCGGCAACATAGAGATAAACATAAACAAGGTCATCTGGAACAGCCTGACCCTTCAGGGCGTATACGGCCGCAAGATGTACGAGACCTGGTACAAGATGATAACCATGGTGGAGGGCGGCCTTGACATGACTCCCATGATCACCCACCGCTTCAACTATCGCGATTTCGACAAGGGCTTCGAGGCCATGAACAGCGGCAGGAGCGGCAAGGTAGTGCTTGACTGGACAAAGTAAGGGAATCCCGCAATAAAAAATAACATAGAAAGGAACAGCATATGAAATCCGCACTTAAGCATTACGGCGAGATGCTGGAGAGCATCAGGGAATCCGGCACCTATAAGAACGAACGCATAATCACTACCCCCCAGAAGGCGCGCATAGACACCACCGAGGCGAAGAACGTGCTGAACATGTGCGCGAACAACTACCTTGGCCTTTCCGACAGCAAGGAGCTTATCGAGGCCGCAAAGGCCAGCTATGACAAATGGGGATTCGGCCTCTCCTCCGTGCGCTTCATTTGCGGCACCCAGGGGCTGCACAAGGAGCTGGAGCATAAGATAGCCAACTTTGTAAAGATGGACGACTGCATACTGTACTCCTCCTGCTTCGACGCAAACGGAGGCCTGTTCGAGACCCTGCTGGGCCCCGAGGACGCGGTGATATCCGACGAGCTGAACCACGCCTCCATAATAGACGGCGTGCGCCTCTGCAAGGCCAAGAGGTATCGCTATAAGAACAACAATATGGAAGACCTTCGCGCCCAGCTTCAGGACGCAAAGGATTCCGGCTGCAAGATAAAGCTCATCGCCACCGACGGCGTGTTCTCCATGGACGGCTACATAGCCAACCTCAAGGGCATATGCGACCTGGCCGACGAGTTTGACGCGCTGGTAATGGTGGACGACAGCCACGCCGTGGGCTTCATGGGCGAGCACGGCCGGGGCACCGCCGAGTATTGCGGAGTTGAAGGCCGGGTGGACATCATCACCGGTACCCTGGGCAAGGCTCTGGGCGGGGCTTCCGGCGGCTACACCGCCGCAAGGCAGGAGATAGTGGACCTGCTCCGCCAGCGCAGCCGTCCATACCTCTTTTCAAATACCGTTGCCCCCGCTATCTGCGCCGCGGCCTGCAAGACCATTGATATGCTGACCGAGAGCACCGCCCTCCGGGACAAGGTACACGAAAATGCCCGCTACTTCCGCGCCGAGATGGAAAAGTGCGGCTTCGACCTGCTGCCCGGCGAGCATCCCATAGTCCCCGTAATGCTCTATGACCCCAAGGTAGCCAACGAGTTCGCCGCCCGAATGCTCAAGAAGGGCGTATACGTGGTAGGCTTCTGCTATCCCGTGGTGCCCAAGGGCAGGGACCGCATACGTACCCAGATCTCCGCCGGCCATACCAAGGAGGACCTTGACTTCGCGGTCAAGTGCTTCAGGGAAGTCAAGGAAGAGATGGGACTGTAACCTGTAAAAGCAAAAGAAGGAGCTTTCGCTCCTTCTTTTTTATTTTTATTCGAAAAGCCTTTTAAGGCTCTCGGAGTAGGGCGGGCGGCATATGCCCTTTTCCGTGATAATGGCGGAGATAAGCGAATTGTCCGTCACATCGAAGGCGGGGTTGTAGCACTTGACATCGGGCAGCGCAACAGGCTCCGCGAAGAATCTGCTCCGGATCTCTTCCCCGTCCCGGAGCTCGATATTTATGTCCTCCCCTGTGGTGCAGCTCATATCTATGGTGGAGGTAGGGCCCAGCACGTAGAAGGGTATGCCGTAGTGCTTTGCAAGTATGGCTACGCCGCTGGTGCCTATTTTGTTTGCTGTGTCGCCGTTGGCGGCTACCCTGTCGCAGCCCACCATGCAGCACTGCACCCAGCCGTTTTTCATGACTATTGACGCCATGCTGTCGCATATAAGGGTGACGTCCACGCCGGCGTTGTACAGCTCAAAGCTCGTAAGCCGGGCGCCCTGCAGGAGGGGCCTGGTCTCGTCCGCGAATACCCTTATATCCATGCCCCGCTCCTTTGCAAGGAACAGCGGCCCCTGCCCCGTGCCGTAGCGGGAGGTGGCCAGCGGCCCGGCGTTGCAGTGGGTCAGCACCCCGTCCCCATCGTGAAGGAGGGAAAGGCCGTATTCGGATATTTTGCGGCACATCTCCATATCCTCGCTGTGTATGGCAAGGCACTCCCGCTTCAGCGCCGAAAGCACCGCCTCCACAGGCATATCCCGGTGATCCTCAGCGGCGTCCAGCATACGGTTCAGCGCCCAGCTGAGGTTTACCGCCGTAGGGCGGGAGCCGTTGAGATAGCGGCAGTCCTCCACCCAGTGGTCGTAGAAATCGTCGAAGGAATCGTGGGGGGCCTGAAGGGCCAGGCAGTAGGCGCAGTAGCCCGCGCATATGCCTATTGCCGGAGCGCCGCGCACGCGGAGCATGGCTATCGCCTCGAACATCTCCTCTCTTGTGGTAAGCGCTATGTATTCCAGCCTGTTGGGCAGCAGCGTCTGATCGATTATCACCACCGAGCGCCCGTCGTCGGAAAGCTTTATGTTATCTGTATGAGTGACTTCTTCCAGAGGGGATTTCATTGGGAACGGCTCCTTTTGTGTATTTGCATAATAATAATACCAACATCGGAGCTTATCTTCAAGAAACATTGTCAACAGGCTGTGAAGTTGGGCAAAACGGCTTGAATAACCGGCGTGGGCTGGTCTATAATACAAAGTTGTGAAGGCTTTGCCTTTTCAATAAGAAAAAACTATGGGAAAGAGATGTAAAAGCAAATGACCAAGGTTGATATTTTCTCGGGTTTCCTGGGCGCTGGCAAGACCACCCTTATAAAGAAGCTCATAGCCGAGGCCTACAAGGGCGAAAGGCTGGTGCTCATAGAGAACGAATTCGGCGAGATAGGCATAGACGGCGGCTTCATGCAGGACGCCGGGATAGAGGTTACCGAGATGAACTCCGGCTGCATCTGCTGCAGCCTGGTAGGCGACTTCGGCAAGGCGCTCAGGAAGGTTGTGGACGAGTACGCCCCCGACCGCATACTTATAGAGCCCTCCGGCGTGGGCAAGCTCAGCGACGTTATACGGGCGGTGCAGAACGTAGGCTCTGACGCCCTGCAGCTCAACAGCTTCACGGCCGTTGTGGATGCAAACAAGTGCAAGATGTACATGAAGAACTTCGGGGAGTTCTTCAACGACCAGGTAGAGCACGCCAACGCAATTATACTCAGCCGCACCGGCGAGATAAGCCCGGATAAGCTGAATACCGACATAGCCCTTCTCCGGGAGCACAACCCCAACGCCTCGCTTATAGTCACCCCCTGGAGCGAGCTGACAGGCGCCCAGATACTGGAGGCCATGGAAAAGCGCAACACCCTTGAGGCAGAGCTTGAGCTTCTCAAGGAGGAGAGCCGGCATGAGCATCACCACCACGACGATGACGACGATGAGCACGAGTGCTGCGGACATCACCATCACGACGATGACGACGATGACGATGATGAGTGCTGCTGCGGCCACCACCATCACGACGATGACGACGAGTGCTGCGGGCATCACCATCATGACGGCGATGACGGCGATGACGGCGAAGAGCATGAGCATCATCACCATCACGACGGCGGGGAGTGCGACGATCCCGAATGCGAGTGCCATCACCACCATCACCATGCCGACGAGGTGTTTACCAGCTGGGGAGTGGAGACACCCAAGGCATTTACCATGGACGAACTCAAGGCAGACCTTGCGGCGCTGGACGATGGGGAGAAGTACGGCGCCGTGCTGCGCGCCAAGGGCATAGTAAAGGGCGAGGGCTGCTGGATACACTTCGACTACGTGCCCGGCGAGAGCAATATACGCACAGGCTCCTCTTCCGTTATGGGCCGCCTCTGCGTCATAGGCTCCAAGCTCAACGAGCATGAGCTTTCCGAGCTGTTCGGCGTCTGATGAAGGGAACGTAAGCGCTTTATGAAGGAGATCCCAGTATACATGTTCACCGGCTTCCTGGAGGGGGGCAAGACCCGCTTTATGCAGGAGACGTTGGAGGACGAAAGGTTCAATTCCGGCGAAAAGACGCTGCTTTTGCAGTGCGAGGAGGGCATTGAGGAGCTGGACCCCTCAAGGTTCCCTGGCGGCGGAAAGAACATACTGATACAGGAGATAGATTCCCCGGAGCAGATAAACGCCGCTTACCTGAACGAGCTGGCGAAAAAAGCAAAGGCCGAGCGGGTGCTCATAGAGTACAACGGCATGTGGAACCTGAACGACCTTGCTCAGGCCATGCCCGACAACTGGATAGTCTATCAGGAGTTCATGTTTGCGGATGCCCGGTGCTTCCTCAGCTACAACGCCAACATGAGGAGCCTTATGGTGGACAAGCTGATGACAGCCGAGCTCATAGTGCTCAACCGCGCCACGCCGGACCTTGACAAGATGGAGATACACAAGGTAATCCGCGGCGTGTCCCGCCGTGTGAACATCGCCTACGAGTACCCTGACGGGAGGGTAGAGTACGACGAGATAGAAGACCCCCTGCCCTTCGACGTGAACGCCGACCCCATAGTAATAGAGGACAGCGACTATGCCCTCTGGTACAGGGACATGTCCGAGGAGATGGAAAAGTATTCGGGCAAGACGGTGCGCTTCAAGGCCCTCATAGCCAAAAACGCCAGAATGCCCGACAACATGTTCGTGGCGGGCCGTCACGTCATGACCTGCTGCGTGCAGGACATACAGTACAGCGGCCTCGTATGCAAGTGGCTGGACGCAAACAAGCTGAAGAACCGCACCTGGGGCACGGTGACTGCAAAGATAGAGCTGCGCTTCAGCAAGTTTTACGGGCGCAAGGGCCCGGTACTAAACATAATCTCAGTGGAGCCCGCCGAAAAGCCCGAGCAGGAGGTCGCAACTTTTTATTGATGAAGTACAAAATAAATATCCCACGGCGCAGCCGTGGGATATTTCAGAGTGTCAAAAAAGTGGCTGAACGCCACTTTTTTGAGTTTTCTCATTCGG
>OIZL01000789.1_pt1 | contig 20798 bp, 16 predicted proteins | sample 1588541 | NCBI WGS metagenome assembly OIZL01 (sample SAMN03283285) | human gut metagenome | biome: human-associated habitat; material: feces | host: Homo sapiens | place: Peru | collected 2012 | reverse complement strand
CATCTATAAAAACTCCGTAGTATGATAGCACAAAAGAGTGTTGATATACAACACTCTTTTAAATCTTTGGTAAAATCGTATCAATTTTTCAAATTTAATCTACATATTTCGTGAAATATCAAGACATTTCATCATTGCTTCTATGACAGAACTTCTCATCCCTTTTTCTTCCAGTACTCTCACAGCCTGTATTGTAGTTCCAGCTGGTGAACAAACCATATCCTTAAGTTCACCTGGATGCTTGCCTGTCTCTAATACCATCTTGGCACTTCCAAGTACTGCCTGCGCTGCAAAAGTATATGCCTGTGTTCTTGGCATTCCACCTGCCACAGCGGCATCAGCCATTGCCTCAATAAACATAAATACATACGCCGGTGAACTTCCGCTTACGCCAACCACCACATCGATCATGTCTTCCTCCACGATCTCTGTCTTTCCAAATCCCACATCCCCACAGATCAGACGGTCCATGATCTTGGTGCTCTCCATGTCCTGTTTGGTCGCTTCGATCGCCAGTTCCTGATCCTCAGTCTCCTCAAACGGGAACATCTCTTCAAATTCCTTCTGCCAGACTGTATCTTTTCCGTACTGGAAGCCCGCCGTCTGCTGTCTGGCGGCGTACAGCTCTACCAGATCCTGCGCTACCTCGTCCACCGCAGCGCGCACCTTGCTCTTGGTCTTGTTCCACTCCTGCGTTCCCAGCTTATTCAGCTTCGGCGTCGCCGCCGCATCCGCAGACGCATACTTCTGGATCACATCCAGTCCGGTTGCCAGAACATACAGGATCCCACCGTCCCGGTAGGATATCTTCATATAGTCCTTGACGATATGGTCTACCTCCACCTTCTCGATGCCCTGGTAGATCCCCAGCCCGTGGCTTTCGTGCACCACGTAATCTCCGACCTTCAATTCATTGAAGTCGTTGATCTTCTGGCCTTCATATTTTTTCTTTCTCTTCTTTTTCTTCTTCTCAGCGCCGAAAATATCGCTCTCCGAGATGACGATAAACTTCAGCATGGGGTACTCAAAGCCTTTCAGCACCCGTCCATAGTAGGTCATCACCTCGCCCGGCTGCACCTCGCGCATCGGATCCTCGGAATAGAACGCGCTGATCTCCTGCTCGGTCAGATCCTCCGCAAGACGCTTCGCCCTGGTTCTGGAGCCGGAGAGAAGCAGCACCCGGTAGCCCTTCCGCCGGTACGCCGCCAGATCCCGCACAAGTGCTTCGAAGCTGTTATTGTAGGATGAAAGGCTCCTCGCCTGCACCGCATATTTCCGGTCCACTTTAAAAAGTGGATTTCTGCCCTCCATCATGGACACGGACACAACTCTGCGCCCTGCCATATCTGCTGCCACCTGCTCTGTGGAAAAAAGCAGATCCATCTGTCCCGGCAGGAGATACCCCTTTTCCACACGCTGGGACATACTCTCCCGGAATTCCAGCTCCACGGCATCCGCATGCTCCCGCACGCGGATCGGCTCATCCACAAAGATACAGCTTGCTCCGGCGTCCATATTGTCCAGCAGCGTCTCCATCTCCGGGTAAAAATAGCGGACATAGCTCTCCAGATTCACCGCGTTTCTGGACACGCCAAGCTCCAAAAGCTCCTCGCGAAGCTGGGCGGTCTGCACCTCGATCCGGTGCGCCTCCTCGACTTTTCGCTGCTCGCGTAGTCTCTGCGCCTGCTCTTTTCCCTCCGCGTCGATCTTTTCTAAACCCTGTCGCATGGTATCTTCTGACAAAATTAGTTCTGTCGCAGGATATATCGTCACGGACTCCAGCTTCTCGATCGACCTTTGGCTCAGAATATCGAAGCTGCGGATCGACTCGATATCTTCCCCCCACAGCTCGATCCGGTACGGATTCTCTTCCGTCAGATCAAAGATATCGATGATCCCGCCGCGGATGCTGAACTGTCCGGGCGCCTCCACCTGATAATTCTTCTCATAGCCAAGCTCCACCAGCCTCGCCGCCAGCTCCTTCTCGTTGATGAGCGTCTGTCGGTTGATGGAGATCACGTGCTCCCGCCAAACACTGACGGGCACCTGCGGCGCCATCAGCGCATCGAAAGTCGTGATGACCGTCACGGGCTTGCCCTCATAGAGTCTCCGCAGGCATTTTACCCGCTCCGCCGTCAGCTGGTTGCCATGGATATCTGCCTGAAAAAAGATCAGATCCTTCGCGGGAAACAGCGTCACATTCCGGTCGTAAAACTTGTAGTCCTCATAGATCTCCTTGGCGCGAAGATCGCTGAAGGTCACGATGATCCGGTATCGGAAATCCTGTCCGAGCCCGTAGATCATGTGCATCTTCTGCGAGTCGACGCAGCCGCTTACCGCCACAGACACCACCGGTTTTTTCAGTTCTTTCTTGATCTCTTCATATTCTCCAAGCTCCTCCAAAGGAGCAAGCAAAGCTCTCACATCATACCTCCGTCTTGTTTTTCTGGTTATATCGGTTCATGGCCGCATCCGCGCCCTCTGTCATCATCAGCTCCACTGCCTCTGCTGCTCTTTCAATGCTGTCCTCCAGCACCTTCTGCTCTTCCTTTGCAAAATGGCCCAGCACATAATCTGCCAGATCGTAGCCCTGCGGCTTCTCTCCGACTCCCATCTTGATCCTCTGAAACTGATCGTGCCCCAGATGCAGGATAATATTCTTCAGCCCGTTGTGTCCCCCGGCGCTTCCCTTCTTGCGGATCCGGATCTGACCCACGTCCAGACTGATGTCGTCCGAAATGACAATCAGCTCCGTCCTCTCATCCACCTTATAAAAGTCTATGACGTCACGGACGCTTTCACCACTCAGATTCATATAGGTCTGCGGCTTCACCAGCACTGCCTTCTGTCCGGCCACCATCCCTTTTCCGATAAGCGCCTTATGCTTTTTTTCCTTCACTGTGATATGGTTTTTCTCTGCGATCGCGTCGATCACCTGAAAGCCGATATTGTGTCTCGTATTCTGATATTCTTTTCCGGGATTCCCCAGACCTACTATTATATACATAACATCCTCATTTCCGGACAGCGTGCTGCAAAGTCTTCTCACACTGTTCCCGATTCTGCGGGCTTCTCCGTTCATACAGCCTCCCATGCCCGCCGTCATCTTTTCCTATTGTAACAACATCCCCTTTTTATCTCAAGTGTGTTTTGTACAGAAAGAGAAAAAGAAAAGAGCGCCTGCGCGCTCTTTCCTCTTTCTTTTCCACTCATGCTTTTTCACTCATCATCGCCTGGCAAAAGTGCCTTTTCATAACTATCCAAGATGATCTTCTGAATGCTATCACGTGTCTCGGAGTTGATCGGATGTGCAATATCGCGATATTCTCCGTCCGCTGCCTTTTTGCTTGGCATAGCAATAAAAAGTCCTTTTTCACCTTCGATTACTTTAATGTCATGTACCACGAATTCATCGTCGATCGTGATTGAAACGATTGCCTTCATTTTGCTGTCTTGAGTCATCTTACGCACGCGGACATCAGTAATTCTCATGAAGCTAAGCCTCCCCTTATCATATGATACCGATCAGATGGTCTGTCGGTTTTCACAAGCTCTCCACACAAGTCATACTCTCCAAGCCACGTCGCTTGCAATATTAACAGATACCTATTGTATCATCAAATTACGTATCTGTCATTATGTTCTACAACAATTTCTATATCATTTTCACCCTTATAATAGGAGTTGGCACGGATCGTTCCCCTGCTTTCCACGATACAATTTTCAATGTGTGTATTGTCCCCAATGTACACATCGTTGAGAATGATTGAATTCTTGATGTAGCAGTTATTGCCCACATACGTTTTCTTGAAGATCACAGAATCTTCCACCGTACCGTTGACGATGCAACCGCTGGAAATCAGGCTGTTTTTGATGCTTGCACCCACATTGTACTTCGCCGGAGGAAGGTCGTCCACCTTGGAATAAATGTCCGGATACTGCTTGAAAAAGTAGTCTCTGATCTCCGGTTTCAGGAAGTCCATATTGGTCTTGAAATAGTCGTCGATTGTCGCAATATTACTCCAATAATCTTTGATTTTATATCCATAGATACGCTTCATATCCTTGTATCTGATGAGGATATCCTTAACAAAATCATAGCGGTCTTCTTCAGCGCAGCGCTCGATCATTTCGATCAGCTGACGTCTTCTGACAACATACACGCCGCAGGAGATCGTATTGAACTTTGCCACCACCGGTTTTTCTTCAAACTCTTCGATGCGGCTTTCCTCGTTCATCTTGATCGTTCCGAAGCGCTCCACGTTGATATCCGGTCCCATATCCTTGCATACCACCGTAATATCCGCTTTTTTCTCAATGTGATACTCCAGGATCTTATTGTAGTCCATCTTGTAGACACAGTCTCCGGAGGAGATCACTACATACGGCTCATGGCTGTTTTTCAAGAAAGCGAGGTTCTGTGCAATGGCGTCTGCCGTTCCGCGATACCACGCATTGCTTTCCGCTGTCACCGCCGGGGTAAATACGAAGAGTCCTCCCTGCTTACGTCCGAAATCCCACCATTTGGAGGAGCTGAGATGCTCGTTCAGGCTTCCCGCGTTGTACTGGGTAAACACTGCCACCTTGTTGATGTGGGAATTTGACATGTTGCTGAGTGCAAAGTCTATGCTCCGATAGCTTCCTGCGATAGGCATCGCGCAGACCGCACGTTTCTGTGTCAGTTCCTTGATCCTATGGTTATTTCCACCTGCTAAAACAATTCCGATCGCTCTCACTGTTTATCACCTGCCTTAATCAAAGTTTTCCCACTGGGAAGTGCTCCATCCGGGTAATCTGCCGCTTCCGTCACGCCGAATACGACGGAATTCTTTCCGACGGAAACGCCCTGGGGCACAACGCTCTTCTCGCCGACTGTCACGATACCGTGATTGTAGATGTGCGGATCTGTCTCGTTGTCTGCCTCTTCACCGATACCGAGTCTGACATTGTCCTCGATGATGGCGTTTTCTGCAACGATCGCTTTATTCAGCTCACAGCCGCTTCCGATCGTCGTCTCATTCATAATGATCGAGTCGCGCACTACCGTTCCTTCTCCGATGGTTACGCCGCAGCCGATCACGGAATTATATACCTTGCCGTAGATCTCCGAGCCCTCGCCGATGATACTCTTCTCCACCACGCTGTCAGCCGACAGATACTGCGGAGGAAGGATCGAACTTCTCGTATAGATCTTCCAGTATTCTTCATACAGATTGAACTCCGGAACGATATCGATCAGCTCCATGTTGGCTTCCCAGTAGGAATTGAGCGTTCCGACGTCCTTCCAGTAACCGTTAAACTCATATGCGTAAAGCGGTGATCCCTGCTTGTGGCAATACGGGATGATATGCTTGCCAAAGTCAAGTCCCGGCTGCTCTGCGTTGGCGAGAAGTGCCTCCTTGAGCGCTTTCCAGCTGAATATGTAAATACCCATGGACGCCAGGTTGCTTCGCGGATTCTCCGGCTTCTCTTCAAAGTCTGTGATCCGGCCGTTCTGATCCGTTATCATGATTCCAAAACGCTTCGCCTCTTCCATTGGAACCGGCATAACCGCAATGGTAACATCCGCTCCATTCTGCTTATGGAAGTCCAGCATCACCTCATAATCCATCTTATAGATGTGGTCTCCCGACAGGATCAGCACATACTCGGGATTAAAGCTCTCCATGTAATCCATATTCTGATAGATCGCATTGGCGGTTCCTGTGTACCACTCGCTGTTCGTGATCTTCTCATAAGGCGGCAGTACCGTAACTCCTCCGATGTTCCTGTCCAGATCCCACGGAATACCGATTCCGATATGGGTATTCAGCCTGAGCGGCTGATACTGGGTCAAAACACCAACCGTATCCACCCCTGAGTTAATGCAGTTGCTGAGTGGAAAATCGATAATCCTGTACTTGCTTCCGAATGCTACAGCCGGCTTGGCCACCTTCGAAGTAAGCACACCCAGTCTGCTTCCCTGCCCTCCAGCCAAGAGCATGGCGATCATTTCCTTTTTGACCATTTTATCACCCCTTATTTTCTATATTGGTAACTGTCTGATATTTATCAAGTATCACAGCCACGCCTTACATTATTATTCAGTTTCATTATTATAACATAAATATTACGGAAAGTGAATATAATTTACTAGATTTTTCTCTTTTCGCCTCTTTTTGCATATACAAAATGCACAATTCGATCATTGTACCCTTTCTTTTCTTTATCTATTATACACAGAAACCCATTTTACATAAATACCTCCTATTTAAAGAATTTGTAAAATATTCCTAAAACCGTCCCTTCTTTCCCGCTTGCGTGTTTTGCATAAATATCTATTGGTTTTTTTTGGGCAAATGCGTATAATATAATAGAAATAAAGGGAATTGCCCTGCGGCGTTTTCCCACCCATGAATGAGGAGGCTTCCATGTATCAAATCGATTTTCAACATCCTGTTCACATATATTTCATCGGTATCGGCGGTATCAGTATGAGCGGTCTTGCAGAAATTTTGCGTACGGAAAACTTTCAGGTGTCCGGCTCTGACCGCGCTCCCTCCGACCTGACACATACGCTCGAAGCACAGGGTATTAAGGTCCTCTACGGTCAGAAAGAGGAGAACATCACTCCCGACATCGATCTCATCGTCTACACAAGCGCGATCCGGCCGGATAACCCGGAGAGAGTTGCCGCAGACAGGCTGCACATTCCGATGCTCACAAGAGCCCAGCTTCTTGGCCAGATGATGAAGAACTACAAGACGCCTATCGCCATCAGCGGAACACACGGCAAGACCACGACCACTTCGATGGTCTCCGAGATCCTTCTGGAGAACGGCAGCGACCCGACCTTGTCCATCGGCGGGATCTACAAAACGATCGGCGGCAATATCCGTGTCGGCGGCTCCGACGTCTTTGTGACGGAAGCCTGCGAGTACACCAACAGCTTTCTGAGCTTTTTCCCGAAGATCGGGATCATACTTAATATAGAAGAAGACCATCTTGACTTTTTCAAGGATCTGCAGGATATCCGCAGCTCTTTCCACAAGTTTGCGACTCTTCTCCCCGAGGACGGTGCGCTCATCATCAACCGCGACATCGATCACTGGGAGGAGATCGCCTCAGGTCTTAGCTGCCGCGTTATCACCTACGGTTCGACTGCAGAAGCCGATTACAGCCCGTCCGACATCACCTATGATGAATTCGGCCACCCTACTTTTCATCTTATGCGCAAGGGCGGCAAAGAAGAATCGTTTACTCTTCGCGTTCCCGGCATCCACAACGTATTCAATGCCATGGCTGCCATTGCGCTCGCCGATCTTCTCGCCATCGACGATGAGATCACCCGCAAGGCGCTCCTTTCCTTCGAGGGAACCGACCGCCGTTTCGAGTACAAGGGCAAAGTGAACGGCTTTACTATAATAGATGATTATGCACATCACCCGACAGAAATTACCGCAACTTTGACGGCGGCGGCAAATTATCCTCATAAAAAACTCTGGTGCGTCTTCCAGCCGCACACCTACACCCGCACGAAGGCGTTCCTGAAGGATTTTGCCAAAGCGCTGTGCCACGCGGATGAGATCGTGCTCGCAGACATTTACGCCGCCAGGGAAAAGGACACTCTCGGCATCAGCTCCGCCACTTTGCAGCAGGAGATCGAAAAGCTCGGTCACAAATGCTATTATCTCCCTTCCTTTGAAGCCATCGAAAACTTCCTTTTAGAAAATTGCACAAAGGATGATTTGTTGATAACTATGGGAGCGGGGGATATCGTTAAAATCGGAGAAAACCTGCTTAAAAAATAATTATTCACATTATCCACAGAAAAGAACTGCACGGCCTCTTTTTTTCTGTGGATATTTTTGTGGACAACATTCCCTGTATTTCGCGGATCACAGCCAGCTATCCACATTTTCCACATTTGGCAGGGCGAGGCGCTCTTCCCGTATTCTGTCAGTTTGCCTATTTCCTTTTAAAAACCGCTATGCTATAATTTCCTTTGCGTCCAAAGAAGCGGCGCAAATAGGTTCCTGCGGGAACAGGGGTGGTGCAGATATGAGTAAATTGACGATCTATCAGGATAATCAGACCGATTACACAGTGGTTTCCAACCGCTTTATCGATGAGTATATGCGCAGTGCAAACGATGCGCAGCTCAAGATCTATCTCTATCTGCTCCGCATGATGAATGCGCGCCTTTCGACCAGTGTCTCCGACATTGCCGATCTCTTTAATTATACCGAAAAAGATGTGTTGCGCGCGCTTAAATACTGGGAAAAGAACCACCTTCTGGCACTGGATTACGACGAGAATAAATCCCTTACGGGGATCCATCTTCTGGACGGCGTATGTGCTGCCCCCGAACCGGCCCCTGCGCCGGCTCCGGCTCCGGTCATCTCCGCTCCGGTGATGCCGACGATCTCTGCATCGCTTACGGCAGAGCCACCGGCACAGGCCTCCGTTGTGTCCATCTCCTACGCCAAGCCGAACTACAGCCTGGACGAGCTGAAGGCTTTCCAGTCGGATGAAGCCACATCCCGGCTTCTCTTTATCACAGAGCAATACCTGAAGAAAACGCTGAGTCCCAGCGAGATCCGTTCCATGCTCTTTATCTCGGACAAGCTCGGCTTCTCCGAGGATCTGATCGACTATCTGATCCAGTACTGCGTAGACCGCGGGAAAAAGGATCTGCGCTACATCGAAAAAGTGGCGATCAGCTGGGCGGAGCAGGGCGTCAAGACGCCTAAGCAGGCTTCCAGCCTTGCCGGGAAATACGATAAATCAGTCTACGAGATCATGAAGGCTCTGGGCAGGAACGGTACGCCCACCAAAGCCGAGGTAGCTTACATAAATCGTTGGAACCGTGAATTCGGATTTACAGAGGACGTGATCTACGCTGCCTGCGAGCGCACGGTTCTCGCCACGGACAAGCACCGGTTCGAGTACGCCGACAAGATCCTGGAAAGCTGGTTCAAATCCGGCGTACACCACAAGAGCGACATCCAGTCCCTGGACGAGAGCTACCGGAAGAGCCGCCCTGCGAGACAGGCTTCGGTCAATAAATTTAACCAGTTCCAGCAAAACGACTACGATTTTGCCGCATTAGAAAAAGAGCTGCTGAGCAACTGAGCTTTGCGGCAGCAAGAGACAATAAGGAGTACCCCATGGCACTGACCAACGCACAGTACGACCTGATCCAGCACCAATATGAAAAAAAGCAGATCAAAAGCAGACGGGAAACCGAACGCAGGCTCTCCTATGTGTACGACCATATCCCCGGTTATCGGGATCTGGAGGACGCGGTAGCCGCCATTTCCGTATCCCAGGGCAAGAAACTCCTTGCCGGAGACGAGGACGCCATGGAAGATCTTCGCGACTTCCTTGCCGAGCTGTCCGGCCGCAAGGCACAGCTTCTGGAAGACGCCGGGCTGCCTGCCGACTATCTGGAGCCGGTCTACGAATGTCCGGACTGTAAGGATACCGGCTATATCGATGGTCAGAAATGCCACTGCTTCAAGGACGCGATGATCACGCTTTTGTATGAGCAGTCCAACATCCGCGAAATGCTCCAGACAGAGAATTTTAATTCTCTTTCCTACGAATACTATGAGGGCGAAGATCTTGCCCGTTTTAAGAACGCTGTCAACACGTGTCGCAATTTTGTCAAAAATTTTAATTCAGACTACCATAATCTCTTTTTTTATGGTACAGTTGGTACTGGAAAATCATTTCTTTCCGGCTGTGTTGCCAAGGAGCTGATCGAAAGCGGACATTCCGTCATCTACTTCAGTTCCGCCAGCCTGTTTGATTTTCTATCAAAAAATTCCTTTGATTATAAAAACCGTGAAGAGCTCCGCGAGGCTTTTACCGATCTGTATCAGTGTGATCTTCTCATCATCGACGATCTTGGTACAGAGCTGACGAACCAGTTTGTCACCTCCCAGCTTTTTGCGTTGCTGAACGAGCGCCATATGGGAAAAAAGGCGACCGTCATTTCTACCAATCTTTCCCTTGAAGAACTGCGGAACCGTTATTCGGAGCGCATCTTCTCCCGTATTACCAGCAATTATGAGATCTGCAAATTATCCGGTCAGGATATCCGTATGTACAAAAAACGACTGATGAACAGAAAGTGAGGATTTCTTCCATGAACAAACGTGAGGAAAAGCGAAATCTGGAGACCATTCCCGTCGGTTCTCTGGGCATAATTCCGCTGGAGGGCTGTAAATCCCTCGGTGAAAAGGTAGACTACTATCTTGTAAAATGGAGAACAGAAAGGGAAAGCGAGCACAAAGACTCTCTCGCTTTTTCCGGCTATCAGAGAGACAGCTATATTCTGGACGCAAAGGTTCCGCGTTTCGGTTCGGGTGAAGCCAAGGGCGTCATCAAGGAATCGGTGCGAGGCACGGATCTCTACATTCTGGTGGATGTAGCCAACTACAGCCTGACTTACTCTCTGTGCGGCCATGAAAATCATATGTCCCCGGACGACCACTATCAGGATCTCAAACGTATCATCGCTGCTGTCGGTGGTAAGGCAAGACGGATCACCGTCATCATGCCGTTCCTGTATGAGAGCAGACAGCACAAAAGAACGGCCAGAGAATCCCTGGACTGTGCTCTCGCACTTCAGGAGATGGTAAACATGGGCGTAGACAATATCATCACCTTTGACGCCCACGATCCCCGCGTACAGAATGCGATCCCGCTGCACGGCTTTGAGACGGTACAGCCGGCTTACCAGTTTATCAAGGGACTTCTGAACCATATCAAGGATCTGAAGATCGACAGCGATCACATGATGGTCATCAGCCCGGATGAGGGCGGTATGAGCCGTGCGATCTACATTGCGAACGTGCTCGGTCTTGATATGGGTATGTTCTATAAGAGAAGAGACTATACACAGATCGTCAACGGACGCAATCCTATCGTTGCGCACGAATTCCTCGGCAGCAGCGTAGAGGGAAAAGATATGATCATCATCGACGATATGATCTCCTCCGGTGAAAGTGTTCTGGAGGTTGCCGCTGCCCTCAAGGAGCGCAAGGCAGGACGGATCTTCGTATTCTCCACCTTCGGTCTGTTCACTGCCGGTCTGGACCGCTTTGACAAGGCTTATGAGAATGGAACGATCTACCGCGTACTGACAACAAATCTGGTGTACCAGACGCCGGAGCTGCTCTCCAGAGAGTGGTACATTACCTGCGATATGAGCAAATATATCGCATACCTGATCGACACGCTCAATCACGATACTTCCATCAGCGATCTTCTGAATCCGGCGGAACGTATCCAGTCTATTGTTGCAAGATACAACGCAGGGGAGCTTTAAAAGCTCCCCTTTACTTTTTGTCTCAATTACTATATAATGATCGAGCTGACTACTTCCCACAAAAACAAGGTCGATCAAGGGACAGCCGCCGATTCCCGGCGTTAAATGAATCGAGTGTTCGAGACCTTCCACTCGTAAAACAAAACTAAAGGAGAAAAATGAATATGAGAAACAAGAAAGTTACCTATCTGACACAGGCAGCGCTGATCGCTGCCCTCTACGTTGTGCTCACTTATGTGGCCAACGCCTTCGGCCTCGCCAACCACGCCATCCAGGTCCGGTTTTCTGAGGCGCTTACCGTTCTTCCATTTTTTACCCCCGCCGCAGTCCCAGGACTCTTTATCGGCTGCCTGCTCAGCAATATCCTGACTGGCTGTGCCCTGCCGGACATTGTCTTTGGAAGTCTCGCAACGCTCCTTGGCGCGCTCGGCACGTATCTGCTGCGGCAGAAAAAGTGGTGTGCGCCGATCTGTCCCATCGTGGCAAACACACTCATCGTTCCGCTGGTTCTGATCTACGGATACGGCCTGCTGATCGATGGAATGTCCGTCCTTCGCTGCTATGGCTATTATGCCCTCACCGTCGGCGCCGGGGAGATCATTTCCTGCGGGATCCTCGGTATGCTGCTCCTGAATGTGCTGTCCAGATACCGCCAGCAGATCTTTGAACGGTAGTTTTTCATACAACAAATTGTTGTACGAGGTATTGCTGCACCTGTGTCAGATCTTCAAAGATCTCTATGCTCATCTCCCGCATCTCATCTGTGGGAGGGAGCATGTCCGGCACCATGACCGGCTTCATCCCGGCACGGTACGCCGCGCGAATCCCATTGTAGGAATCCTCGATGGCGTACGTCTCTTTCGGATCGACTCCCATCTTTTCACAGGTCATAAGATAAATATCCGGTTCGGGTTTGCTGTGCCTGAGCTGATCTCCTCCCATCACCACCTGGAAAAAGGAGAGCAGCCCTGCTTCCTCCAGCTCCTCTCTCACCACCGCAAACCGTGTGGAGGACGCCAGTCCCAGCAGGACTCCTTGTCCGGAAAGGCAGCTTAGAAGCTCTCTCACGCCCTTTTTCAGCGGAAGCCCTTCCTGCGCTGCCCGCTTATGAAAAAGCTCTGAGGACATCTGGCTGAACCTGTCATATGGAAAATCCTGCCCGTACCGCGCAAGCACGATCTCCTTCGTCTTTACTTTATTGGTCCCGATACAGGAAAGGAACACCTCGCGCATATCCTCCAGCGCATGTTCGCGTCCGAGCTGCTCCCAGCACTCCAGTACCAGCCTTTCACTGTCAAAGATTACGCCGTCCATATCAAAGACTACCGCATTTCTTCTGTTTTCCATCGCCTGTCATCCTTTCCTGTCCGGTCTGCCACTGCCCGCGCATCGTCCGGCCGCCATCCCGTTACTCTTCCGTCGTCACATAGGTCACAAACTGATTTCCATTGTCTGTAAACCACTGTGTCGAATCGTTCATTCCCTTCTTGTACAGCGTCCCCGTCTCCGGATCCATCACAACGATATTCAGCTCGTTGAAGCCCACGACCAGAACCGCACTGCCGTCCTCCAGCGTTGCCAGAACCGGTATGTCCTTATTGACGTAATACAGGATCGAATCCAGGCTGCACCCGGTCAGATCCAGAATCGTGCTGCTCTGCAGATTTTTCTCCAGGATTCCCAGCACCGTCTCTCCGCGATCCAGCATCTTCTGTGTGCTCTGGGAAATTCCCTCATACCGCAGGATCGTGTCCAGACAGACTGCCAGCGCGCTGCGCTCCTCCGTGGAAACGTCCTCCGTGATCGCCATGATCTGATTTCTGGTGCTCCGGTTCTCCCGTTTCCAGATATAGCACGCCCCGTCGTCCACTACGACTCCCGCCTGTTCGTAAGCCAGTTTGACGGCGTCTCCCGCCTTGGTAAAGATCCCGGCAAGATCACCCTGCGCATACACATAATAGCGCTTTTCCGCCTGCTCCTGCTCCGGAACCGTGATGGTACGATCGCCTTCGAACAGTACCTCCTTCGGCGTCAGGCATTTCATCGATTTGCGGTCGATATCGTCCTTTACGGCGATCTGCCGAATCGTCTCATAACGGTCGGTCATTGCCGGACTGAGCACGTTTGTGCCGGTGCGCACCTGCTCCGTGCTCATGATCTGATCATCGTCCGTCTCCTCGTAGAACTGCGCTTCCTCATTCCATGTCACCCGCTTCAGTGTAATCTGATTCTGTTCAATGAGGCTGTCTGTCACATAGAAACCGTCCTTCCGGTATGTCTTCAGCACATCTCCGCGGTCGTTCTGGATCCGCACACAGTACATCGGGAACACCGTCGCACCGGTTCCGCTCTCCATCACATCAGCCTTTCTGGCCAGTCCGTAGATCAGATCCTCATCCATGAAACCAAGCACAGAAATATATTCCCCGGCTCCCGCCTTGATGGTCGTCTGGGATTTTGTATTGAGATTCAGCAGCGTCAGCGACTGCGCGGAATACGCCCGGCCTTCCTCCTGCCATACCAGCATTTCCTGGGAATCCGAAACATGATAGGTTCCGCGTTCCAGCCCGCTGACAACAACCTGATAATCCTTGTCGATCAGGTCGATCGCATACACGCTGTCATCCAGCATCACATAGTACGTTCCCGAATGGTTCATATGCGAAAGAAGACTGATGTTTACCCTGAGCAGTTCGTAAGACTTGTCGTAGGGGATGTACACCTGCTCCTCCACCGTGTTTGTGAGGCTGTTGTAATAGTATACCGCCACCCCCACTTCGCCTTCGTGCCTGCCGCGGTTCATATAGCCGTAGACGACAAACGCCACATTGCCCGCCTCGTCCACACTCAGGATCTGGATATCATGCCGGTCGTAGGCGTCTCTCTCGTCGAGAAGTTCCTCGGTATTTCCGTAGAAGCTGAACAGCCGCGCCAGCTTATTATCCGTGACGTTGTAGCTGTACAGCTTATCCGCCGCCACGAACGCGAACACATTGCCGCCGTCGCTCTCCTGAAAAGTGACGTCCTGCGAGCCGATGCCAAGAGCGATCTTGTTGTTGGTGAAAAGGTTCGCGCTTTCATCGAATATCTGATCCATATCTCTTTCATAGTCCAGCAGGTACATCCGGTCCGTCGTATAGCGCACGCGGTAATATTCCTTCACGCGATAATAGCTGGTGTCCCTCCCCTCGCGCGTCGTCACATAGTATTCCATGATAAAGGAGCCCGTCTGCGTCGCCAGTTCCTTGATCGTGATGGTCGGCGAACCGACTCTGACCGGCCCCAGATCTCCCCAGGTCACCTGATCGAAGCTGCTGTGTATCGTCACCTTATGAAAAGAGGTGTTGTCTCCCTCTGCATTTGATTCCAGATACTTCGTCAGCTCCGCCGCCTTCTCCTTGTCGAAGGTCCTGTCATTAAAATCCGTGATGTAATCCAGCTTTTCACGCACGTGAAGATCCTCGCTCTGGATCAGTCTGGTGTAATACCGGATGGGCTCCCGATCCGCCGGCGTGATCAGAAATACCAGCAGATACTCCGTGTCGGGATCGATCAGGTCCTTCAGCGTGATCTGAAAATTCAGCACGTCTCCGTCGCGCTCATAATCGGTGATGTCCGTACTCTCCACCAGACGGCTTCCATCCAGACTCCGCACTTCAAAGGAAAGCGCCGATATTTCCGTCTGATAGGTATCAACCGCCACAGAAACGGTACGGTCGCTCCCCACCGGAAGCAGGCAGTCCCGCAGATACGCCGTGTTCATGGCCGTGGCATATCCGTGAAGCCTGTTGATGTCATAGCCTTCCACGTGCATAGAAACAACCGGATACGACGCTTCGCTCATCTCCACCGTCATATCCGTATTTCCCTGATTCATGACCTTGCTCAGCACAAGCAGGGCAATGGCAAAAACCGCCGCTATAATAACGCTTTTAATTACTGTTCGCCTCATAAATGATCTGTTCCTCTATCGATAAGCAGTCTCTCCAGGGTTGGATGGATCCCCAGATATTCCGTGAATTCTCTCGTCTCGCGCATCGCCTGTTCTCTGCGCTCCCCGGCTCCCTGCCTGTTTTCTTTTTTGACCGCGCGGATCAGAAGGTTCTTCGGCGTATGGGACATATCGATAAATTCCAGAATGTCTGTCTCATACCCCATCGCCTCCAGCAGGTCTGCCCGCACCGCGTCGGTGATCAGCGCTGCCATCCGCTCCCGGATGATCCCGTACTTGAGCGCCGGCTGCAGCTCCTTACTGTGGATCTGCTTATTCACCTCATGCTGGCAGCACGGCACGGAGAGAATGACCCGGGCGTTCCACCTTACCGCCTTTTCCAGCGCAAAATCGGTGGCCGTATCGCAGGCATGCAGCGTCACGACCATATCCACCTGATCGGTCCCCTCGTAGTCCGCAATATTCCCTTTCAGAAACTTCAGCTTTGCATATCCATACTTTCTGCCAAGCTCATTGCAGTGCTCGATCACATCCTCTTTCAGGTCCAGTCCCGTGATCTCCACATCGTACTTTTTCAGTTCATGCAGATAGTAGTACATCGCGAAGGTGAGATAGGACTTGCCGCATCCAAAATCGATGATCCGCACAGTCCTCTCCTTTGAGAGTGTAGGCAGAATGTCTTCTATAAATTCCAAAAACCGGTTGATCTGTTTAAATTTATCATATTTGGCATGCACGATCCTGCCATCCGGCGTCTGCACGCCCAGATCGATCAGAAAGGGAACCGGGATCCCTTCCTTCAAAATATAGCTCTTTACGCGGTTATGCGCCATCGTGATCGCCGCCGCGTCCTGCTTCATTCCGTCTGTCTGCGTTTTCCGGCGCGTGATCGTCAGCTTTCCCTTCTTGCTGACCAGAACCGTCGCCCGGAAGCCGGTGTGCTCCAGCTCACATTGGCGGAAACTCTCCCGCAAAAGCTCCTCCAGGCGCCGTATGGTCTGTTCAGCCTCCAGATTCTGGTGAAACACCTTCGTCCCTTCATACGCCGTCTCCTGAAAGCGCAATTCCCCGCCAAGCATCACCGGACGGATCTTGATCTTAAAGACGCCGTCTTTTTCTCTGGGATTGCTCACGACAATCTGATAGAGTCCGGCGTCTACCGTCTCCTGCAAAAGCTGTTTCAGTTGTTCCTCTGTCTTTGGATTTTCCACTTTCGTTTCCCTCGTTGTTCCTATCTGTGCACATCTTATATTTTAATAAGAATAGCCCGAAATCACAACTAAAATTTCAAGATTCCGTTGTGATTGGCGTGTCTGCGGCGGTAGATCTCATACGACAGCAGGATCTGCACAAAGTTTATCAGCTGCTCCTGTCCCCATGTTTCCTGGTCTGTTCCGCCGTCCTTGTCATCTTTGTCTGTCTCCCTGTCGTCCTTACCGGACGCCATCTCCTCTGCCTCCATCTTGCGGATCTTCTCTGCGATCAGCTGTGTAAGCCGATAGATCTGCCATTTATCCGGGTACTCGTCGTAGATCATACTTCCTTCGTAATCCATGTGATCCAGCATCTCCGCTATGATCTTCTGATACTTCTTGGCCTTCGCCGGATACATCTGCTGCAGATACTCCAGGTCGCGCGTCACCGTGTCCTCCTGTTGATAGTACAGAGGAAGCGGATAGGTCATATAAAAAGGTAAAATTCTCGAATAGTTCATACAGCCCCATTTCTGTGCCTGACTGCCAGCTATAGAAATAGCACATACGGTTTTATACTATCATATGAACTGCCTTTCCCTGCGAACCTTGTCTATTTTCGCCCCTCATTCTTGTGGGCGGCCTTGTCTGCCAGAAAACTGCCGCGGATTTCCTGTCGAACAAAAAATGCTAAGTCACAGGCATGATCCCCGCGGCTTAGCACTCTTTATCATTTGGAAAACTCTAAAATTTTCTTGGCATTCTGAATTCGTTCCTCGCTGGGAGGATCCACCCCCTCGAGCTTATAGGGAATCCCCAGTTCCTTCCACTTGTACTCTCCCAGTGTATGATAGGGAAGTACCTCCACTTTCTTTACAGTATCCAGCGTATCGATAAACTCTCTCGTCCTCTTTAAGTATTCGTCCTTGTCCGTGATCCCCGGAACAAGTACATGGCGGATCCACATAGGGATTCCCTTCTCCGAGAGATATCTTGCGCAGTCGAGGATATTCTGGTTGGTGTGTCCGGTAAGTTTTTTGTGTTCCTCGTCATCGATATGTTTGATATCCAGCATGACAAGATCCGTGTACTTTAACAGCTCGTTAAATTTAGAGAAGAACGGCTCCTCTCTGGTAAACGGCTGCGCGGAAGTATCCAGATTCGTGTTGATCCCTCTCTCATGCGCCTTCTTAAAAAGGTCGATCAGAAAATCGATCTGTAACAGGGCCTCGCCCCCGCTGACTGTGATACCGCCTTCTTTGCCCCAGTAGCTGCGGAAACGCTCCGCTTTGTCCAGAAGCTCGTCGGCAGTCTGTAAATTGTCGGTTTCCGGATTCCAGGTATCTACATTGTGGCAATACTGACAACGCATATTGCACCCTTTCAGGAAGATAAGATAACGGATTCCGGGGCCGTCTACTGCGCCAAAAGATTCCAATGAGTGAATTCTGCCTTTGATCATAGTGATAATCTCCATTCTCTGCCATGCAGATCTGCTTTCTGTCAATGCCTGCACGAAATAGTATTGCCAAAAAAGGGGCCGGACATAACTGCCCGACCCCATTTACATCAATTATCTTGGAAACCTGTTAAGATTAAAGGCTCTTATGGCAGGTTCTTGCGATAACATCATCCTGCTGCTCCTTGGTCAGGCTGATGAACTTAACAGCATAACCGGATACACGGATGGTGAAGTTTGCGTACTCAGGCTTCTCAGGATGTGCCTGTGCATCTAACAGCTTCTCTGTACCGAATACGTTAACGTTAAGGTGATGAGCACCACGATCAAAGTATCCATCCAGAACGCCTGCCAGAGTATTCTTCTGCTCGTCAAGGTCATGACCAAGAGCGGAAGGAGCCATTGTCTGGGTATTGGAAATACCATCTAGAGCGTACTCATAAGGCAGCTTAGCTACGGAGTTCAGGGAAGCAAGCAGACCGCTCTGCTCTGCACCGTAAGACGGTGAAGCACCAGGAGCGAAAGGCTTGTATGCTTCTCTTCCATCCGGAAGGGCACCTGTAGCCTTACCATATACAACGTTAGAAGTAATGGTCAGGATAGATGTTGTAGGCTCAGAATCTCTGTAGGTGTGGTTCTTCTTGATCTTCTCAATGAAGGTCTTAAGAAGCCATACAGCGAATTCATCTGCTCTCGGATCATCGTTACCATATTTCGGGAAGTCGCCCTCTGTCTTGAAGTCGATAGCGCAACCCTGGTCATCACGGATAACCTTAACCTTAGCATACTTGATAGCGGACAGGGAGTCTGCTACGTGGGACAGACCTGCAATACCGGTTGCAAAGGTTCTTCTTACATCGGTATCGATCAGAGCCATCTCAGCTGCTTCATAGTAATATTTATCATGCATGTAATGGATCAGGTTCAGGATGTTTACATACAGTGCTGCACACCAGTCAAGCATGATGTCATATTTGTGCATAACTTCATCAAAGTCAAGATACTCGGATGTGATCGGTGCGATCTCCGGACCACACTGCATATGCTTGCCATCCTTGTCCAGATGCTTCTCGTCCTTACCACCGTTGATAGCGTACAGTAAGCACTTAGCAAGGTTTGCACGTGCACCGAAGAACTGGATCTCCTTACCTGTCTGTGTAGCGGATACACAGCAGCAGATGCTGTAGTCATCGCCCCAGATCGGCTTCATAACATCATCGTTCTCATACTGGATGGAAGATGTTGTTACAGAGATCTTAGCTGCATACTTCTTGAAGTTGTCCGGAAGGGCGCTGGAGTACAGAACGGTAAGGTTCGGCTCCGGGCTCGGTCCCATGTTCTCAAGAGTATGAAGGAAACGATAGTCGTTCTTTGTAACCATGTGACGGCCATCCATTCCGATACCGCCGACTTCCAGAGTAGCCCATACCGGGTCACCGGAGAACAGCTGGTTGTAAGAAGGAATACGAGCGAACTTAACCATACGGAACTTCATGGTCATATGGTCGATCAGCTCCTGAGCCTCTTTCTCTGTCAGAGTGCCTTCCTTCAGGTCTCTTTCAATATAGATATCAAGGAAAGTGGAGATACGTCCTACGGACATAGCTGCACCGTTCTGTGTCTTGATTGCTGCAAGGTATCCGAAGTATAACCACTGAACAGCTTCCTTAGCGTTTGTAGCCGGGCCGGAAATATCATAGCCGTAGATCTTAGCCATTTCCTTCATTCCCTGCAGTGCCTTGATCTGCTCTGCGATCTCTTCTCTCAGACGGATAACTTCCTCTGTCATCGTGCCGTTACCGCAGTTCTTCTTGTCCTCTTTCTTCTTTGCGATCAGGAAATCGATACCGTACAGAGCAACTCTTCTGTAGTCGCCTACGATACGTCCACGTCCGTAAGTATCCGGAAGTCCTGTAAGGATCTTGTTGTGACGTGCTCTCTTCATCTCCGGTGTGTAGATATCGAATACACCCTGGTTGTGTGTTTTGAATTCATAGTTGTGGAATACGTCTTTGATCTTGTCGCTTACTTTGTATCCGTAAGTTTCGCAAGCCTGCTCTGCCATTTTAATTCCGCCGAAAGGCATGAATGCTCTTTTTAAAGGCTTATCTGTCTGAAGACCTACTACCTGCTCAAGATCCTTCATTGACTCATCTATATATCCTGGGCCATAAGCTGTAAGACCTGTAACTACCTTAGTTTCCATGTCTAAAACTCCGCCCTTAGCTCTTTCTTCCTTCTGAAGTTCCTGTAATTTGGGAAGATACTCACTTGCATAGCAAGAGAACTCTTCAATTTCTCCTTTTAGGACCACTTCCATTAAACGCTCTTCTGTAATTACATTATTATTGCGCGCATAGTGAGCAAGGATATATTGGGGAGATTTGACTTTGAGGCGATTAAAATTTTTATCACATACAACATATCCTTCTTCATCCCAGGGAAGATTATAAGCCATTCTAATCAGGTCAAAAAGATTAGAATAATTATAAAAGCGAGGATGGCAAAACTTTGAAAACTCTGAAGGACAATAAAATTCTTGATAGTCTACCATGCGACGTTCTCCAAGATAATAAATCCCAATATTGTCATAAGGAATTACTACACGAGTATAAGGACTAACTAGTTCAAACATATAAGTTCGACATTGGTTTAGCTTACTACAAAAATCCTCTAAATTCTTATATCCCAAATTCCGAAGTCCTGCTTCAAAAATAGCCCCAAAAGTTGGATAATTGATATCACCCGTCGGCGCTGTATACGCATCAATACCAGAATTGGTAATTAGATACCACTCACCATCCCAGTAGAAAATACGCATCAATGACCCATCTATCTTTTCCATAACCCGCGCGGTAGTCCAATCAATTGCCGAAG
>OIZL01000788.1_pt1 | contig 20849 bp, 13 predicted proteins | sample 1588541 | NCBI WGS metagenome assembly OIZL01 (sample SAMN03283285) | human gut metagenome | biome: human-associated habitat; material: feces | host: Homo sapiens | place: Peru | collected 2012 | reverse complement strand
ATGTTATCATATATGATAACGATTGTCAAGAGGTTCGGCTATCTTTCCAAGTCCCCGCTCGCTGGCGGAGAAAGCGAGCGTGTATTTTCCAGCCATATTTCCACCTCCATCTTTTGATACGAAATGCACACCCCACAGATAAATCGTTAAACTGTGCGGGAGATTATGAAAAAGTATACCCCAAAGAAACCGTCGGCAGCACATGGTTTGTACTGCCGACGGTTTTGGTTTACTGCGCTGAATGATTCCTTATAATCCTGCGTTTTTACTTTGCTTGGCTGCTGCGGTAGAGGAAGGTCACGGCCTGCGCTCTCGTGCAGTCGTTGCCGGAGCCGAACAGGCCGCCGCCGATACCGACGGTGATCTCGTTCTGCTCTGCCCACGCAACTGCGTTTGCATAGTAAGCGTTCGCCGCTACATCGCTGAATGCGCTGCCGCCGCTGACGGCGGGAGAACCTGCCGCACGATACAGGAAGGTGACCGCCTGTTCACGAGTGCAGGTGGCGTTCGGGCTGAACTTGCCGTCGCCGGTACCGCCGGTGATGCCGTTCTCCTCAGCCCACGCAACTGCCTTGGCATAGTAGCTGTTGCTGGAAACATCCGTGAAGCTGCCCATGCTCTTGGGTTCGGGAGAACCGGCCGCACGCCACAGGAAGGTGACGATCTGGCTGCGGGTGCAGGGATCGTTCGGGCTGAAGTGCACAGCGTCTGTGCCGTTGGTGATGCCCTTCTGTGCCGCCCACAAAACTGCGTCATAGTAGTAATCCCCTGCCTTGACATCCACAAAGAAATTGCGCATGGTGTTGTCGTCCATGATTGTCAGCGTGCCGTTCTGAGCGACAACTGTGTAATTGTCCTCCATACCGGACTTCAGTTTTGTATCCGTATTGGTCGTGATGGCAAATGTACCGGCTGTCTTGCCGTCCACCTCTGCCGCAATAGATGCCGTTGCATCCTTATCAACGACCTTGTCCTTGGTGTCGCCGTTTACAAAGCCGGTGTAAGAAACGGTCAGATCCGCAGGCACAGTGTCATTTACATACATAGACTTGTCATCCGCCTTAGCGGTCAGCTGTGCCTTGCTCAGCTCAACCGGAATGTCGATGGACGTCTGCTTATAATTGGCTGTCTGAGCTGCGGTCGCTGTGATATACGCTGTACCGGTGCCGCTCTTGGCGGTAAACTTGCCGTCCTCGCCCTTGGTGAGCAGCGACTCGCTGCCGGACTTGACTGCGTAAATCACCTCTCCCTGCGCCCCGGTGATGGGTGTAACTTCGAAGGTTTCGCCATAAGTGGCGGTCATATCGGTCTTTCCGAGTGTCTGGTCAGCCCTGCCGATGATGAAGTTTGCGGCAGCACTGCCGGCGTAGTTGCCGCCTGCCACGGCCGTAACGGTAACAGTCGCAGTACCGGCATTGGTGTTGCTCTCGTAGGTAACGGTGTAATCCGTGCCCTTCTCCAGCTTAATCTCGCCGTACTTGACCTCAGGTTCCGGCGTGATTGCCTTGCCGGTGTAGGTCTGATCGGTGATCGTTGCAACCATGTCGGCTGTCAGCATCTTCGGGCTGATGGTGAAATTCCCCATATCCTCGCTGAACACCAGTGTATAGTTGCTTGCCTTGAAGGTGCCTTTGTCTGCCAGAGCCAGATTGCCCTGTGTAATGGCATAGGTGTCGGCATTTTCACCGGTTTCTCTGCTCAGTGCGCCAATAAAGTTCACAGTTTCGCCGTTGACTGCACCAGTGTACGTATAGGTCAGTGCCGTATCCGCTGTGCCGTAAACCTTGCTCTGATCAGCTGTCGGCGTAACGGTGATGGTGGCCGGAGAAATGGTGAAGGCAACCTTCGCCTCACCGGAGTAGCCATCTGTGCCAGACGGCACACTCACCTTGAGGTAATAGCTGCCGACATCCTTGGGCGCAGTGGTCAGCGGAGTGTTCTCGCCATCCTTGAACCATTTGTACGCAAATTCGCCGTCGTAGCCCGCTGCGGTGGCTGTTCCATCGTAGGACACCGCCGTGCCGTCATAGGTCTTGATGCCGTTGGTGAGTCCGGAAATGGTAATGCCGTCCGTGTTGATGTCTACCGACGCGTTGACCTTGACAGTTATGTCGTTGGTGGCATCCTTGCGATATGTACGGCTGTAGTTTGTGACTGTGTAATATGCCACCGCCGTGAACTTGTGCGTACCGGGTGTCAGTGTGTCGGTGGTATAGGTGCGCTCGGTAGCACCGGGAATGATCGTTTTTTTGCCGTTTGCATCCACGGCGTACCACTGGTAGCTTTCCAGCGTGCAAGCGGTGTCATCCGTGCTCCAGTATGCGTACAAGGTTGCCGGTTCACCGGAAGCGAACGCGTATTTGCTGCTGGAAACAGTCAGTTCGACCTTGGAGTCTTTATCGTAATGCGTTTCCACTTCCTCGATCTTGAGCGTCTGTGCTTCGGCGTCATACACCAGTCGGTAGTTCTCGGGCTTGTAGCTGCTCGTAGGCGCATAGTTGCTGAGGGTAAAGCAGCTCCGAAGCTCCTCCGTCACGCCGGTGATGGTGTACTTAAATTCGTCGTAGATGGCCGACTTGCCTGCGCCAAGCACAATCTTGGAATCCGGGCTCAGCTTGGAGGCGTCTACCGTGCCGCCCCGGCCATACAGGCCGAAGCCGCCGGTGATGTTTACCGTGCCCTCCAGCGTAACCTTCGCATTAGCATTCTCCAAATACAGCGCACCATAGCTATAATCATAAGAAGTCGGGTCCGAATCCGGCGCATTATAGGTGAGTGTGCTGTCCTTGATGATGTGCTTGCCGGCGCCAAGCTGCACGGTGCTGCCAAAGGCGTCCGCCGGCGTTACCGTCACATGGTCCAGACTTGTGGTGTAGTCCTCGCCGGTGTACTTGACCTTGCGCATATCAATGCGGCCAGCCACAGTCAGATTTTCCAGCACCAGACGATCGGTAGGATCATACTTATCCCAGCTGTAGCCACTATAGCCAAGATTGATGCTTCCATAAATGGTGCTTGGATGTTCGGCGCAGTTGGTGATGGTCAGTTTTTGCCTTGCGATGTCCGAGCTATAGAGCGTGCTCCAAGTATCTCTGGTTCCAAGCTTCAATGTCAGATCGTGACCATTCAGGCACAGGTAGCGCTCCCCATTCATCGTAAAGCGATGGTAACTGTCACATCCTTCCTTGATCGTCCATGTAATATCCTTGGTCAGATACAGGTTATCGGCGGGAATGGTATATGTCTTGATGCTATCCTCTGCGGTAATATCCTTCGACAGCGCCTTATAGAACTGCGTTCCGTCCGTGTGGCTGTGCTCCGCAGGGGCATCCTTTTTAATGCCTGTGGTGCCTTCGCCGCTTGCCCAGGTGTAGCCCTTCGGCATGGCGAAGTTCTTCTTCTGCGTATCTGTCCACACCGTGCCCGCAAAGTCCAGACTGATTCCCTCAAAGCGGAACGTGATGGGCGCAGCGCTGCTGAAGCTGTCACCCAATGCGATCTTGTAGTTGTCCGGCGCGGCAAGCATTGTCCTGAGCACTGCGCCCTCTTCGACCTTGGTATACTTCAGTTCGCCGTCCAGCTTCAATGTGCCGCCGGTGCCGTTCGCTACATAGGGATATTTCGTGCCGGTATCCGCCACCAGCGCCCCGCCGTTCAGGTTTGCCTCGCCACCGGTCAGTTGGAAGAAGTATCGGGTGTACTTGCTCTTGTCGCTGTTGTTCTTCAGCGCCAGCGTGCACCCATTCACATTCGCCGTGCCGCCGCTGACCGTGAACATATCGGTATCCGCAGTAAAGCTGCCGCCTTGCAAGTTCATCGTGCCGCCGCTGACCGTAAAATAGGTCGTGCAGTTGCTGAGATCCAGATTATTATACGTCGCCGTGCCGCCGCTGTTGCTCACATTCAAACTGATACCGTCGGCAACAGTCAACGCTTTGACATTCAGCGTACCGGCATTATTGATTGCAGCACGATTGTAAGTGCTCGTGCCCGTCTGTATGCTTGCGCTTTCAACGGTGGCCGAAGCGGTCTGACCCACGCTCACCAGATGGGTATTGCTACTATGAGTCTTTACGGTAACATCAGTCAGCGTCGCATTGGCGGTATCAGACACGCTGACGCCATGAATCGTGTCAAACGTGACCTTATTCAGCTCCACCTGTGCGTTTCCGTAGCAGCGGATTGCGTTGCTCAGGTAGGAGTTCCCAGACAGGGTGGTAAAGGTGACATTGGAGAAGCTCGCTGTTTCATCGTAGAGTTCAAAGCCACGCCTGCCGATTATGAAGTTACCGCCGGTTACGGTGACTGTTCCCGTAGAATTAGAAGCCGTTGTGCTGTTCGGGCCCACCAGCATACCGAAAGCTTTGTTCTCCTGCACCCAGGTGCCGCCGGAGATGTTCAGCGTGCCGCCGTTCATGCTGACCAGCGCTTGATAGTCATAGTCGCTGCCGTGGCCGTATGTATATGCAGGCGGCATTGTCAGCGTGCCGCCGGTAACATTCACCGTTGCGCCGCTGACAACATTCCGGACCGCCCAGAGCGCAGTGATCGCGCCGCCCTGGATGGTGACCGTGTTGGTGTTGGGGCCCTCAGTGCTGCCGGTAATGCGCACCGCTTCTTTTGCCTCCAGCGTGCCGCTTTCCAGCGTAAAGTTCGCCGTGGGCGCCAGTTGGATGCCGCCGTCCGTCAGCTTACCGCCGCCGGTGAGTTCGTCCTGAATGGTCAGCGTGCCGCCGTCCTGCACTTGCACATGATAATAATAATAACCGCTGTAACCGTAAGCACGCTCGCTAAAGCTCAGCGTATTGCCGTTCAAGCAGATCGTAACATTGCCGCTAATCGTGAGGTCATGCGTCATCGCCACCGACTGCGGCAGATAGTAGCATCCTGTCGTCAACGCGGTGTCGGTGTCCTTGAGCTGTTTGTAGGTCGTACTGTCGTGCTTGTGCTCTCCTGTCAGTTCCAGAGAAAGGGTCTTGGCCGTTGCGTTATACTTTACTGCATAGTTCGCGTTAGCGGAAGATACGGTGGAGGTCAGGTCTTCCGTCACATTTTCCGCAAACACACCCGGCTTCTCCATGACGATCTTCACGCGCGGCGCTGTGTCGCCCTCTTTCAGCACAGCCATTTTGGCGTCTGTGCAGAGATAAACGGCGCTGTTTGCCATCTTCACGTCGCCCTTTGCGGTGAGGCTGGCGTCCTTGTTGACAACGCGAACGGCGTAATAGCCGGTGTTGGTCCTATAGGTGCCGCCTGCCAGAACCACCGCACCGCCATTGAGCATGATAATGTCTTTTTGCAGATCCTCTGCGGCAGCAGCGCCGGAAACCGTCAGCTCGCCGCCGTCCACAACGACCTGTCCTTTGCCGGTGGCTTTCACGTTCGCCAAGTCCATGTTGCCTGCGTTGTTCAGCATCACGCCGCTCAAAACAAAGCGGTTGCTCCTCATGGACACAGTGCCGCCGTTGTTGACCAGAGTATATTTCGTGCCCGTGCCAAACTCCGGGTCGTAGATGCTCTCCCAGGAATCGAACTTAAACGTGCCGTCAGGCTCGACCCGGATCACCGTTTCCGCGTTGGGCGCGGAGAGGACAACATTGCTGTACTTCTCCTGCACACATTCCACGCTGCCGCCAGCTACCACAATGGCCGCGCTGTTCGCTCCGGAAGCGCCGCTGGTGACCCGCGTGATCTTCACCTCGCCGCCGGTTACATTGACAGCCTCTTTGTTGCCCACGGTGGTGAGCGTGCCTGCCAGCCGCGCCGTACCCGCCGTGTTGGAGAGCACCGGACCTGCACCGTTGTTGATCACGCTGATCTTCTGGACGTCCATCGTACCGCTGTTGACGATGGTGGGCGCGGTGCCGTTGTTAGTCACAGTGCTGAGGCTTTCATTAGTATCGATACCGCTCTTGTCATGGCAGCGCCAGGTCAGCGTGCCGGTATTCACAATAGCCGTTTTGCTGCCGCTGTTCACGTCGATGCAATTATAATCATAGTGATTAATGCCAGAACTCGGCTCAGACCATCCGACTTTCCGCAGCTCCAGCGTGCCTTTGTTCACAATCTGACCATAGATGGTGCTCTTGGGATTGTACCAAGTGGACTCCACCTCCAGACACAGCGTGCCGCCCGCTTCCACGGTAATGTTGCCGGTCACATTGAATTTGTGCAGGCAAAGGGTGATGTTCGCGCCGTTGGGGATGGTGATGTCGCCCGTCCAGTCCTGCGTGAGATAATACCGGTGCGTGCCGGTCCATTCGCTGCTGCCTTGCACCAGCGCTGTATAGCTCTTGCCCTCATGATCCAAGCTGGGCACGATGGTCACCTGACCGTTACCGCTGAAGCTCAGCTCGCCGGAGCTGGTGGTGACTTTGCCCTCCAGCGAATAGCCGGGCGGATTCGCGATCAAGTCGCCCGCGCCGTCACTGCGGACATTGATCTTTGCGTCATTGCTCAGATTGTCAACATAGAACTTCTGACCGTTTTTCAGATAAAGGTCGGTGACCGTTGTGCTGCCGCCGACGGTGATCTTTCCGGTCGTAGGTGCCGTCACCGTGCCGGTCACCTTAGTGTCCGTCAAGGTGATGTTGTCCGCGGTGATCGGGCCGCCCACCGTGGATCCTGTCAGGATGGCCTCGTTGGTGGAAACGCCAATGCGGCCGGAACTGCTGTCGTCAACGCCCTGAATGGTGGAGTTTGTCGCGTTGACCTTCTCGAAGTCCTCGACCGTGCCAACGGTAGAGTTCGTCATGGTCAAGGTATGCTTGTTTGTGCAGCGAATTCTCACACCGGACAGGTCACAGTTTGTAAGCGTATACTCGCCATCCCAGTACCAGCCGAGGTCATAATCCGCTTCCTCTATGTCGACATTTTCCATGTTATATAGTTCACACAGATAGCTTGCCTTTTTGATCACGGCATTTCGGATCGTTTTTCCGCTTATATTGTAGCAGTTGCCGTCGATGTAGACCGGATGATTCTCGTCCGCACCGTCGATCTTGACATAATTAGCGATCGCACCGATCAGCGTGCCGCCGGTGACGGTGAATGTGCCATCGCCCTTAACAGACGGGCAGTATGCGGGAAGTCCGATGCTTGCGCTGTCCGGGTGCATCCAGTGCTCCACCGTGCCTCCGTACATGTTGAAGGTGGAACCGGCCTCCAGCTGTACAATGGGACGCATGTAAACGACTGTCCCATCGACCATTTTATCATACATGCCATACTCGCCGTACAGCTTGCCACCGTACAGATTCAGCGTGCCGCCGTTTGCGACCTCAATAAGGCTGTCCAGCGTCCTGCCGCCGAATCGGGGGTCTTTATCCTGGTTCAGGCCGCCCTGTATGACGCCGTCACCCTGACAATCGCAGATGTTCAGGGTCGCGCCGTCCTCAACGGTAAACAGCGCTTCCGTATGATACTCCTTCTCGCCTACCGTAATCGTGTGTCCGTTTAGGCAGAGGGTAACAGTTTTGCCGGACCCGATGGGAAGCTTCTGCGAAAAATCTTCCGGATAACTTATATTATCTGTCAGATAGAATTTTGCATCCGTCAGTCCCCCTGTAGTCAATGCCTTATTGATGATAGCTCCAAGGTTCTTGTCCGTACCGCCAATAGGAATCCAGCCGCTATCATGTGTATGCGCAGTTTCTCCCGTTGTACTGTCCGCTGCAAACACACCTGCGGGCAGCATACTCAGGCACATAACCAAGCTCAAAAAGAGAGCAAGGGCCTTTATGCCCCAACGGGTATCCGTTGGGGCATGGGGAGCTCCCCATGCCGATTTGTGTTTTCTCATGTTTTTCCTCCTTGAAGTCTATTTCCGGCTGCAAATGCAGCAATCAGACAAGTTGTTCCAGCATTTTGGCGAAATACCGCAGCTTGGCGTTGTTCGCGTCGCCGCTGTCCTCCGCAAATTTCATCTCTGCAATGTCGAACAGCAGGCAGCCGCAGTGCCCGGGCTGGGTCGGAAAGCAGATAATTTTCAAATATGTGTCGATCTCCGGGCTGTGGGCGATCATTTCGAGTGTTTCACCGTAGAGTGCAGCGCGTTCGTAGTTTTTCAGCCACTTGCTGTCCATGTTGGGAAACACGCTGTGGAACGAGCGCCCGATCAGCTCATGCAGCGGCGTCTTTTCCAACCGCGCAAGCGCGGGATTGGCATATCGAAAAATCCAGTCGACAGCGTTTTTGTCCTCATTGAGCACCATTTCAATAACAGTGAACGCAATCGGCAGCGTATCAAAGCAGCGGTACTGTGCATGCAGCTCGTCATCGGGCGCAGACAGCGTTTCACTGTCAATATTGTTCATCAGCCGCACCCGCTTTTCGTTCAGTTCGGCAATCAGCTCCTTCTTCTTCCGGGCAACATAGCTGATCCGTTCGCCGTTGTTCAGGTTGATCTTTTCTGTAATGTTATGAATGGCCATCACCGACACCAGCCTGCTGCGATGGGGCTTGAGAAAGCCGTCCCCCAGTTTGCTTTCCAGCTTTTCCAAAGTCATGCGTGTCTTGTAGATTTTCCCGCCGGAGTTATGAATCTCCGCAATGTTCTCACTGATGTTGATGTAAAGAATCGTGCGGATATCCAGCGCAATGTCCTGCCGGTCGGAGTGAATGGTAAGCAGATTCGTGTTCTGCAATAAAGAGTGAAACAGGACCGCTTCAAGGGTCAGGCGTATACGGCAGAGCAGGCAAACAAGCTGTTTCGCCCCCGATCAGGAATGTTCCTGTTGAATGTCTATTCGATTTTCAACAGAAAAAGCCCGCTGACCGAAATCAGCGGGCTTAAATCATATGAACTTTTCGTTGTCTATCGGAACTTGTCTGCAATCGCAGAATTGGGGACGCATTTTTGGCGTAAGCTCGGAGTAAATTGGCGTAAGCACCGCCTATTTCAGGTCAATCAATAGAGCTTTGCACCGGCGGGGATGTGGGGATCGACCATCAGCAGATGCAGAGCCTCATGGCCGTCCTCTACGTGAACGGCGGAGATCAGCATACCCTCGGAGTCAATACCCATCATCTTTCTGGGCGGCAGGTTCACAATGGCGATGGCCGTCTTGCCCACCAACTCTTCCGGCTCGTAATACTCGTGGATTCCGCTGAGAATCACGCGATCCTTGCGCTCGCCGTCATCCAAGGTAAACTTCAGCAGCTTCTTGGACTTCTTTACCGCCTCGCAGGCCAGAATCTTCACGACGCGGTAATCGGACTTTGCGAACGTTTCAAAATCCACCATATCCTTGAAAATCGGCTCGATCTTCACATTGGAAAAATCGATCGGCTCGTCCTTGACCTCGATCTCGGCCGTCCCCTCGGCTCCACCGATGATAGCAGCTTCCTCCGGCTTTTTCTCCGTCTTTTGTGTATCGTTAGGTTTCATCGTGGGGAAGAGCAAAACGTCGCGTATCGAGGCAGAATCTGTCAGTAACATGACAAGGCGGTCAACACCGAAACCGAGTCCTCCCGTGGGGGGGAGTCCGTATTCCAGAGCGGTCACATAGTCGTAATCCACCTGCGCGTTGCTCGTCGGGTCGAGCTTTTTACGCTCGGCAACCTGACGCTCGAAGCGTTGCTTCTGGTCGATGGGATCATTCAGCTCACTAAACGCGTTGCCAAATTCCGTCGCGTTGATAAAGTACTCAAAGCGCTCGGTAAAGGCGGGGTCGTCGGGCTTACGCTTAGCCAGCGGGCTGTTTTCGACGGGATAATCGTAGATAAACGTCGGCTGGATGAGGTTCTCCTCGACAAAAGCGTCGAAAAATTCGGCCAAAATTGCGCCCTTCGTGGGCAGCTCGGGCAGCTCGACGTGATGCTCCTTGGCAGCGGCGATGGCCTCCTCGTCGGATTCGATCGCAGCAAAGTCCACACCGGAATACTTCTTGACCGCTTCGATCATGGTCATGCGTTCCCAGTGACTGAGGTCGATTTCCTTGCCCTGATAGGTGATTTGCAGCGTACCGCAGACCTTCAGCGCGACGGTTTTCATCATATCCTCGACCAGATCCATCATGCCGTGGAAATCGGTATAGGCTTGATACAGCTCGATGGTCGTAAACTCGGGGTTGTGCTTGGGGTCCATGCCCTCGTTGCGGAAGATACGGCCGACCTCATAAACGCGGTCCATGCCGCCGACGATGAGGCGCTTGAGATACAGCTCCGTTTCGATGCGCAGGACCATGTCCATGTTCAGCGTGTTATGGTGCGTAAAGAACGGGCGGGCGGACGCGCCGATCTCGAACGGGGTCAGGATGGGCGTATCGACCTCAAGGAAGCCCTTGCCGTCCAGATAGCTGCGCAGCTCGCGCAGGATCATGCTGCGCTTGACGAAGGTGTCCTTGACCTCCGGGTTGGCGATCAAATCAACATAGCGCTGACGGTAGCGCGTTTCCGTGTTGGTCAGGCCATGGAACTTATCGGGCAGGGGCAGCAGCGACTTGGAAAGCAGAGTGACCTGATGCGCACGAACGGAGATTTCGCCGCGCTGGGTGCGGAACACGTCGCCGCTGACGCCGACGATGTCGCCGAGGTCGAGCTTCCGGCAAGCCTCGAAGTTCGCCTCTTCCATCTCGTCAAACTTGATATAAAGCTGGATCCGGCCGGTGTCGTCCTGTAGATCGGCAAAAATCACCTTGCCCATGCCGCGCTTGGACATCAGTCGTCCGGCGACGGAAACGGACTTGCCCTCCAGCTCGTCAAAGCGCTCCTTGATTGCAGCGCTGTTGGTTGTTACGTCAAAGCGCGTCAGCCGGAAGGGATCGTTGCCGCTTTCCCGGAGCTGCGCCAGCTTTTCTCTGCGGATTCGGACCTGATCTACAACAGACAGCTCCTCCTGCGGTACAAACTTTGCCACATTAGCCTCCTGATTTTTCTTTATCGCTCAACGGCGAGAATTTCAAACTTTACGGTTCCTGCGGGTGCCTCGAACTCTACGATATCGCCGATGCGCTTGCCGAGCATCGCTCTGCCGAACGGGGAATCGTCGGAAATGCGGGCCTCCATGGGGTTGGCCTCCTGCGAGCCGACGATCGTGTAGACGGATGTTTCGTCAAATTCCAGATCGCGGACCTTGATCGTGCAGCCGAGGCCGACGACACCGGCCTTTTCGGACTCGGTCGTTTCGTCGAACACAACGGCGTGGGTCAGGATGTTTTCGACCTCGGCGATGCGGCCGTAGAGCTTGGCTTGCTCGTTTTTCGCCTCGTCGTATTCGCTGTTTTCGGACAGATCGCCGAAGGAACGGGCTTCCTTGATCTGCTCGGCAACTTCCTTTTCACGGGTGGTTTTCAGATAATTCAGCTCCGCTTCCAGCTCCTTCAAGCGTTCGCGAGTGATTTTGAATTCCTTTGCCATACAAAAAACCTCCACTACTTATGAAATATCGCAATGATTATAGAAGAAATGTGCCGTTCTGTCAAGCATTTATTCCGATTCTTCCCCATTCAGCGCAGAAATCGCCGTCTGGAGTTGCACATCGTCCGCTTTTTCGACCTGTTCGTAGTACAGCGCGGCATAGGTTTCCTCATCGACGGCAACGGGGAGATCCGGCGTTACGCCGACATCCGCGAGGGTCACACCGTTCGGCGTCTGATAATGCCCGGTCGAAACCGCGACTGCCGAGCCGTCGCTGAGCAGGAAGGTCTGCTGATAGTTTGCTTTGCCGCAGGTCTGCGTGCCGACGATGGTCGCCCAATTGTATTCCTGTAGCGCGGCAGCAAAGAACTCCGCGGCAGAATAGGAATCGTCATTGATGAGGACCGCCATCGGCATCTTGAGGCAGGCGGCATCGGAGGAATCCACCTCCTCGTTGCCCTTGTAGTCCACGGAGCGGAACAGCGGCCCCTCCGGCAGCAGGTAATCCAGCACCTGTACCAGCTCATCCTTTCGGCCGCCGGGATTGAAGCGCAAGTCGAACACCAGCCCCGTCGCGCCTTGGTCGAGCAGGTCCTCGATCGCGGCAATGGTGTCGCGGGCGCAGTGGGCATCAAAATTGTTGATCTTGATATAGCCGACGCTGCCGTCCAGCAGCTCATAGGCGACGACCTCCGTTTCGATCACGTTGCGCGTGATCGTCACGTCCATCGACTCGCCGTCACGGACGATCGTGATGGTAACGTCCGTTCCGGCCTCACCGCGCACCTTCTTCTGCGCCGCAGACATATCGTCCGGATCGACCGGCTCGCCCTCGACGGCGACGATCATATCGCCGATCTGAAGGCCCGCTTCCTCGGCGGGGCTGTTGCGCGTGACGGACGCGATGGTGAAGCCGGCGTCATCCTCGTTTTCATGCTGGATCGTCACACCGATGCCGACGTAGGCGTTCTCGTTGGACTCGACATAGGCGGCGTAATCCTCGGCGCTGATATAATAGCTCCAGCGGTCGCCGGTCGCGCTGACGGCAGCCTCGGCCAGATAATCGCCGAGCTTCGAGGTATCATAGCCGTCCACATAGACGGCATCCAGCACGCCGACGATCTCCTCCAGCTTGGCGAGGTAGTCAGCATCGACGGTAACGGTGTTGTCCGTCGGCTCGGTGGCCGGTGTGATCTGCTGCGGCAGCAGGCCGCAGCCGGTCAGAAGCGACGCAATCAGCAGCGCAGAGGTTGCGAGTAAAAGGGTTCGTTTCATGGTTGCCTCCATTGAAAATAAACTTCACCCAGAGCTTGAAGGTTCAAGCTCTGGGGTAAGGAATCATTGCAGGGAAATATAGCTCATCGGGTTCACGGTGCCGCCGTTATAGTAGATCGTGAAGTGCAGATGGTTGCCGGTGGAATAGCCGGTCGTGCCGACGTAGCCGATGGTCTGGCCGCGCTCGACGTAGTCGCCCTCGCCGACAATATAATTCGTCATGTGGCCGTACAGCGACGAGAAGCCGTCCATGTGGTTAATGGTGACATAGTAGCCGTAGGCGTAGTTATATGTAGCGGTAGTGACGTAGCCGCTCTTGGTCGCGTAGATTGGAGTCCCCGCGCCGATGGCAAGGTCCACACCGTTGTGCATCGTGTAGTTGCCGGTGATCGGGTGGGTGCGGTAGCCGTACGGGCTGGTCAGCACAACGCCGACACCAGCGGGCAGCGGGAACAGGAAGCTCTCGCCGGTGCTGGGGACGGGGACGGGGTCGGTGTTACCGCCGTTGTTATCGGGCTGGGGCGGATGCGCCGCTTCCCATTCCCGTTGCAGGGCGGCGGTGCGCTCCTGCTCCAAAGCGGCGATTTGGTCGCTCAGCGCGGCCTCCTGCGCCTCGTATTCTTCACATTCCTCGATGAGCTTTTCCTTGTCGGAGATGAGCTGCGTCAGCAGGGCTTCGGACTCCTTGCGCATTTCGGAGAGGTTGTCCTCCGCGTCGGCAAGCTCGGCCTTTTTCAGCTCGAGCTGCGTCTTTTCATCGGCCAGCACATCCTTTGCGGCCAGCACCTCCTCGGCCAGTGCGCGCATTTCATCCATCATGCGCTGGTCGGTCTTGGCAATCTCCTCGATCATCGCGTGGCAGTTGAGCATATCGGCGAAGCTCTCCGATTGCAGCACGACCGCCCACGCGGAAATTTCGCCGCGCTCCTGCATGGCGCGCATCCGGAGCTTGTAGCGGTCGAACAGGTCGTCCTGCTTGCCCTTCAGCTCGTCCAGCTCGGCCTGTTTTTCGGCGATCAGCTCACTGTACTGGTGAATCTGCTCGTTGGTGTTTTCGATCTCCTGCCGCGTCAGCTCGATCTGCTGATCGACCTGTGCTTTTTGCTCGACGGTGGTCAGGGTCTTGGAGCGGTTGGCGCTGATCTGATTTTCCAGCTCCTCCCGCTGCGCGGCCAGCTCATCGGACTGCTCTTGCAGCTTGTCGATCTCCTCCTGAATTTCCGTGGAGGACTTGGCGGCATTGACAATCATCACAACAAAGCTCGCAAGCATCGTCGCGACCAGCACCAGCGCGATCACGGAAATGATAAGTCGTCTGTGTTTGTACATGAAACTTCCTCCTATGCAGAGAAGCGGGTCACACCTTCAGGAAGCGGCGGATGGACATCAAGCTGCCGAAGATACCGATGAAGAAGCCCGCGATGGCGCAGACCGCAGCCAGCGGCAGCAGCACGTCCGTGAAGGGGACAATGATGATAACGGAAAGGTTGGTCTCGAGGATCGCCGTGCGGATGACGTTGTACAGGCCCCACTCGAGGAAGAACGATACCACCGCGCCGAGCAGACCCAGCACGAAGCCCTCGATAAAGAACGGCAGGCGGATGAAGCTGTTCGTCGCGCCGACCATCTTCATGATGGCAATCTCCTCCTTGCGGTCCAGCATGGCAAGGCGGATGGTATTGGAAATGATGATAAGCGAAACAACGAACAGCACCGCCGCAATCGCAAGCGAGGCGATATACAGCACGTTGCGGATCGTTGCCAGCGACTGCGCAAGGTCCGGGTCGGCGTAGACCGCCGCAACGCCCTCGACCTGCTCCAGCTGCGCGGTCGTTTCCTTAACGAGCGCGTTATCGACGAGCGTAATAATAAACTGGTCGCGCATCGCCGAAGCATCCAGCCCGTCAAAGAGGTAATCGTCAAAGCCCTCGGCAAAATTATGCAGCGCGTCCTCGCGGGAAAGGTACTCCGCGTTGGCTACGTTTTCGATGAGGTTAATGCGGGAGCCGACGCTCTTGGCCTCAGCATGGGAGTAGTTCTCGTCGATCGCCACAACGACGCGCATCTGCTTCTGCACATCTTCGACCATCAGGTCCATGTTATAGGCAATAAGCGCGAAGCTGTTGATGATGACCAGGCAGGCCACGGTGATGCAAATCGCCGCGAAGGACATGAACCCGTGCTTGAATACCGCGCGGAAGCCCTCGCCCACCAGGAAGCCGAAATTATTATGTTTCTTCATAGTTGTAGTACCCATCCATTCCGTCGCTGATCACTTTGCCCTCGTCAATTGCCACCACGCGCTTGGTGAAGCGATCGACCAGCGCTTTTTCGTGCGTGACGACCATGACGGTCGTGCCGAGGGCGTTGATCTGCTCCAGCAGCAGCATAATCTCGAACGAACGCGCCGGGTCCAGATTGCCCGTCGGCTCGTCGGCGATGATCATGGTGGGGTTGTTGATGAGGGCGCGGGCGATGGCGACACGCTGCTGCTCGCCGCCGGAAAGCTCCTTGGGCAGGCGGCGCGCCTTGTTTTCCAGTCCGACCAGCTCCAGCACGTACGGCACGCGCTTTTTGATCTCCTTCGGCGCGGCGCCGATGACGCGCATGGCAAAGGCGACATTTTCGTAGACCGTCTTGTTCTCGATCAGACGGAAGTCCTGGAAAATAACGCCCAGTGTGCGGCGCAGGTACGGAACGGAGGAACGCTTGATCGATTCCAGCTGATAGCCGTTGACGAGGATCGACCCGGACGTGGGGCGAAGCTCGCCGGTCAGCAGCTTGATGATCGTCGATTTGCCCGAGCCGGACTGACCGACCAGAAAGACAAACTCACCGTCGTCAATGTGCAGGTCGATCCCGTTGAGCGCGTGCGTTCCGGTTTCATAGGTTTTTGTTACTTCTTTCAGATCAATCATAAATACACCAAGTTCCTTACATCATGCGGTTCTCGCGGGAGGCGAGATACTTCTTGACCATCAGCGCGACCTTAAAGATGATCGCGTCGTCAAACTCTCTCAGATCCAGCCCCGTCAGCTTCTTGATTTTTTCCAAGCGGTAGACCAGCGTATTGCGATGTACAAAGAGCTTGCGGGAGGTTTCGGAAACGTTCAGGCTGTTTTCAAAGAACATATTGATCGTAAACAGCGTTTCCTGATCGAGCGAGTCGATGGAATTCTTTTTGAACACTTCGGAGAGGAAAATTTCGCACAGCGTCGTCGGAAGCTGATAAATCAGACGGCCAATGCCGAGGTTTTCGTAGTTGATGACGGTCTTTTCCGTGTCGAACACCTTACCGACCTCGATGGCGACCTGCGCTTCCTTATAAGAATCGGCCAGCTCGCGCAGATGCTCCGCCACCGTGCCGATGCCGATGGTCGTACGGACGAACAGCTCCGTTTTCAGGCGCTCCTCGATCGTCTTGGCCATTCTCGTCAGCTCATCGCCGGGAACGTCCGGCGGGACCTGCTGCACGATCGCGATATCCGTTTCGTTGACGCTGATGACAAACTCCTGCTGCGGGTCGGGGAACATGGATTGCAGCAGCTCGACCACCGCAACGTCGGCCCGTCCCCGCTGGCGCACCAGAAATACCGCACGCGGCAGCTCCGTCTGGAAATGCAGCTCCTTCGCGCGGATATAGATGTCGCCGGGGAGAATGTTATCGGTAATGATATTCTTGACGAAGGTACCTTTGTCATGCTTTTCCTCATAATAGGTTTTGGTACAGCTCAGGGCAACCTGCGCCATGCGGCAGACCGACATTGCGGCCTCGTCCGTCCCCATAACGAACGCAGCAAAGCCAAAGGTGGCGTTCCACCCCGTTAAGGCAAAAAACAATTTGCCGTCAAACCGAATCGGCACCTCCGGGGAGGCCTCGATCGCCGGCACCACATCGGGCCAACGCTCGCCGATCAGATTCTTTTCGCCTGCGGCAACAACGATCCCCTCCGCATCCACAACGCCGAGGGACGTTTGGGACGCTTCGGTTAACTGCTCGGTAATGCTCTGAAATACACGACTGGACATAAGCCGGCCTCCTTCGCTTTTCGGAAAAATGCCGAGTTTCGGCAAATTTCTAGCCTCTATCATACTCCATTTTTCAACGGATTGCAAGGGCTTTTAGACATTTTATTTCAAATCGGAGGTCAATTTTTATGAACTATTTATAGTTTTTCGTCAATATGGACAAAGCAGAGGCTGTTTTTTTGGGAAAACAATTCAGTTTTTGCTTAAAAATTTTTCGTCAAAATTCACAGCTTCCAGCGCCGTGATCTCCGCATCAGTAAGCTCACGCGTCATCCCGAGTGGGAGCGTCCCCAGCTCCAGTCCACCCTCGGCGACGCGGCGCAGATAGCGGACCGTCAGGCCCCGGCTGGCCATCATCCGACGCACCTGATGGTACTTGCCCTCGCAGACGCGGACGAGGCTTTTCCCCTCCCCCAGCGGCTCCAGCGCCGCCGGGAGGCATTTCGTTCCGTCGCGCAGCTCGCAGCCCGCGCGAAAGGCAGCAACGTCCGCCTCCCCTGCCGTGCCGATGTGCTCGGCGTAGTAGGTCTTTTCTATCCGGCGCTTCGGAGCAAGCAGCCGGTGGGCAAGATCGCCGTCATTCGTAAACAGCAGCAAGCCCTCGGTGTCCATATCCAATCGCCCGATGGGCATGAGCTTGCGATATTCGGCGGGCAGATGCTCCATAACGGTCGGATAGCGGTCGTCCTTCGCCGCCGTAACACAGCCGGCGGGCTTGTGCATCATCAGTACGATCCGCCGGTCGCCGCGGGCGATCGGCTGTCCGTCGAGGCTGACGACCGCCGTTGTTTCGTCGATATGCTGCTCCGGCGAACGGACCGTTTCCCCGTTGACCGTGACCCTTCCCGCGCGCACCATATCGCGCAGCTTCCGGCGCGAGTCCAGCCCGGCCTCCGCAAGATACTTATCCAGCCGCTGCATTGCCTGTTCCTCCTTTGGCATATTTGTCCCAAGCGGGACATACAGTTTATCACATCATTATTATTTTAGGGAGGCTCCGATTCGATCGGCATCGGGGCTTCCTGGATTCAGGGGGGAATCCTAGTTATGTTTGTTTTTACCGCCAAGCTCTCCAAGCCGAAGCTCCTTGCCGCCGGCGTGCTTCTGCTGGCTGCCGTTGTTTTGATCGTCATGATTGCCGTTTCCGGCGGCGGAACACCCGCAGCGCCGGCGGGTGACACAAACGATGCACGCGTTGCCTATCTCGCGACGTTTGGCTGGAGCGTCAACGCCGAGCCGACCGAGGTCCAGCAGGTCCGCATCCCGGACGCAGCGGACAATAAGGTCTTTGCCCGCTACAACGACCTACAGCTCAGCCAGGGCTTCGACCTGACGCAGTGCGCCGGAAAAGAGGTCATGCGCTACGTCTACGAGGTCCTCAACCACCCGGATGCCACCGAGCCGGTCTACGCCAGCATTTTGGTCTACGACGGGAAAATCATCGGCGGTGACATCACCGACACCTCGCCGAACGGCCGGATCCACGGCTTCGCCATGCCCGGCAGCCCGCAATCGACCGAGCCGAGCACCGTGTCCGAATCCGTCGAGCCGAGCGAATCGAACGGCCAGCCGACGGAAAGCGACGCCCCGACCGAGCAGCCGGCCGAAACCGAGGCTCAGGTACAGGAATAGTATAGCACATCCTGCCACGAAAAAAAAGAGTTGCCTTCCCGGCCTGGCGCTGCTATAATGAAGAAAAATGCGGCTCCGGTTCCATACCGGCAGTGCGCCGTATATACTTCAGGGCAGGGTGAAATTCCCGATCGGCGGTAAAAGTCCGCGAGCGCTTCGGCGCAGGATTCGGTGCGATTCCGAAACCGACTGTAAGGAGCATTTTGACGGATTTTTCTGTCGGGCGCTCTAAGTCAGGATGGAAGAAGTTGCATTTTTGCATTTTTCAATGCCCGGAGTGTTGCTCCGGGCATTTTTTATGGAGGAGTCAAAATGAAACAGGCAAAAACAAAAGAAATTGCAGTCCTCGCCATGCTGACCGCGCTGGCATTCGTAGCGGTCGCGCTGCTGCGTGTTCCGGTGTTCGCATTTTTGAAGTACGAGCCAAAAGACGTTGTGCTTGTCCTGGGCGGCTTTCTGTACGGCCCGGCGGCAGCCGCGATCCTCGCAGCACTGACCTCGCTGCTGGAGATGCTGACCATTAGCGACACGGGACTGATCGGCTTTGTAATGAATTTTCTCAGCAGCGCCGCCTTCGCCTGCACTGCTGCGCTGATCTACCGGAAAAAGCACACGCTTTCCGGCGCGGTGCTCGGGTTGCTGGCCGGTGTCGTGTCGATGACCGCCGTCATGCTGCTTTGGAACTATCTGCTGACGCCGCTGTATATGAAAACGACCCGCGCGGACGTTGCGGCTATGCTGATTCCGGTGTTCCTGCCGTTCAATCTGCTCAAGAGCCTGCTCAACAGTGCGCTGGCGCTGCTTCTGTACCGGCCGCTTACGCAGGGCCTGCGACGGGCCAACCTGTTCCCGCAGAGTGCCGCCGCCGCAGGCAGCGGCAAGCGCTGGGTCTGGCTCGGTGCCGCCCTCGTCGCCGCCGCGGGCATCGTCCTGCTGTTCGTCCTGTAACGGGAAAAACGTGCTGCTCTTTTCGGGCAGCACGTTTCTTTATTCTTTCGTTTCCTTCGGCAAAATCAGGTTCAGCAGAACGGCCATGATCGTGGCGATCACGACGGGCGACTTGCCGAGGATCATCGCGATCTCCTCCGGGAACTGGGAAAGCGCCGAGCCGGCCTGTGCCACGCCCACGCCGAGTGCCGCAGACAGGCCGACGACTGTCGTATTTCGCGCCGTCAGACCCTGCGAGGCGATGAGCTTCATGCCGGTCATCGCGATCGTCGAGAACACCGTCACGGTCGCGCCGCCCAGCACACACTGCGGGATGGTCGTAAGGACCGCCGCGAACTTCGGCGACACGCCCGCCAGCAGCAAAAACGCGCTCGTCAGGGTGAACACGGTCCGGTTGACGACCTTATTCGTCGTGGTGATGCCGACGTTCTGCGAATAGGTCGCCGTGGGCAGGCCGCCGAGCAGCGCCGAAAGGATGTTGCCGGCGCCGTAGGCGATGATGCCGCCTTGCAGCTCATGGTCCGTCGGTTCGCGCCCCATTGCACCCACGGTGACGGCGGAAAAGTCGCCGATGGCCTGAATGGAGTTGATGGCAAACAGCAAACCGAGCGCAACACAGCCGGAAAGCTCAAATTGAACGCCGAAATGCAGCGGCTTCGGCAGCGAGAACCATGAGGCCTCCGCAATGCCCGAAAAGTCCACCATGCCGAAGCAGAGCGCGACGATATAGCCGAACGCCATGCCGATCAGGACGGAGGCCAGCTTGCAGATGCCCTTGCCGTGGTGATTCAGCACCATGACCGCTGCAAGCGTGATGGCCGCGATCATCCAGTTCTGCCACGAGCCGTAGACGAGCGAGGCCGGCAGACCCTTCGCCGCGACGGCAGCCGCCGTGTTGGCCGTACCGCCCGCCATGTAATTGATCGCCGTCGGATAGAGGGAAAGGCCGATGGTAAAAACGACCGTACCGGTGATGACCGGCGGGAACAAACGACGGATGGGCTTAGCAAAGATACCGACCAGCACCGCGATCAGTCCGCCGACCAGCATCGCCCCGGCAATAGACGCGATCCCGCCGCCCGCAGCCGCGATGGCCTGCATACTCGGAAGGTAAGCAAAGCTGACACCGAGAATGATCGGCAGGCCCGCACCGAAGCGTTTCCCCAGCGGAAAAAGCTGAAGGAGCGTACTCACCGCCGACATGACGAGCGAGGTCTGAATGAGCAGCACGCGGTCGGCATAAGTCAGACCGGCAGTCTCCGCAATGATGATCGCAGGCGTGACGCAGCCGACGATCATCGCAACAAGGTGTTCCAGCGCAAGAGAAAGCGTCGCCCCCAGCGGCGGCCTGCCGTGGAAGTGAAGCAGCGCTTCGCGAGTAGGTTTTTGCCGCATTTCGGTAACAGCTCCTTTTTGTGATCTCTGTTTCCTATTCTAGCATACTTTCCCACAAATTCAAGCGCAAAAACGCAAGATTCGACCCACCAAAATCGTTCCGCTGCTGGCACTTGCCAGAATGAAAATGCCACGGCTTGCTCCCGCAAGCCGTGGCTCAGACTGTCAAAGAACTGCCCAACGAAAGGTTTCGGAGGGAGGAAAAGTGTGAA
>OIZL01000786.1_pt1 | contig 20875 bp, 16 predicted proteins | sample 1588541 | NCBI WGS metagenome assembly OIZL01 (sample SAMN03283285) | human gut metagenome | biome: human-associated habitat; material: feces | host: Homo sapiens | place: Peru | collected 2012 | reverse complement strand
GCTGGAATAGCGCAGTCGGTAGCGCAACTGATTCGTAATCAGTAGGTCGAGGGTTCGAGTCCCTTTTCCAGCTTAGACAGAGCAGCATCTGATGATCAGATGCTGTTTTGTTGTGTAAGGCTTCCTGCACCGTTCGAAGGGGATTCTGCGGTTTCTGACGCGTCAAAGTAAATCTGTATAAAAAACTTCTCCCAAATTAGTAGAAATTTCATCACAGCTATCGCTTGACACGATATAGAAGGGTGATACAATATATAGTATATGTGAAATGACAGAACCATATATCGTGTAGAGTTGAATTATGATTGGGTGGGTGTTGGAAGATGAAGATTATCAAGAGAAGCGGTGCGGAAGTGACCTTTGACATGAAGAAGATCATCGCAGCGATTCGTAAGGCAAACGAAAGCGTCAAAGAAGAAGAAAAGCTGTCGGAGGAGGAGATCGACGAGATTTCACAGGTGGTAGCCGACAACTGCGAGCATATGAAGCGTTCTCCAAGCGTGGAAGAGATTCAGGATATGGTCGAGAACCAGCTGATGAAGTACCGCGCATACAATATGGCGCGGAACTATATTACCTATCGCTACAAAAGAGCGCTTGTCCGCAAGTCCAACTCGACGGATCAACAGATCCTGAGCCTCTTAGAGTGCAATAACGAGGAGGTAAAACAGGAGAATTCCAATAAAAATCCAACGGTCAACAGCGTACAGCGGGATTACATGGCGGGAGAGGTGAGCAAGGATATCACGAAGCGTTTCCTGCTGCCGCCGGATATTGTGGAGGCGCATGAAAAGGGGATCATCCATTTTCACGATGCAGACTATTTTGCGCAGCACATGCACAACTGCTGTCTGGTGAACCTGGAGGATATGCTGCAGAACGGAACGGTGGTCAGCGAGACGATGATCGACACGCCCAAGAGCTTTTCGACCGCCTGCAACATCGCCACGCAGAGTATCGCGCAGATCGCAAGCTCCCAGTACGGCGGGCAGAGCATCTCTCTTTCCCATCTGGCGCCTTTTGTACAGGTGAGCCGTGAAAAATTCCGCAAGGAGATCCGCGAGGAGGCACAGGAGGCCGGGATCGCGATCACGGAGGAGCAGGTCTGCCAGGTGGCAGAAAGACGGGTCAAGGATGAGATCAAGCGCGGCGTGCAGATCATCCAGTATCAGGTGATCACGCTGATGACTACGAACGGACAGGCGCCGTTTATCACGGTGTTTATGTATATCGACGAAGTGCCGGAGGGACAGCTCAGGGACGATCTTGCGATGATCATCGAGGAGATGCTCAACCAGCGGATCCAGGGCGTCAAGAATGAAAAGGGCGTCTACATCACGCCGGCTTTTCCGAAGCTGATCTATGTCCTGGAGGAAGACAATATCCGGGAGGGAAGCAAATACTGGTATCTCACGAAGCTGGCTGCCAAGTGCACAGCGAAGCGGATGGTGCCGGATTATATATCAGAGAAGATCATGAAGAAACTGAAGGACGGCAACTGCTATACCTGTATGGGATGCCGCTCCTTTTTGACGGTGTACCACGACGAGGAGGGAAAGCCGAAGTTTTACGGAAGGTTCAATCAGGGCGTGGTCACGCTGAATCTGGTGGACGTCGCCTGCTCATCCGGCAGGGATATGGACCGGTTCTGGAAGCTGATGGATGAGCGGCTGGAGCTTTGCCGACGCGCGCTGATGTGCAGGCACAACCGTCTCAAGGGAACATTGTCGGACGTAGCGCCGATCCTTTGGCAGAACGGAGCGCTTGCCCGTCTGAAGAAGGGTGAAAAGATCGATAAGCTGCTCTATGGGGGTTATTCAACGATCTCGCTTGGCTATGCGGGACTCTGCGAATGTACCAGATATATGACGGGCAAGTCGCACACGGATCCGGAGGCAACGCCGTTTGCCCTGCAGGTGATGCGCTACCTGAACGATGCCTGCAAGAGATGGCGGGAGGAGAGCAACATTGATTTCAGTCTGTATGGAACGCCGCTGGAATCGACGACCTACAAGTTTTCCAAATGTCTGCAGAAGCGGTTCGGCATCATAGAGGGCGTGACGGACAAAAATTACATCACGAACAGCTATCATGTCCATGTAACCGAGAAGATCAATGCATTTGAGAAGCTGAAATTCGAGGCGCAGTTCCAGGAGCTTTCGCCCGGCGGTGCGATCAGCTATGTGGAAGTGCCTAACATGGAAAACAATCTGGACGCGGTGCTTGCGGTGATGCAGTATATCTATGAAAATATCATGTATGCAGAGCTCAATACCAAGAGCGATTACTGTCAGAAGTGCGATTACCATGGAGAGATCCAGATCGTCGAGGACAACGACGGAAAGCTGATCTGGAAATGCCCGAACTGCGGCAATACCGATCAGAATACGATGAATGTGGCCAGACGTACCTGCGGCTATATCGGCACGCAGTACTGGAATCAGGGAAGGACACAGGAGATTAAAGAAAGGGTGTTACATCTGTAATATGTATCTGTCGGAAGTCAAAAACTGTGATATTGCGAATGGACCGGGAGTGCGCGTCACGCTGTTCGTCAGCGGATGTACGCATCACTGCGAGGGCTGCTTTAATGAGATGACCTGGGATTTTCACTACGGCAGGCCTTATACGGAGGAGGACACCTGGCAGATCCTTGCGTGGCTTGAGCCGGATTATATCACAGGGCTTACGCTGCTTGGAGGCGAGCCGATGGAACCTGTGAACCAACGGGGACTTCTGCCGCTTCTTCGGGCGGTCAAAGAAAAGTATCCGAAGAAGACGATCTGGTGTTACACCGGCTATCTGTTCGAAAAAGATATCCTGCAGGATTTTTGTGGGCGTTTTCCGGAGACAAAGGAAATGCTGGGCTTTCTGGATGTTCTGGTAGATGGAGAATTTATGCTGGAGAAGAAAAACATCAGCCTGCGGTTCAGAGGATCGGAAAATCAGAGGATCATACGGGTGCAGGAATCCCTGCGTGAGGGAAGAACCGTCTTGTGGGAAGATTAGATAAAAATAGAAAAGGTTCGTCTGTAAGGAGAGCGGCAGGCCTTGTGGCGTCGCAGATCCCGGCAGACGAACCTTTTTTAGGATGAAAAGTGCTTATACTTTCTTGCGGTAGAAATGCTCCAGACTCTGGATCAGCTTGTAGAATATCATGGCGATCCCACAGAGGATCAGGATGGAGGTAATGACCATGTTGAGCTGGAACACCTGGGAGCCGTAGATGATCAGGTAGCCGAGGCCGCGGCGTGCCGCGAGAAATTCGCCGATGATGACGCCGACCAGGGACAATCCGATATTGATCTTCATATTGCTGAGGATCAGAGGGATGGAGCTTGGCAGAATGACCTTGCGGAAGGCATCGCGCCTGTTCCCACCGAGGGTGTAGATCAGCCGCAGCATCTCCGGATCGGCCTGACAGAATCCGGTGTACAGGCTGATGATGGAACCGAATACCGCAACGGAGATCCCGGCGACGATGATCGTTCCCGTACCGGTGCCGAGCCATACGATCAGGAGCGGGGCAAGCGCTGACTTGGGGAGCGAATTCAGAACGACAAGGTACGGCTCCAGAATTTCCGAGAGACTTTTCTGATACCACAGAAGGGTGGCAAGGAGCAGACTGCAGATTGTCACCAGAAGGAAGCTGACGACGGTTTCCGCCAGTGTGATCCCGGTGTGCACGAAAAAGGCATGGCTGCAGAACATCTCATAGAGGTAGAGCAGGATGGCGGATGGACTGCTGAAAAAGAAGCGGTCGATATAGCCAAGCTGCGCTGCGCTTTCCCAGACCAGAAGAAAAAGGGCAAGAAGGACAAAGCGGGCGATACTGATACAGTGATGGTGCCGGCGGTGGCTGCGCAGATAGCGCTGCTGCGCCGGGGAAAAAGAAGGATTACTGCTGTGATAGCGTTCCATCGGATAAGACCTCCCATAGTTGATTAAAATATTCCTGGTATTCAGAGGTGTTTCGGATCGCCAGAGGATCAGAACGGTCAACCGGATAGACGACCTTCATTTCACGGGTGACGGAGGCTGGGCGCTTCGAGAGGACAAGAACGCGGTCGGCGAGCGTGATCGCCTCGGAGAGATCGTGTGTAATCAGGATAGCGGTCATATGCTTCTCACGGATGATGTTCGCGATGTCTGCCGAGACGGTGAGCCTTGTTTGGAAATCGAGAGCGCTGAAGGGTTCATCGAGAAGCAGAAGCTGGGGATGGATCGCCATCGTGCGGATCAGGGCGGCCCGCTGGCGCATCCCGCCGGAGAGCTCGGAAGGCTTTTTGTCCTTAAAGGCAGATAGACCGTAGTCGTCGAGAAGGTTCAGCACATACTCGCTGGCCTGCGGCGTCAGGGAATGATTCAGCTCCAGTCCGAGCGTGACATTCTGGTAGATGGTGCGCCATTCAAAGAGATGGTCGCGCTGGAGCATATAGCCGATGCGAAGATCGGCGGTCTTGATGGAATCGATCTGTGCGCCTTTGTAGAAAAGAGAACCGCTTTCCGGGGAAAGAAGTCCGGATATGACAGACAGGAGGGTGGACTTTCCACATCCGCTCGGACCGACGACCGCGAGAAATTCACCCGGCATCACATCAAAAGATATATGGGAAAGTGCAGGCGTTTCCCCTTTCAGATTGTGATAAGAATAGGATATGTCCTGCAAAGATAAAATAGGTTTCATGGTCAATCCGCTCCGAAATGATATAATATATTTTATGGAAGAAAGCAAAAAATGTGTTTTGAATTGAAAATAAACTCATTTTATGCTATCATCAAATTCAGATTTAATATTTGGACAGGAAAGACGAGGTTTTGCGATGGCACAGTTATGGGGCGGTCGATTTACAAAGGAGACCGATCAACTGGTTTATAATTTCAATGCGTCGATCTCTTTCGACCAGAAATTTTTCAGACAGGATATCGAGGGCAGTATCGCGCATGTGATCATGCTCGCCAAGCAGGGGATCCTGACGAAAGAGGAGAAGGACGCTATTTTAAAGGGACTGACGGGAATCCGTGAGGATGTGGAAGCCGGAAAACTGGAGATCACAGACAAGTATGAGGACATCCACAGCTTCGTGGAAGCAAATCTGATCGACCGGATCGGAGACGCCGGCAAGAAGCTGCACACGGGAAGAAGCCGGAACGATCAGGTGGCGCTGGATATGCGTCTGTACACAAGACTGGAAGTACTGCATGTGGACGAGCTGGTCAAAACGCTTCTGGAGACGCTGCTTTCTATTATGGAAGAAAATATCGAGACGTATATGCCCGGCTTTACCCATTTACAGAAAGCCCAGCCGGTCACGCTGGCACATCACATCGGTGCGTACTTCGAGATGTTTAAGAGAGACCGTTCGCGGCTGAAAGATATTTATCACCGCATGAATTATTGTCCGCTCGGCGCAGGCGCCCTGGCGGGAACAACCTATCCGCTCGACCGGAATTATACCGCCTCGATCCTCGGATTTGAGGGGCCTACGCTCAACAGCATGGATTCTGTATCAGACAGAGATTACGTGATAGAGTTTTTGTCGGCGCTGTGCACGATCATGATGCACCTGAGCCGCTTCTGCGAGGAGATCATCCTGTGGAACTCCAATGAGTACCGCTTTGTCGAGATCGACGATGCGTACTCCACTGGAAGCAGCATCATGCCCCAGAAGAAAAATCCGGACATTGCAGAGCTTGTGAGAGGAAAGACCGGCCGTGTATACGGAGCGCTGGTATCGATCCTCACGACGATGAAAGGAATCCCGCTCGCCTATAATAAGGACATGCAGGAGGATAAGGAGCTGACCTTTGACGCCATCGATACGGTGAAAGGGTGTCTCGCCCTGTTTGAGGGAATGATCCGCACCATGAAGTTTAATAAAGATGTTATGGAAAAGAGCGCGATGATGGGCTTTACCAACGCGACGGATGCAGCGGATTATCTGGTCGGACACGGTGTTCCGTTCCGGGATGCGCACAGCATTATCGGAAGACTGGTTCTGTACTGTATCGACAAGGGATGCAGCATTGACGAGCTGTCGATCGACGAGCTGAAAGAGATCAGTCCGGTCTTTGAGGAGGACATTTACGATGCCATCAGCCTAAAGACCTGCGTGGAAAAGCGCCTGACCATCGGAGCACCGGGGCCGGAAGCGATGCGCAGCGTGATCGAGACAGAGAAGGAATATCTGGGCAAGGACTGGTTTGAGGATGAGAACGCAATCATCATACCGGAAAACGAGAAGGATAACTGAGCAAAAGCAATTTTGCATGACAGTGAATAAAACAAACAACGAGGGAGAAGAAAGATGAGTGAAAAATTAAGGGTTGGTATCTTAGGTGGAACAGGAATGGTAGGACAGAGATTTATCTCTCTTCTGGAAAACCATCCGTGGTTTGAGGTGACGACGATCGCAGCAAGTCCGAGATCGGCGGGCAAGACCTATGCAGAGGCTGTTGGTGACCGCTGGAAAATGACGACACCCATGCCGGAGGCAGTAAAAAATATCGTGGTAAAGAATGTCAACGAGGTGGAAAAGGTTGCAGCGGAAGTTGATTTCGTCTTTTCCGCAGTAGATATGACCAAAGAGGAGATCAAGAAGATCGAGGAAGAGTATGCAAAGACGGAGACTCCGGTTGTGTCGAACAACAGCGCGCATCGCTGGACGCCGGACGTACCGATGGTCGTGCCGGAGATCAACCCGGAGCATTTCGATGTGATCGAGGCGCAGAAAAAGCGTCTTGGCACGACAAGAGGCTTCATCGCCGTAAAGCCGAACTGCTCGATCCAGAGCTATGCACCGGTTCTGACAGCATGGAAGGAATTTGAGCCGTATGAGGTGGTAGCGACTACTTACCAGGCGATTTCCGGAGCAGGCAAGACCTTCAAGGACTGGCCGGAAATGGTAGAGAATGTGATCCCGTATATCGGCGGCGAGGAAGAGAAGAGCGAGAAAGAGCCGCTCCGCATCTGGGGTAAGGTTGAGAACGGACAGATCGTACCTGCGACAGAGCCGGTCATCACCTGCCAGTGTATCCGTGTTCCGGTACTGAACGGCCACACAGCAGCCGTATTCGTAAAGTTCCGCAAGAAACCTACGAAGGAGCAGCTTGTTGAGAAGCTGGTGAACTTCAAGGGACTTCCGCAGGAGCTGGAGCTTCCGAGCGCACCCAAGCAGTTCATCCAGGTGATGGAGGAGGACAATCGTCCGCAGGTCAAGCTGGATGTAGACTATGAAAAGGGTATGGGCATCAGTGTAGGACGGATCCGCGAGGACAGTGTGTACGACTGGAAGTTCGTCGGACTTTCCCACAATACGGTACGAGGAGCGGCAGGGGGCGCTGTTCTTTGTGCAGAGACATTAAAGGCAAAAGGTTATATTACCAAAAAATAAAACGCATTACAATTTGGGGAAAATAAAATAGGGGTAACATTCCCCGGAATTTCCGGGGAATGTGAGAAGGTACAAATATGGATGATTTAAGATATCAGGTTGATATGCTGAATGCGATGAATCGCAAACTGGCGAAGGATGAAAGGATGCTTCGTCTGATCTGCGAGACGTCCAGCAGCGCATTTCTCTACTACAATTATGAAGAGGATAAGATCAGGACGATCGCAAACTGGGATCACTACTTTGACTTCCCGGTGGAGACAACGGGGGATCTTACGAAACTCTATGACTGTGTGGAAGAGAAATATGCGATCGCGCTTTCCAAGGTCTTTTTTATCGAAAAAGAAGGCATCAAGAGTCAGGTCATTGAAGTTAAGCTGAAAGACAAAAATCTTATTGTTGAAGTAGAGACAAATGTCATCTACGATTCTTTTAACAAACCCACCGACAAGATCATATGCTTTAGAGACATCACCAAACTAAACTCGCAGAACGACGAGCTGACCTATATGGCGTATTACGATGTGCTCACAGGGCTGTACAATCGGAATTATTTTGTGAAGCTCCTGGGAGAATTTGTGCGCAAAGCGGGCGAGCGCGGCGAGACGGTAGCTGTGATGTTCCTGGATCTGGATGATTTCCGCAGGATCAACGACGGTCTTGGAATCGTGGTGGGCGATGAGATCGTGCAGGTGTTTGGACAGTTTCTCCATGACTTTATCGGCGAAAATGTGATCGTTTCGCATTTTAACAGCGATATCTACTGTATCGGCATTTATGATCCCTGCGGGGCAAGGAGCGTGGAGACGATCTTCCGGACGATCCAGGAGCGGCTGAAAAAGCCGTTCAGACTGTCGTCGACCGGTCAGGAGATCATCATTTCCGTGAGCGTCGGGGTATCGGAATATCCCGAGGCAGCTTCGAATACACTGGAACTGATCAACTGCGCGGAGATCGTCATGTTTAAGGCGAAGAAATCCTGCAAGGACAAGATCCTGTATTTCGATGGCGCGATCCTGGAGGATTTCCTGCAGAATGTGACGATCGAAAACAAGCTCAAGAACGCGATCTTTGATCAGAATTTCGTCATGTACTTCCAGCCGCAGTTCCGCACCGAAGACAAATCCCTGCGCGGCGTGGAGGCATTGATCCGCTGGAAGGATGAGAAGGGCAAGATGATCAGTCCTGCGGTCTTCATCCCGATCGCAGAGAAGAACGGGACGATCGTGCCGATCGGAACCTGGGTGATCGAGGAGAGTCTGCGCGCCTTTTCAAAATGGCAGAAAACGTATCATTATCCGATGATCATCTCCCTGAACATTTCAGCGATCCAGTACAAACAGGCTGATTTCATTGATAAGATGATTTCCATTATGAAAAAATACGATGTGTCTCCCTCCAAGGTGGAGCTGGAGATCACCGAATCGATCCTGATCGACGACTTCCAGGAGATCGTAGATAAGCTGATCATCCTGCGCGATATCGGGATCAAAATTTCTCTGGATGATTTCGGAACCGGGTATTCCTCCCTGTCGTATCTCAAGGGACTGCCGATCGATACGCTCAAGATCGACAAATCCTTTATCGATACCGTGACTTCGGATGAGAATACAAGGATCATCACCGAATCCATCATTTATATGGTGAAGAAGCTGGGATTTGAGACGATTGCAGAAGGCGTGGAAGTCCAGGAACAGTATGACTATCTGTATAAGATCGGCTGCGACAATATCCAGGGCTTTTATCTTGGAAAGCCCATGCCTGCGGAAGAGATCGAGAAACTTTTGATCGAAAGAACAAATGAGTAAGAGGATTTCTATGTTGATTGGCAGAGCATCGGAATTAAACTATCTGAATAATTGCTATATCAGGGAAGGAAGCCGGATCGTTGTCGTATATGGAAAGAAGCATATCGGAAAGACGGCGCTTTTGAAGGAATTCCTTACCGGCAAGGAAGGGCATTATTATCTGGCGAGGGCGTGCTCGGAGCGGGAGCATCTGTACCAGTGGGGCAGACAGCTTGCAGAGGAGAATACGCTTGAACACACGCCGGAAACCTACCGGGACATTTTGCAGACGGCAGTCGGAGAGCGGCAGCAAAAGCAGGTGCTGGTGATCGATGAATTTCAGAATCTGGTCAGGGCGGGCAGCGGCTTTATGAAAGAACTGGCAGCTTTCGTAAGGGAGCAGGAGCGCACGCCGGAGATTCTCGTGATCCTGAGCAGTTCCTCGATCGGATGGGTCGAGAACAGCATGGTGACGAGGATCGGAGAGGCGGCTTATGAGCTGTCCGGCTTTTTGAAGATCCGCGAGCTGTCTTTTGCCTGCATGCGCGAGTTCTTTAAGGCTTTCGACATCGAACAGAGTGTGGAAGCTTATGCGATCCTAGGGGGAATCCCCGGGCTGTGGCAGCATTTTGACGACAGGAGGAGCATCCATGAAAATATCTGTAAGGTGATCCTGAGGGATGAAAGCCTTCTCTGCGAGGAAGGAGAACGCCTTGTATCGGAACAGCTCCGGGAGCCAGCCGTGTACAATACGATCCTTGCTTCGATGGCGGCGGGCAACCACAAGCTCAATGAGCTGTATCTGCACACCGGATTTTCCAGAGCGAAGATCAGCGTCTATCTGAAGAGCCTGATGGAGCTTGAAGTGGTGGAAAAGGTCTTTTCGTACGACACGGAGGGACGCGAGAATGTACAGAAGGGGATCTACCGGATCTGTCATCCGCTTGTATCCTTCTATTTCACATACCTGTACCCGCACATGAGTGCAAAGGCGACTCTGTCCGGGGAACGCTTTTATGAGCGCTATATCAGACCGGATTTCCGAAGGTTTGTCTCGGACTGCTTCCGGCAGATCTGTGTTCAGGATCTGGAACGCAGAAATGAGAACGGCGAGCTTCCGCTGCATCTGGAAAATATAGGGGAATGGGTAGGCAAACAGGGAACGATCGACATCGTGGCGCAGGATGCGCAGGGCAAGACGCTGATCGCCCTTTGCAACTGGCGCAATCGGACGATGGCGTTTGAGGACTATGAGAGACTGCTTGAGCTGGCGCAGAAAGCGAGGATCAAGGCAGACTATATCTATTTGTATACGGCGACCGGATTTGACGAGCGCCTTCTGGCGAAAGCCAGAGCAGAAAAGGATCTGCGCCTGATACGGCTCACGGATCTGTGACAGGCGGATAGTGTTTTATGGGAAAAAGTTTATTTATTGCAGAGAAGCCAAGCGTTGCAAAGGAATTTGCAAAGGCTTTAAAATATCATATGAGAAACAACGACGGCTATATGGAATCCGAGGAGGCCGTTGTTACCTGGTGCGTCGGTCATCTTATCACGATGAGCTATCCGGAAGCCTACGATGAAAAGTATAAGAGATGGTCGCTTAACACGATCCCTTTTATCCCGGAGCAGTTCAAGTACGAGGTGATCGGCAGCGTCAAAAAGCAGTTTCAGATCGTAAGCGGTCTTCTGAACCGGCAGGATGTGGAGACAATTTATGTCTGCACAGACTCCGGGCGCGAGGGAGAATACATATACCGTCTGGTGGAACAGCAGGCGCAGGTACATGGCAAAACGCGCAAGCGTGTGTGGATCGACTCCCAGACGGAGGAGGAGATCCTGCGTGGGATCCGCGAGGCAAAGGATCTCTCGGCATATGACAATCTTTCCGACGCCGCCTATCTGCGCGCCAAAGAAGATTATCTGATGGGAATCAATTTTTCCAGAGCGTTGACTCTCAAGTACAGCGCACCGATCAAGTCCTACCTGAAGGCGGACCGGGCGGTCGTCTCAGTCGGCCGCGTGATGACCTGCGTGCTTGGGATGGTCGTGAACCGCGAACGGGAGATACGGGAATTTGTGAAGATCCCGTTTTACAAGGTGGCTGCGATCAGCAATATCCGCGGCCATGAGTGCCGCTTTGAGTGGAAGGCAGTGGAAGGTTCCCGCTATTACCAGTCGCCGCTTCTGTATAAAGACAACGGTTTTCTGAAAGAGCAGGATGCCGATGATTTCATAGCATTTCTCAAGGAAGAACCGGCAGAGCCACCGGTCCTTGAAAAGATCGAGAAGAAGAAGGAAACAAAGAATCCGCCGCTGCTCTACAATCTGGCGGAGCTTCAGAATGATTGTTCCCGATTTTTCAAGATCAGCCCGGATGAGACGCTCCGCATCGTGCAGGAATTGTACGAGAAGAAGCTGACGACTTATCCCCGAACGGACGCGCGTGTTCTGTCGAGCGCTGTCGCCAAGGAGATCCACAAGAATATCGGCGGGCTGAGAAATTACGAGCTGGCGAAGCCGTTTGCGCAGGAGATCCTGACAAACGGGAGCTATAAGGGAATCGCCAAGACGAGATATGTCAACGACAAGCAGATCACGGATCACTATGCGATCATCCCGACCGGGCAGGGCTTTGGCAGTCTGAACAGCCTGCACCCGACGTCCGCGAAGGTATATGAGATCATCGTCAGACGTTTTCTGAGCATTTTTTACCCGGCGGCAATCTATCAGAAGATCGGTCTGCAGGCGAAGATAAAAGGAGAAACGTTCCTCTCGAACTTCAAGGTGCTGGCGGAGCCCGGCTATCTGAAGGTTGCCCAGAATTCCTTTGCCAGGAAAAAGTCGGAGGAGACGGCGGAAGAAAAGAGCGGGGACGACAAGGAAGAGGCGGAGGAAACCTGCGACAACTCCTTTATGGAGGTGCTGAAGGTCCTGAAAAAGGGAGATACGCTGGAGCCTGCCACCTATGAGAAAAAAGAGGGAGAGACATCCCCGCCCAAGCGTTACAATTCCGGGACGATGATCCTTACGATGGAAAACGCCGGGCAGTTCATAGAGGACGAGGAGCTTCGTGCCCAGATCAAGGGTAGCGGGATCGGCACATCCGCGACCAGAGCGGAGATCTTGAAGAAGCTGGTAAATATCAAGTATCTGAATCTGAATAAAAAGACACAGATCATCACGCCGACGCTGCTCGGGGAAATGATCTACGAGGTGGTAGCGGGATCGATCCGTCCCCTTCTGGATCCGAGGCTTACGGCAAGCTGGGAAAAAGGACTTACCCTGGTGGCTAACGGCGAGATATCCGGCGACGAGTATATGGTGAAGCTCGATGACTTTGTGACGCGCAGGACCAACGCGGTGAAGCAGATGAATAATCAGTCTGCCCTGTATCAGAGGTTCCAGTACGCGGCGCAGTTTTATAAAAAATAGAGGGCTGCTCCGGGCGCATGGCGCAGGGACGGTCAGGAAAGGTGGAAAACAGATATGGCAGGATTACAAAATACGACGATCCGCGAATTGTACACACTGGAGGAGACGATCGCGGCAGAGCTGTTCGACGGAGCAATCTACCCGTGGGAGCTGCTTCCGAAGATCGGCGAGTTTATCGTGAAGCTCGGCAATACGCTTCCGGAAGATAAGTATGAAAAGAGAGGCGAGAATGTCTGGATCGCAAAGTCGGCGAAGGTGTTCCCGAGCGCATATATCAACGGACCGGCGATCATTGACGAGGAGGCGGAGGTCAGACACTGCGCTTTCATCAGAGGCAATGCGATCGTGGGAAAAGGAGCGGTAGTCGGCAACTCCACCGAGCTGAAAAATGTCATTCTCTTTAACAAGGTGCAGGTGCCTCATTACAATTACGTCGGAGACAGTATCCTCGGCTATAAGGCACATATGGGAGCCGGTTCGATCACTTCCAATGTAAAGAGCGACAAGACGCTGGTCATCGTTCGCGCCGGGGAAGAACAGTGCGAGACAGGACTGAAAAAATTCGGAGCCATGCTTGGCGATCAGGTAGAGGTAGGCTGCAACAGCGTGCTGAATCCGGGAACCGTGATCGGAAAATGTGCCAACGTATATCCGACCTCGATGGTGCGGGGCTTTATACCGGCACAGAGCATCTATAAGAAACAGGGCGAGATCGTACAGAAGGAAAGCAGATAAAAGACAGACTTCGGAGATACAGGGATATGGTTAAGGATTTAAATCTGGAAAACTTCAGTTCAATGATTGACAACATGATAACCGGCATTTGCTTCATGGAGCATGAGAGGGGAAAGCTGACTCCGTTTTTCATCAACGAAGGATTCTTCCGGATGCTCGGCTACTCCAGAACACAGGGCATGAAATTCTTTCAGGACGTCAGAAGGAGTCTGATCCCGGATGATCTGCCGGTGTTTGAGCATGCGATCGACGAGGTGCTTCAGGATAACGGTTCCGTGGAGGTGGAATTCCGTACCGTTACCGGAAGCGGCGGACTGAGATGGCTTCATGCGCAGGGAAATCTGTATTCCAGAGAGGGCGGCAAAGAGATCATACTGGCGGTCATTCAGGACATCACGGAGCGCAAGAGCATTGAGGAGGAGCTGCGACAGCAGGCGGAGCGTCTGCACATCCTCTCCGAGGCAGAGGGCGAAAAGATCATAGACTATAATGCCAAGACAGATGTGCTGATCATCAAGACCTCTGCGGTTGGCTACAGCTCGGACAAGGATATCATCCTGAACCGTTACCTGCAAAATTTCACCGGAGACAAAATGGCGGCGGAGGACAGGGAATGTTACCGCAATGTCCTGGAGGGACTTTTGAAGTCTCCCAAGCACGATTCGGTAGAGTTCCGGACGAACCGCTTTGAAAAAGGTTATAGATGGTATCAGGCAAACTTAACCTCCCTTCTGGGTTCGGAAGGGTATGTGACGCGTATTGTCGGAAGAATGCTCAATATCCATGAAAGAAAGCTCAAGGAGCTGGATCTGCTGCTTCGGGCGGAGAAGGACGCTCTGACCGGGCTGTACAATAAAGGGGCGACGGTCCAGCTGATCGAGAACGCCATAGCCGAGTGCAAGGGAGATGGACTGAACGCCCTGATGATCATCGATCTGGACAATTTCAAGACGGTCAACGATACGCTTGGTCATGCTCAGGGTGATAAGGTGCTGGTGGATACCGCCGCTGCGCTCAGCAGCATTTTCAAGGGCGGCGACATCGTCGGAAGGATCGGCGGTGACGAGTTCGTTGTATATATGCAGAATTTAAATTCCATATCCAACGCAGACATTTTGGCGACCAAGGTAGTCAATAAGCTGGACTTCAAGCTGCCAAACGGCGATGCGGTCATCAATGTGACCTGCAGTATCGGCGTTGCGATCTACCCGTATCACGGAACCGTGTATGAAGAGCTGTTTAACAAGGCGGATAAAGCAGTCTACACGGCGAAGGCGAACGGAAAGAACGGCTACCGGATCTACGATGCGGCGACCACGATGGCGTACCATGCAAACCGCAGGGACTCTGTCTATAATCCGGACAGAGGCATGGAGATGAATAAGAATATCGAGGATCTTGTGATGCAGATCCTTTTCGAGGACAAGCAGGTAGAATCCGCGCTCAAATCCTCCATGGAGCTGATGATCTCGCGATACAAGTTCCACCGGGCATACCTTTGCGGAAATGACGAGCTTGCGGATCTGAAAAATGTATTCTTTGCGGCGGACGGATACGAGATGGGCAAGGAGAGTCAGGAACACTATGAGCTCCGCAGGATCGTCAGCGAAGTGCTCTATGAATCCTACAAGAACTTTGCGATCATCCACGACTATGATCTGCCGGCGAATGAGCTGCATGATTATCTGCAGGCGGAAGGGATAAGGAGCATGCTCTATTATCCGGTCACGGTGCAGGGACAGTTCAAGGGTGCGATCGTCTTTGAAAACCATGAGGACGTGCAGATGGAATTCCCGGAGGGCGAGATGGAAGAGATCCGTTCCCTTCTGCGGATCATTGAGGCGCACGTACTGCAGATCGGCCTGATGGACAGACTGCAGGATTTCGTGACACAGATCGCCGTCTTTGACAATATGGACAACTATATCTATATCATCAACGAGGACACCTATGCGATCAGCTTTATCAATAAGAAGGTGCTGATGAAGACGCCGGAGGTCAAGATCGGCGACATCTGCTACAAGGCATTGCAGCACAGGGACAGCCCATGCGAGAACTGTATCTTAAAGAAGCTGGATCCCAAAGATCCGCACAGCCGCTGCACGGAGGAGATGTTTAATTATTCGCTCCGCTGCTGGAGCAGATGCAGCGCAAGCTGGCTCGAGCACAAAGAGGACAACAGGCTTGCACTGGTCAGCGCCATCGATATTTCGGAATATTTTATCGGATAGTTGACGGATGCTCTGTTTTCGTGTATATTTTTAAAGAAGTAAGTTGCTTTACCACGTTAAATCGTGTGAGCAAACGACGGGCGTCAGTATTGTGTCCGAGCGCGCGTGGCACAGGCCCGTATCTTGAAGAACGTGCGCAGAAACGAGGAGCATTATGAAAAAGAAAGTATTTGCAACACTCATGGCAACAGCGATGACTGTCTCCATGCTGGCAGGCTGTGGATCCGCTGAGACAACGACAGATTCTGCAGCAGATACGGCAGAGACAACGGAGACCGCAGACGAAACGGCAGAAGCGGCAGAAGACACAGCAGCAGAGGATACCGCGGCAGGAGACAAGGTCTATAAGATCGGTATCTGCCAGCTTCTTGAGCACGCAGCTCTGGATGCTGCCACACAGGGATTTGAAGACGCCTTGGTAGAGAAGCTCGGAGAAGGAAATGTAACCTTTGATTTCCAGAATGCACAGGGCGAGCAGACCAACTGCGCAACGATCTGTACCCAGTTCGTTGCCGATGATGTGGATCTGATCCTTGCCAACGCAACAGCACCGCTTCAGGCGGCTGCAGCAGCAACCAACACCATTCCGATCCTCGGAACATCCGTTACCGATTTTGCAACGGCACTGGATATTTCCGACTGGACAGGAAAGACTGGAACCAATGTATCCGGTACTTCCGATCTGGCTCCGCTCGACGAGCAGGAGAAGATGCTCAAGGAGCTGTTCCCGGATGTACAGAAGGTCGGCATCATTTACTGTTCCGCAGAGGCAAACTCCGTATACCAGGCACAGATGTTTGAAAGCTATCTGGATGCAGACGGCATTGCATGGGAAGAGTTCTCCGCAGCAGATTCCAACGAAATCCAGGCAGTTATGACCAGCGCAGTTGAGGCTTGCGATGTTCTCTATATCCCTACGGATAACACGATGGCTGCCAACACTGAGACGATCAACAACGTAGCACAGCCGGCAGGCGTACCGATCATTGCCGGTGAGGAAGGTATCTGTGCAGGCTGCGGCGTGGCAACACTTTCCATCAGCTACTACGATATCGGATATACCGCTGGAGAGATGGCATATGATATCCTTGCAAACGGAGCAGATATCACAGATATGGATGTCAAGTATGCTCCGCAGGTTACCAAAGAGTATAACGAAGCAATCTGCAGTGCTCTTGGCATTACAGTACCCGAAGATTATGTAGCGATCGCTGCAGAGTAAGCGTCAGGTTCTTACAGGGGTGACTTTGTCACCCCTTATCTTTGATTTAGCAGATACACACAAAGAGAGAAGAGTTTTATTTATGGAGGGTTCAACAAGATGATACTACTAACACTAAATCCTTTGTCCTTATTCAGAGCGATGCCGGGTGCGGTGGCGCAGGGACTGATCTGGGGAATCATGGCGATCGGCGTGTACATTACATTCCGTCTGCTGGATTTCGCCGATCTGACAGTCGACGGTTCTCTTGCGACAGGAGGAGCGACGGCTGTTATGCTGATCCGTGCGGGAGTCAATCCGTGGATTTCGCTTCTGGCGGCGTTCGGAGTGGGTATGCTGGCCGGAATGATCACCGGACTTCTGCATACGGCGCTTGGGATCCCGGGGATCCTGTCCAGTATCCTGACGCAGATATCCCTTTATTCCATCAATCTGAATATCATGGGAAAGTCGAATCAGGCGATCAATGTAGATCAGTATCATCTGGTAGTATCCCTCCGTTATATATCCGGGGAGACGTCGACGAAGATCGGCTTTTACGGCGGCGTGATCGTCGGCTGTCTGGTTCTGGTTGCGATCCTGTACTGCTATTTTGGAACAGAGCAGGGACAGGCGATCCGTGCGACCGGATGTAACAAGAGCATGGCCAAGGCGCAGGGAATTAACACGAATTTTCACACAGTGCTCGCGCTGATGATCTCCAACGGTCTGGTAGGACTGTGCGGCGGTCTGTATGCACAGTACCAGGGCGCGGCGGATGTCAACATGGGAAGAGGAGCGATCGTCATCGGTCTTGCGGCAGTCATCATAGGAGAAGTCCTTTTTGGAAAGCTGTGCGCAGGAAAGAAGATCGCGTTCGCTTACACGATGATCTCTGTTATCTGTGGCGCGATCCTGTACTATATTGTCATTGCCTTTGTACTCTGGCTGAAGATGCCTTCAGACGATATGAAGCTGTTCTCAGCGATTGTCGTGGCAATATTCCTGTCGATCCCTTATCTCAAGGGTAAATATGGAAAGAAGAAAGGGGTGGCAAAATAATGGCTTACGCATTGGAGATCAAAGATGTGCATAAAACGTTCAATCCCGGCACGATCAATGAGAAGGTTGCGCTGGATGGTGTGAACCTGCTCCTCAATGAAGGGGATTTCGTCACGATCATCGGCGGAAACGGCGCCGGCAAATCGACGACTCTTAACGCTGTGGCAGGCGTGTGGCCGATAGACAGCGGCTCCATCATCATTGGCGGAAACGATGTGACCGGACTGCCGGAGCATAAGCGGGCGAAGTTTCTCGGAAGAGTGTTCCAGGATCCGATGACCGGAACAGCGGCGACCATGTCCATCGAAGAAAATATGGCGATCGCGGCAAGAAGAGGAAAACGGAGAAACCTGAAATGGGGCGTCACCAAGGCAGAGCGTGAAAAATACAGACAGATGCTCGGGACACTGGAGCTCGGTCTGGAGGACAGACTGACTTCGAAGGTTGGACTGCTGTCCGGAGGACAGAGACAGGCAGTAACCCTTCTGATGGCATCCCTGCAAAAGCCGGAACTTCTGCTGCTCGATGAGCACACCGCAGCGCTGGATCCCAAGACCGCAGCAAAGGTGCTTGCCCTTTCCGACAAGATCATCGCGGAGAACGGACTGACAGCCATGATGGTAACGCACAATATGAAGGACGCGATCGCCCACGGCAACCGTCTGATCATGATGCACGAAGGAAGAGTGATCTACGACGTCAGCGGCGAGGAGAAAAAGAGCCTTCACGTATCAGATCTGCTCAAGAAATTTGAGGAAGCGAGCGGCGGAGAATTTGCCAATGACCGAATGATGCTCGGATAGAAAAAAAGAACGTACAAAATAAAGAACAAGAAGAAAAATCTAGTCTTAGGGACTAGATTTTTTTTCGACAATATGAGAGAATAGGAACAGCGGTTATGACAGACTACACTGGTCTGTTAGCAAATAATATCTACATAATCGAAAGGAGTTATCACATGATTTATTCAAAAGAAGTTGAAGAAATGTGTACAGTAGCACAGGGCGTTCATCATGGCTGTGCTCCTATCCCAGAAGAAGCAAAATGGGTGCAGGCAAAAGAAGTAAAAGATATTTCCGGTTTGACACACGGTGTCGGCTGGTGTGCTCCTCAGCAGGGCGCATGTAAGCTGACTCTGAATGTAAAAGAGGGTATCATTCAGGAAGCTCTGGTTGAGACGATCGGATGCTCCGGTATGACACACTCCGCAGCTATGGCAGCTGAGATCCTTCCGGGTCTGACTGTTATGGAAGCGCTCAATACAGACCTTGTCTGCGACGCGATCAACACAGCAATGAGAGAGCTGTTCTTACAGATCGTATATGGACGTACACAGTCTGCTTTCTCCGAGGAAGGACTTCCGATCGGTGCAGGTCTGGAGGATTTAGGAAAAGGCTTAAGAAGCCAGGTTGGTACTATGTATGGTACTCTGAAAAAAGGTCCTCGTTACCTTGAAATGGCTGAAGGATATGTTACAGGTATCGCACTCGATGCAAACGATGAGATTATCGGTTACAAGTTTGTAAGCCTTGGTAAAATGACAGACTTCATCAAAAAAGGTGATGATCCGAAAACAGCATACGATAAGGCATGTGGTCAGTATGGCCGTGTAGATGATGCTGTTAAGATTATCGATCCCAGATGCGAGTAGTCCGAAAAAGAAACAGGAGGAAAAGATAAGATGGCTTTATTTGAATCATATGAAAGAAGAATTGACAAGATCAATTCCGTATTAAACAGTTATGGCATTTCTTCTATCGAAGAAGCAGAGAAAATTACTAAAGATGCTGGCTTGGATGTATACGAGCAGGTTAAGAAGATCCAGCCTATCTGTTTTGAGAACGCTTGCTGGGCATACACAGTAGGTGCAGCAATTGCAATCAAGAAAGGCTGCAAGAAGGCATCTGAAGCAGCAGCAGCAATCGGTGAGGGACTTCAGGCATTCTGTATTCCCGGTTCCGTAGCAGATACACGTAAAGTAGGTCTTGGACATGGCAACCTCGGCAAGATGTTGCTTGAGGAAGAGACAGACTGTTTCGCATTCCTGGCTGGTCATGAGTCCTTCGCAGCAGCAGAGGGCGCGATCGGTATCGCAGAGAAGGCAAACAAGGTTCGTCAGAAACCCTTAAGAGTTATCCTGAACGGTCTTGGAAAAGACGCTGCAAAGATCATCTCCAGAATCAATGGATTTACCTTTGTTGAGACAGAGTATGATCCTTATACAAACGAAGTAAAGGAGATCAGCAGAACTGCTTACTCTGAGGGACTTCGTTCCAAAGTAAACTGCTATGGTGCAAACTCCGTTCCGGAAGGTGTTGCGATCATGTGGAAAGAGAATGTAGACGTTTCCATCACAGGTAACTCTACAAACCCGACGAGATTCCAGCATCCGGTAGCAGGTACTTACAAGAAAGAGAGAATCGAAGCTGGCAAGAAGTACTTCTCCGTAGCATCCGGTGGTGGTACAGGACGTACACTTCATCCCGATAACATGGCTGCAGGTCCTGCATCCTACGGTTTCACAGATACCTTAGGACGTATGCACTCCGATGCACAGTTCGCAGGTTCCTCTTCCGTACCGGCTCACGTTGAGATGATGGGACTGATCGGTATGGGCAACAACCCGATGGTAGGTGCTACAGTTGCAGTTGCAGTTTCCATCGAGGAAGCAGCAAAGGCAGGCAAATTCTAACGAAATTGCCGCAAGTTCTAAGAATAGATAATAAGAAAACGTTGAAAATGCCGTAATCTCAAGGGGTTACGGCATTTTTTTGTTCAATCCGGTTTTACAGGAAAATCTTTTAGGATACTTCCTTAGTAGTAATAGACTACTTAGAGACGAGGATTGCTGATTTTTTTAATAATTTACTATAAAAAATTATAAAATTTATTGCACTTTTCTGTACTTTTGAATATACTATATGTAACAGAGTTGCCCGAAGTCTTTTGGACATTGGGGACCAGGCTGAGTCTTGTGCTCAGCTTTTTTACGTTAAGGAGTGATTTTATGGATTTGAAAAAGCCATTGAC